>Ga0180007_10004288_pt1 | contig 15172 bp, 13 predicted proteins | sample MM_PC_MetaG_FD_121122 | JGI IMG/M metagenome (GOLD analysis project Ga0180007, IMG submission 121122) | Groundwater microbial communities from the Aspo Hard Rock Laboratory (HRL) deep subsurface site, Sweden - MM_PC_MetaG | ecosystem: Environmental > Aquatic > Deep subsurface > Groundwater... | reverse complement strand
TTAATTGACAAGCTGTCTATAAATGATTTTTCTGCTTGTGCTTGGCCTTTTAAAAACACTATATCTTCTAATGAGGAACAGTTAGGTAAGATTAGAAGCCAGTTTCATACTGTAACCCACCATTTTCAAAATTTTGATGCGAACCTGTTTTCCCCTGACATTTTTCAGGCTTTTGTGCAGTCAATTCCATTACCCCATGAGTGGTGGGGGTATCCTGAATCTCTCGCAGCCTTTTCATATTTTACGAGTGGAAAGACAAAAGGCAGTATTATACTCGTATATGACCAGCCCACGTGGAATTCTCCGTTTTTTGGTGGAGTTTTTTTGGGCAAAGGATGTTCTCTCCAAGCCTTAGAGCTTTTTCATCAAGGAACACATTGCTGTTTCTCTTCTTTTTGGAACGCGGTAAGTTTGATGATTGACCTCAATCCCTATAATGCAAGACCTCAGGTCGAGTTACTAGCAGCAGGTAGCGAACCTAATTCTCGGTGCATCGATATTTTGTATGATATTTTTGTCAATGATTTTGGTGAACTTTCGTCCGGTATCAAGTGGAATGTCTCACAGGCAGAAATGCTGTCACCACTACTTTTGATAAATGAGACACTTTTTTCTGATTTCCGTGATAAAATGTCCAAATTTTCAAAAGGATGTATCGCCGCAAGCCTTCAATCATTACTTTTAGCTCATCTTCAGGAAATTATTGACAAGTTGGCCGCTGCTGGGCTGAGTGATTCAATTTATCTTGCTGGAGAACTTTTTCAAAGTCCGCAACTGAGAGCAAATTTGATGGCACAGTCAGGGTTTGATACCGTTTTTATGTCTACGGTTAACGCGAAACGCGAGGCCTCAGCGGGAGCAGCCTTGCTTTCCTGGGGGAAACATTACGGTGAACTCCCCTGTTTAAGAGAAAGTGCGACTCGTCTGAAATGTTTCACTGCACCAAAGGAAGATTTTTTATATGAAGAAAAACTTAAGGATTTCGCAGAAAAAGTTGCTAGCCATATTACCAAGAAAGATCAAGAAATTGATAAGCTGCAGGAAATTGTGAATAAGAAAAATCAGGAAATTGAGAGGCTTCAGGGAGCAGTTATTGCTAGTATGTCTTTTAGAAATTGTATTCGGATTTTACCATCCGCCTGTTTTTTCGGGTTTCAGCGAAGATTTTTGAAATTATGTCCTTTTTTCCGTCCTTCTCTAGGTACACTGGGGAATTTAAAGAAACGAAAACCATTGCATTTTAAGCAGTCTAATATTTCTGCCTTTAAATTACCCATACATTCACCTCGTATCTCGGTCGTAATTCCTTCCTTCAATCAGGCCACTTTCCTAGAAGGGACCATAAAAAGTCTAGTTGATGAGGGCTATCCTAAACTTGAGATCCTGATAGCAGATGGTGGATCATCCGATAACTCAGTTGAAGTTATTAGGAAATTTTCAGACCATCTCACCTGGTGGGTAAGTGAACCGGACAGAGGTCAGACCCATGCGATAAATAAAGGGTTTGCAGTCTCAAATGGTGAAATTATGGCATGGTTAAATTCTGACGACCAGATTGTTCCCGGGACATTGGCATACGTTGCTAATTTTTTTGCAAAAAATCCAGATATCGATGTTGTTTATGGCCATAGAATACTCGTAGATGAGAATAATATGGAAATCGGACGTTGGGTTCTGGCGCCTCATTCCGATGAAATACTGAAATGGGTTGATTATGTTCCTCAAGAAACAATGTTCTGGAGAAAAAGAATATGGGAGAAAGTAGGGGCTAGGGTAGATGAGTCTTATAATTTTGCAATGGATTGGGATCTTCTTCTCAGATTCATCGAAGCTGGCGCCAAAATTGCTAGACTTCCGAAATTTATGGGGATTTTTCGCATTCATAGTGCCCAAAAAACATCAAGCCTAATTGAGGATGTTGGTTTCCAGGAGATGAAACGACTGCGAAAGCAGTTTCTTGGTTATAATCCTACACCTGCTTTGATTTCACGAAAAGTTACAGGATACATGCTGAAATCTCTTTTTTTAGAAAATATGTGGAAAATAGGTTTGATTAATTACAACTGATTTTTCCGAAATAGCTGTCGGAATACTTTCTTTATCAAAGAAATTGCGGAGTTTTTTGTTGTGAAAAATAATAATACATGTTTGTCATTAAGTTTGCTGTTAAAAAAAAGGTTAGCGGTTTCCTTAAAGGTGAAAAGTCTTTTGTCATAAAAGCCACAACAGGTGAAAGCTTTGAATATATGATGCCCTCCCCGGGCCAGAATGAAAGTTTTATCGCTTTTGCTCCCCCGAAATCAGGAAGTACTCTGTTGTACAAACTCCTGTCTGACGTCTGTGTCGCCAGCGGTGTAGTTGTCATAGATCTGCCGACTGCTTCATTTAAAAACGGTATTCGACCGGTTGATTTGACGGAATCGATTGCACCGGTCTTCGTTCCATATGGTTATGCTTATTTGGGATGGCGCCATTATCCGCAACAGGTCAAGAATAATCTTCAGGCAATGAAAATAATTTTATTGGTTCGTGACCCACGGGATATGCTCGTTTCTCTGTATTATTCGAAGGCTTTCAGCCACCCAGCTCCCAAACACGGTTCTGCGCGTGATTTGCTTCTGAAAGATAGGGAACTTGCGCAGGAAGCAGATATAAATAAATGGGTATGCAAACATACCAGTCAATATAAGAAAGTATTTGAAAGCTATTTAACAAATTTATCATCTGATAAGACACAAGTATACAGATATGAAGATGTCATTTTTCGCAAACAGGAGTGGCTGGCGGATATGCTGGTTTATTTGAATATCGATTTGCCCCGGAAAAGCATCGCGGCAATTGCTGATCGACATGATATTCGTCCTGAGAAGGAAAATCCCGGCGCACATGTGCGTCAAGTTTCCCCAGGAAATTACTTGAACAAGTTGCAACCTGATACAATAGAATTTCTAAACAATGAGTTGGGTGAAATTCTTAAAAGATTTGGTTATGTTGATCCTGTTGAGGAGAATGGAATAATATGTTTTGCTCCTCAGGGGCAAATATCCCGGTCGATATTGATTTAACACAATTCTATCTTGTTTATTCGGAGTATAACATAATTCATCCGGATTTCTAAAATTTGGTTCCCATCTCATCAATCAAGTTATTGACACTTAACATGTGAATTATAGACAAAAAAAGACCAATATAGGATGTTTTCATTTATGAAGAAAAAGGCATTGATAACAGGTATTACAGGGCAAGATGGGGCCTATCTGGCTGATTTCCTGCTGAAAAAGGGGTATCATGTGCATGGAATAAAACGCCGTTCATCTCTTTTTAATACCGACAGGATAGATCATTTATATCAGGACCCTCATGTTTCTGACCGCAATTTTATATTGCATTATGGAGATATGACGGATTCCAGTAGTCTGGTTCGTATTGTTCAACAGGTGCAACCAGATGAATTATATAATCTTGCCGCCCAGAGCCATGTCGCCGTTTCTTTTGAGGAACCTGAATATACAGCTAACTCAGATGCACTGGGTACCTTGCGTTTGCTGGAGGCTATTCGTATTCTTGGAATGGAGAAGAAAACTCGATTTTACCAGGCTTCAACATCGGAGCTCTTTGGTCTTGTGCAGGAAATACCGCAGAAAGAGACAACCCCCTTTTATCCAAGGTCACCTTACGCTGTCGCGAAGCTTTATTCGTATTGGATTACCGTTAATTATCGTGAAGCTTATGGAATGTATGCATGTAATGGTATTTTGTTCAACCATGAATCGCCGGTACGTGGTGAGACATTTGTTACCCGTAAAATTACCAGAGGCCTTGCACGCATTCGGCTCGGTCTTCAGGATACCCTTTATCTGGGAAATCTCAATGCCAAGCGTGACTGGGGGCATGCACGTGATTATGTAGAGATGCAGTGGTTAATGCTTCAGCAGGACAAACCAGAAGATTTTGTCATCGCCACCGGCGTGCAGCATAGTGTCCGGGATTTTGTGAATGTTGCCGCAAAGGAGTTAGGTATACAGATCCACTGGGAGGGAGATGGCGTTCATGAGAAAGGATTTGATGAAGAAAATCGATGCATTGTCTCGGTCGATCCGAGGTATTTCCGGCCGACTGAGGTTGAAGAATTGCTTGGTGACCCAACTAAGGCAAGAGAGAGGTTAGGGTGGACTCCTCGGATTTCATTCAGCAAATTAGTAGCTGAGATGGTTCGGGAGGATCTGAAAACCGCCGAACGAGATGAGTTGGTGAAACGGCATGGTTTTACTGTTTACGATTACCATGAGTGATAGAAATGCAGTCTGATAGCAAGATATATTTAGCTGGACATAGAGGTCTTGTCGGCTCCGCACTTAAGCGATGCCTTTCTGAAAAAGGCTTTACAAACATCATCACCTGCACACATGGAGAGCTTGATCTTACTGACTTTGCAAGGGTGGGTGATTTTTTTGACAAAGAAAAACCTGAGTATATCTTCCTTGCTGCGGCGAAGGTAGGTGGAATCCTCGCTAACAGAAATTATCCGGCTGATTTCATCCAGCAGAATATAGCTATTCAATACAACGTTATCTGGCATTCCTGGCGGGTTGGGGTAAAGCGTTTGCTTTTTCTTGGTTCGTCATGTATTTATCCACGTGAATGTCCGCAACCCATAAAGGAAGAATACTTGCTTACAGGTTCATTGGAGCCTACTAATCGTCCATACGCTGTAGCTAAAATAGCAGGTATTGAGATGTGCTGGGCATATAATCGCCAATATGGAACCCGCTATCTGGCTGTTATGCCGACAAATCTTTACGGCCCAGGTGATAACTACAACTTGCAGAACTCTCATGTTCTACCGGCTCTTATTCGAAAAATGCATGAGGCGAAAGTTTCAGGTGATGCGAAGGTGGAAGCTTGGGGAACTGGTCACCGAGGCGTGAATTCCTTTTCAGTGAAGATTTGGCAGATGCATGTATATTCCTTATGTCCATGTCGGGCAATAGGTTCGATAAATTACTTACTCCATCCATCCCTCCGTTAATTAACATCGGCTGTGGACAAGATTTAACCATCAGGGAGTTGGTCTTTCTCGTGAAAGATATTGTCGGATACTCCGGCGAAGTTCAATGGGATGTTAGTAAACCTGATGGCACCCCCCGTAAATTATTGGAAGTATCGCGCCTCTCAAATCTGGGTTGGCTACCAAAAATTGATCTCTCAGAGGGTATCAGACTGGCCTATAAGGATTTTCTTGCCCACGAGAAATTTTATTCCGGAAATTTGCCGGCATCCAATATCTGTTTAATTTCTTGACGAAAAATTAATGAGTGAACATCCCCTTGTCTCTGTAGCCGTACCGTCCTATAATCAGGGTAAGTTTTTGGAGAAAGCCCTTAACTCTATATTCTTGCAGGATATTCCACATGAAATACTCGTTGCAGATGGAGGGTCTTCTGACGGTTCTCTTGCTATTTTGCAGCAATGGTCTCCGCGGTTGTCTTGGTGGCGTTCTCATACTGATAAAGGCCAGGCATCCGCAATTAATGAGGCCGTTAGCATTGGCTCAGCACCCTATGTCTGTTGGCTTAACTCCGATGATTTATTGATGCCTGGTGCCCTGGCTGCTTTGTTGGAATCATTGGAGAAACACCGAGATTCACCAGCCGTTTACGGTAAATGTTGGCTGTTGAAACCAGATGGCACAAAAGCCATGCCTTATTTTACGTCTTCCTTTTCGGAATGGATGCTGGCTCGTCGTTGTTTTATTGCCCAGCCAGCTACTTTGATTCGCCGCTCTGCTTGGGACGCTGTCGGAGGTCTTGATGAAAGTCTACACATGTGTCTTGACTACGATCTCTGGTGGAAGCTTTATAAATATGGTGGTCCCTTGAATTATCTTGCAAAGGAAGTTGCGGCAACCAGGATGCATGCTGAGACAAAAACATCATCGAGGCGTGCTGATCATTATCGGGAGGCAATGTCTGTCGTTCGGAAACATTATGGCAGTGTGCCTTTGAAATGGTATATTGCCTGGCCGTTAATGGTGACTTTTGCTTCTCTGTTGCATAATTTTATGAAAGGTAAGAGCAATTAAAGTATTCCATATATTTAAGACATATTTCCCGGACACCAATGGTGGTCTTGAACGCGTTATTGCCGAAATTTGTCGGCAGACTGCCAAAAAAGGAGTAGAAAATACCGTAATTACTCTTAGTCATTGTAAAGGGAAGCGCGTCATTGAACGTGAAGGGACCCGAGTTGTACAGTTTCCTGTTTCTCTTGATGTCCCATCATCTCCGGTCAGTCTGCAACTCTATAGAGAATTTGGAGAAATTACTAGAGGTGCCGATCTGCTTCACTATCACTTTCCTTGGCCATTTGCTGATTTGTTGCATCTGTTTAGGACTCATAACAAGCCATCAATTGTGACCTATCATTCTGACGTTATCAAATACCGCTATCTGAAGTCGTTTTATAAACCCATTATGCACCGGTTTCTAACTTCCATGGATCGGATCGTGGCTACCTCGAACAATTACCTTGATTCAAGTGAGGATCTAAAAACATATAAGGGAAAATCCACTGTTATTCCTCTTGGGGTTGATGAAACAAAATATCCACGCATACAGGAGACGAATACAAGATTTTGGCAAAACAAATTAGGTAGCGATTTTTTCTTGTTTGTAGGAGTTCTTCGTCAATATAAGGGACTACATATTCTGCTTGAAGCTGCCAGAAAAACAAAACATAATGTAGTCATTGTGGGTAGTGGCCCCACAGAGAGGGCATTGCGAAAACAAATTGCGGAACAAAACATAGGAAACGTTATTTTAACCGGCTTTTTATCTGAAGAGGATAAAGTTGTCCTTTTTAATTTATGCAGGGCTGTTATTTTTCCCTCACACCAACGTGCCGAAGCATTTGGTGTGACCTTAATTGAAGGAGCAATGTTTGGAAAACCTTTAATATCCACTGAATTAGGTACAGGCACCAGTTACGTGAATAAAGATAATGTCACAGGGCTTGTTGTCCAGGCCAATGACTCAACGGGGCTTGCTAATGCTATGAATACTCTTGCGGAGAATGATGCTTTGGTGCATTCCATGGGAAGAGCTGCCAGGATAAGGTTTGAAGAACTTTTCTCTCCAGAGAAAATGGGACAACAATACATTGCTCTTTATTTATCTGTCCTGGAAAATTGTCAGAAAGATTCTTTTTTTTCGAATTGATATTATAATAAGGTCCAATAATTATTGAAATGGGCATTGTATTGGTCACCGGGGCAAATGGTTTTGTAGGCAGTGCTCTCTGCAATCAGATGCGTAAAAAAGACATTGTTTTTCGACAGACCCTGCGTCGGCAGCCAACAATTACACAAATAGAAAGCAGCGTTGTTGTAGGCGATATCAATGACAAAACTGATTGGTCACAGGCCCTGAAAAATGTAACACATGTAGTGCACTTGGCAGCCAGGGTTCATGTCTTGAAAGATGACTCCGCAGAACCCTTAGCTGAATTTGTTCGGATTAATGTTGAAGGAACTTTAAATTTGGCCAGACAGGCAGTAAATGCTGGAGTGAGGCGTTTCATTTTCTTGAGCACTATAAAGGTCAATGGCGAGGAAACATTTGACAAACCGTTCACTTCTGATGACAAACCAGCGCCAATGGACCCATATGCTATTTCAAAATTTCGGGCGGAAAAGGGATTAGGGGAAATTGCCCGACAAACGGGTTTAGAGTTGGTTATTATTCGCCCCCCCCTTGTCTATGGGAAAGGCGTGGCAGGTAATTTTAAGCGTTTAATTCAACTAGTGCGAAATGATTTTCCTTTGCCCCTTGGTGCCGTGTGCAATAAGAGAAGTCTTGTTTATCTGGAAAATTTATGTGATCTCATCATGGTTTGTTTGTGTCATCCAAAGGCGGCAGGGCAGACATTGTTAATTGCTGACGGACAAGATATTTCAACTCCTGATTTGCTTAGGCTGCTGGCCCAGGTTCAAGGTAAAACTCTTCGATTGATATCAGTACCTGTTAACGTATTGAAATTGCTGGGCAGAATCTCAGGCCATTCCAAGGACGTCCGCAAGTTACTCAATAACCTTCAAGTTGATTGTTCCAGCACTCAGGCGATACTTGACTGGCATCCTTCCTTTTCATTAGAGCAAGGTATCAGGCGTACGGTGACATGAGCTTCTGGGCGCTGTTTGTTTTATTCTTATCCTCCTTGACCCTGACAGGCCTTGTCCGTACTTATACTTTGAAGGCTAAAATAATTGATATCCCTAATCATCGAAGCTCCCATTCATTACCCACACCACGCGGAGGTGGTTTAGCCATCATATTGAGTTTTCTGGGTGGGACTATGATTCTCTTTCTCTTAGGAATTGTCAGGGAAAATCATGTTTGGGCCGTTTGTCTACCCGGAGGATTGGTGGCTGTAATAGGTTTTATTGATGATAACATCCAACTTTCTGCAAAGATACGTTTTATGTCTCATGTCATTTCAGTCGTATTGGCACTCTACCTCATTAAGAAACTTCCTTCCTTGCAATTTTTGAATATTAATTTGGTTTTGAATTGCTGGTGGGGATATGTTCTTGTTGCTTTTGTGCTGATCTGGTTTTTGAATTTATTTAATTTTATGGATGGAATAGATGGAATAGCCTCGGTTGAAACGATTTGTGTCGCAGGAGGAGCCGCAAGCATAATGTGGTTGAATAAAGATGCTTCGAGCAACGCCCCATGGCTAATTTGCCTTTGTGTGGCCACACTGGGATTTCTGGTATGGAACTGGCCTCCAGCAAAAATTTTTATGGGTGACGGGTGCAGTGGTTTTCTAGGGCTCCTTTTGGGTATCTTTGCTCTTATTACTTCGGAAAAAGCTTCTATCAATATTTGGAGTTGGCTGATTCTGTATGCTGTATTTATTGTCGATGCCACAGTTACACTTATATGTAGAATTATCCGGGGCGCGCCTTTTTATCTGGCGCATCGCAGTCATGCTTATCAGATTCTTTCACGCCGATGGGGTTCACACTTAAAAGTTACCTTGGCGGTTCTTGGCATTAATATTTTCTGGTTGTTTCCTTTGGCTTTTATTGCTGCGAGATATAATGAATATGCTTTCGTTGCAGTACTGGTTGCCCTAACGCCACTCGTGTGGTGCGCAGTCAAGATTGGATCAGGAACGGGGAATATTTAATCTAAACTTTCGTTACTTAAACTCAACCCGCCAATTGTAGGGGGGAATTTGTTACAAAAATACTTGAGAAGAATACTATTTAACCGCTGGGCAGCATTTTTTCATGACTTGTTCTGGGTGCCTACAGTATTATTTGCAGCCTATTGGTTTCGTTTTAATTTGCAGGTGATCCCCGCTTATTATTTTCAGGGTTGTTTGTGGTTAATTCTGTTCTCACTGCCGGTCTATGGGATTGTTTTCTGGTTTTTTGGTCTGTACAGAGGGCTTTGGAGATTTGCCTCCTTAAAAGATCTGAGCCGTATCGTGAAATCTGTAACATTGGGGGCACTTGTCGTTACTTTAGTTGGGGTAATTTTTTTTCGGTTGGAAGGGATACCTCGATCAGTACTTCTGTTAAGTCCGCTTTTGCTGGTTGTTGGATTGACTGGGCCTCGTCTCTGCTACCGTTGGTTTAAGGATCAGCGATTAAAGTTGAATAAAGAGAGCGGGCGGCGAACACTGATCGTTGGAGCAGGTCATGCAGGGGAACTTTTACTGCGGGATCTTATACGGAAGCAGGAGTATCAACCGGTTGCTTTTGTCGATGATGATCGAAAAAAACATGATCGAGAAATCCATGGCGTCCGCGTGTATGGTGGTTCTGAAAATATTCGTGAAATAGTAAGATTACTTGATGTTGATCTGGTCCTTTTTGCTATCCCTTCTGCCAAAAGGGACACTGTAAAGCGGCTTGTTGCAGAGTGCGCTAAAGTCGGTGTTGAATGTAAAACTCTACCATCGCTTGTCGAGTTGTCCGGTAATCAGGTCGAAGTAGACCAGCTCCGTCCGGTGACTCTCGAAGATCTGCTTGGCCGGGATACCGTTGAACTGGACCGGCAGGCCATTGCTGGATATCTGAATAATAAAACGGTGCTGGTGACAGGTGGCGGCGGATCCATCGGTTCGGAACTTTGCCGACAGGTTGCTGAGCTGGATCCTGAGCGACTTGTTATTTTTGATCATGGCGAGTTTAATCTCTATGCCATTGATAATGAACTGCGTTCCTCATTTCCTGGTCTGAAAATTGTTAATGTGCTGGGTGATATGAAGAATTACGACAGGGTTGACTGGGTTTTCCGCAAGTTTTTACCTGATGTGGTGTTTCATGCAGCGGCCTATAAACATGTCCCCATGCTGGAGCTGAACCCGGCGGAAGGGGTGCAGAACAATGTCTTTGGCACCAAGGTGGTGGCGGATGCCGCCGACCGCTACCATGTCGATCGTTTTGTACTGGTGTCAACCGACAAGGCGGTTAATCCGGCAAATGTCATGGGTACAACCAAGCGTATTGCTGAGATTTACTGCCAGAATCTCGATCTCCGTTCCCAGACGAAGTTTATCACCACCCGATTCGGGAATGTGCTTGGTTCAGCTGGATCGGTGGTGCCGCTTTTTGAAAAACAGATCAAAAACGGCGGGCCGGTCACTGTCACCCATCGTGAAATAAAACGTTACTTCATGACCATTCCCGAGTCGGTGAGCCTCATTCTTCAGGCCGGTTCCATGGGCAAGGGAGGTGAGATCTTTGTTATGGAAATGGGAGACCCTGTGTTGATAAAAGATCTGGCCGAACAGATGATCCGTTTGTCCGGTTTGGTGCCCCATCGTGATATAAAAATTGAATATATAGGATTACGTCCCGGCGAAAAACTTTTTGAAGAGATCTTTCATGAAAGTGAAGATCTGCGGGGCACGACTCATCCTAAATTACAGTTGGCCCGCGCTCGCCAGTGCGACTGGCACTGTATGACCAGTGTTCTTGAAGAGCTGCGCAGCGCAGCAACCAATCGTGACGTGCCGGAGCTTATCAGGCACCTGCGGGCAATCGTGCCCGAATACAACGGGCTGCATGTCAGTGACAAGGCCAAAAAAACTGCCAAGCCGGTTCCCCTCAGGGTTGTCGGCGGGGGGCAGCTTCATTAAACCCTGATCTGGTTTTTTGCAGGGAACATCTGTTTGTAGAGGTAGCCGGAAAGTCCGATCAGCAGGCCCAGAATAAAGAGTTCCTGCTCATGATGATTTTCCGGCTGCAGCAGCGACAGGCAGGAGAGGACAAAAAGAAACTGATAACCGATCCTGTGAAAACGCAGGATTTCACGCAGTACATAGATGTTGATGACCGGGACCACCAAGCTGAGCACTAAGAAGATATCGAGGGCGCCGAAGGAAAGGGCGGTGATAAGTTTTTTTGACGTTATAAACAGCAACACTATGGCAAGCAATAGATTGATCACCTGAAATTTTTTTCTGTCCCGCGGCAGAGAGCTGTTATTGAGATAAAAAAGAACTTTAAGCGGCTCTTTGTCGTTTCTGAACATTTGCCAGATTTCGGTTTTGTTTTTCCCTTTTTGCAGAAGTTCCTCAATTTCCTTCTCAAATTTGTCCGCCATTTATTTTTTCCTTTATTTTCTTGGTCGACATGGCCTGAAAAATCAGCTATATTAAAAAGTTCTTATTTTTTGAATCAATTGCATTTATATGAAAAACTTACCAGAAAAACAACGAATCGTCATCACCGGTGTTGGTCTTGCTGCGCCAAATGCCAGTAGTCTTAAGGATTTCCGCAGAAAGCTGCTTGCCGGCATCAGCGAGATCCAGACTATTGATCTGCGCTATGTGGGGAAGGTTCACGCCGGCATATGCTCCTTTGATGAGACAAAGTACCGCAAAAAAAAGGAAAACAAGCGGGGCACCCGGGCCGGCTGCATCGGGGTCTATTGCGCCAATGAGGCTCTGCTCGATGCGGGAATTGATTTCAGCCAATATGCCAGAGAAAGCACCGGCGTTTATATCGGTCTTACTGAGCATGGCACTGTTGAGACGGAAAATGAAGTCTATAATATCAGTAAGTTTGATTATAATGTTGATTACTGGACCCACCATCATAATCCACGAACGGTCTTAAATAATCCGGCCGGTGAGATTACCATGAATCTTGGTATCACCGGTCCCCACTATTCAGTGGGAGCAGCCTGTGCGGCCGGCAACGCCGCGCTTATTCAGGGTGCACAGATGATCAGACTCGGGGAAGTGGATATGGCGCTCTGCGGCGGTATTTCCGAATGCACCGGGTCGTTTGGAATCTTTGCCAGTTTTAAGGCCCAGGGTGCATTAGCCGAGCATGACGATGCCCAAAAGGCTTCCCGGCCATTTGATCGTGACAGAAACGGTATTGTCATTTCTGAAGGCGGCTGCGTTTATGTGCTGGAGCGGCTTGATCGTGCCCTTGAACGCGGTGCCAGAATTTATGGTGAAATTGTGGGGCATGCCATGAATTCCGATGCCCGTGATTTTGTCCTTCCCTATGGTCCACGCCAGGCTGAATGCATGCTTCTTGCCTTGAAGCGGGCAGGGCTTGCCCCTGAGGATATTGATATCATCAATACCCATGCCACTGGCACCAGGCAGGGTGATGTGGAGGAGTGCCGGGCAATACGGGAGGTTTTTGCAGGGAGCAGCTCAACGTATATCAATAACACGAAGAGCGTGATAGGACATGCCATGGGCGCTGCCGGTGTTCTGGAACTGGCCGGGAATCTGCCGTCATTTGAAGATGGTTTTGTTCATCCGACGATTAATCTCGATAATCTCGATACGGATTGTGCTTTGCCCAATATCGTCGCTCATTTTCCAAAACAGCTTGACAATGTAAGCACAATTTTGAATAACTCATTCGGCATGGTCGGAATCAATTCCGCCGTGATTGTCAGAAAATTTGTAGAAGAGCAAATTTGACCAAAAGGTTATGGGTGCTGCTCTCGGCATACCATTTAGTGAATATGGAGTAAACATGACACGTGGTGAAATAAAAGACGTCATTTTAGAAATAATCGCAGATATCGATGAAGATGCGGATATGGATGGTCTTAATCCGGATGAACCTCTGCGAGATCAGCTTGACCTGGATTCCATGGATTTCCTCGATATCGTAATGGAATTGAGGAAACGCTACAAACTCCAGATTCCTGAAGCGGATTATCCTGAACTGGCCACCTTAACCAGCTGTATCAATTATCTTGAACCTAAATTGAAGGCTTTGTAAAAAGTCTGTTGCCAAAAAATCGTGAGGTCAGATCAATGAGTTGTTTGGCACTGGATGGCGGTCAAGAGGTTGTTGTTCGACCGTCAGAAATTAAAGACGTGTAAAACAGCCGGTGGCTGACTATTCTCTCATTATCATCGGCGGCGGCCTTTCCGGCTTGGCCGCCGGTATTCGTTTCGCCCGTTTCGGCGGTTCTGTTCTGATTCTTGAAAAGCACGCTATTCCCGGCGGCTTGAACTCCTATTATTTCCGCAAGGGCTTTCTGCTGGAAACCGGCCTGCATGCCATGACAAATTTTGCAGAACCCGGGGACAAACGTGCGCCGTTAAATCGTCTCTTCAGGCAGCTCAAATTTTCCCGTCATGACTTCATCACCCATGAGCAATTCTCCTCGCTTATCCATTTTCCAGCAGGTAACACTCTCCGTTTTTCAAATGATTTTTCCCTGCTGCAGGAGGAGATAGCCTCCCGTTTTCCAGCCGAAATAGATGGTTTTAACAGTCTGCTTGCCGTGGTAAACGGCTATGACCCTTTTACCCCCAAGGCATGGATTTCCACCCGCGTTATGCTTGCCCGGTTTCTGCACGATCCCCTGTTGATTGACATGATCCTGCTGCCGCTCATGGTTTACGGCAACAGTGAAGAGCACGACATGGATTTTCCCCAGTTCGTTATTATGTTTCGTTCCATTTATCAGGAGGGCTTTTTCCGTCCGGATGGCACCATGAAAGACTTCCTGGCTCTGCTGGTTGATAAGTTCACCTCCTATGGCGGAGAAATACGCTATAACAGTCAGGTTCAATCAATTGGCATCACGGATCAGCAGGCCAGCCACGTAAAACTTGCAGGCGGGGAAGCCATATCCTGCGATGCCGTCATTTCAACCGTCGGCGCTCCCGGCACCTTTGCCATGCTCTCACTGAACCCTCAGGAAGAAAAATATGCGGGGAGGATGACTTTTGTCGAATCGATTTATATCCTGCCTCGGCAGGCAAAAAAAGAGGTGAAAAGCGACCATACCATTATCTTTTACTGTCTGTCTGATCAATTGCAATACTGCCAGCCGGTAAAACCCGTTGATACCAGCTGGGGGGTGATATGCTTTCCTGAAAATTTTCAAGGCTTGCCGACGTCCGAAAATTTTCAGATCCGTATCACCCATGCAGCAAATTATGATCTGTGGAAAAAGGCATCACCCCTTGAATATACGGCGATGAAGCAGGAGTGGGGGGCGAAATCCAGGGAGATGAGCGCTAAAATCATTGGGAATTATGAGCAAAACATTGTATATGAGGACAGTTTCACGCCAATTACCATTGAAAGGTATACGGCAAAAGCCCGAGGCGCCGTGTATGGCAGTCCTGTGAAAATAAAGGACGGCAGGACCCCCTGCAGCAATGTTTTCATAGCCGGCACGGATCAGGGTTTTATGGGCATTGTCGGTTCCATGCTCAGCGGGGTGTCCATAGTCAATCAACATATTTTAACAGAAAATTGATATTTAGCGGTTTGCTGAAATTCTGCGACCGCCGGGTCAAACCGTTTGATCCTTATTTCTCAGGGGGCCAGTCCTCTGGTCCGTTTTATTGCCGGAGCTTGTCTCGACAGTTCATATCATTTGCCAGTTGCAACTTTTGGTGACTGCAGACATGGCATAGGGTGAACGGACAAGGCCTGTGGTCGCTGTCGGTTCGACAAACGAGGCAGTATATGACTGCTGTCAATTATCATTATAGCTCAAACGCATCTATTTCAAATGGTTTATCAGTCAATAGAAAAGGCAAAAAACAGTTACGATGTCATTGTTGTTGGTTCAGGTCTGGGCGGGCTGACGGTCTCCAATCGTCTGGCGCGGGCAGGGCATCAGGTCCTGCTGCTTGAGCATCACCATCGGCTTGG
>Ga0180007_10004287_pt1 | contig 15173 bp, 9 predicted proteins | sample MM_PC_MetaG_FD_121122 | JGI IMG/M metagenome (GOLD analysis project Ga0180007, IMG submission 121122) | Groundwater microbial communities from the Aspo Hard Rock Laboratory (HRL) deep subsurface site, Sweden - MM_PC_MetaG | ecosystem: Environmental > Aquatic > Deep subsurface > Groundwater... | reverse complement strand
CAGCGCTTAGAACAACGGACTCGTTATGATATAGAAATGCTCAAAGAGGTGGGTTACGTTTCGGGTATCGAAAATTATTCTAGATATCTTTCCTCAAGATCGTCTGGTGATTCTCCATCGACACTTTTGGATTTCTTCCCCAAAGATTTTTTGATGTTTATCGATGAATCACATATGACTTTACCGCAAATTCGTGGAATGTATGCCGGGGATCATTCTCGTAAAACTACTTTAATAGAACATGGTTTTCGTCTTCCTAGTGCTTACGATAATCGTCCTTTGCGGTTTGATGAATTTAATCAACATATTAATCAGGTAGTTTATGTATCAGCCACGCCAAATGATTACGAATTGAATTTAAGTCAACAAGTTGTTGAACAAATTGTCCGACCAACTGGATTAATTGATCCTTCCGTAGAAATTAAACCAATTGATGGTCAAATCGATGATTTAATCAAAGAGATTCATCGGGTGATTACAAAGAATCAGCGAGTGTTAGTGACCACTTTAACAAAAAAAATGGCAGAAGATTTAACTGATTTTTTAAGCGAACAAGGTATTCAGGTCCAATACTTACACTCGGATGTGGACACATTGGATAGAATCGAAATTTTAAGAGATTTACGTTTAGGTAAATTTGATGTGGTGGTAGGAATTAATCTACTTAGAGAAGGATTAGATCTACCAGAAGTGTCTCTGGTAGTAATATTAGATGCTGATAAAGAAGGATTTTTACGTTCTCGGAGTGCTTTGATTCAAACCTTTGGTCGGGCTTCTCGCAATATAGATGGTCGTGTTATTTTATATGCTGATCGGATGACTGGATCGATGGAGGCGGCAATTGAGGAAGCGGATCGTCGACGCAAAAAACAAGTCGAATATAATCAGAAGCATGGTATCACCCCAACTTCTATTGTGAGTAAGATTGTTAGTATTGCTACTGAAGAAAAAATTACCGAACAAAAACATTCAGCAGAAGAAAAGCAAAGATTAGCCGTATTTGCTAAATCGGCCAAAAGTGAAGAATTACAACTTTTAATAGTAGATTTAGAAAATCAAATGGATTTAGCGGCTCGCAATTTGGATTTTGAAACGGCGATTGAGCTACGCGATGAAATCGATTTTCTCAAAAATCAATTAAAATAACCAATCCCACCTCAATATTAATAACTTGTGCTGGTAGCGGTTTTTTACTATACTATGATCAGCAAGCACTTTGATAGGAGAGAGAATATTTATGAAAGGTATCCCCGTTAAGAAAACAGGGTTTCCTCAACAAAAAAAGCCACCTCGTCCACGGAGGAGGATTGAGTTGGATTCAGAGCAGGTAGACCTTATCAAGTTTGCCGTTGTCGCGATAGTGGTAATTATCATTATCTTGGCTCTGTTGTTGTGGCATCCCATAAACCCGGTGACGAGTTTTTTTAAGGAATTATTTCCATCACCATCACCGTCAGAGGTAGGGGTATCTCAACCTCCACCTCCCCAACCTCCAAGCGAACAAGTTCCAGCTTCGAAAGACAAAGGGGAAGAATCAAAAATTCCATCAAAAGGCACAGGATCAGGATCTATGGGGATTGGATCTTAATCCTTCTATCTTCCGGAGTCAGACAGGACCCCATGACCGGCTGAATCAAATAGGCCGGTTTTTCTTTTTTAGTTTTTACGCGAACTATTTATCAGCGGCCATTCATCAAGTATGACATAAACTACTGAAGTTACGGGTACGGCCAACAACATTCCTAAAATACCCATTAATTTAGCACCTATCAAGATGATGATAATTATAGTTATCGGATTTAGCCCAACAGCATACTGCATTACTTTGGGAACTAATAATTTGTTTTCTAATTCCTGAACGATGATATAGAAAATAGTTACCATTAAAGCAGTTGACGGTGAAATAGTGAAGGCAATTAGGATAGCTGGTACAGCCGAAATAATAGGCCCAATAATTGGTATTATTTCTAATACTCCGGCTAAAATAGCTAAAGTTAAAGCATATGGTATATGCATTAGTGTCAAGCCAATATATACCAATACACCAATAGTGATAGCTAAAATAATTTGACCCCGCAACCAAGCACCTAATTTAATTCCTATTTTATTGGCTATAGAGATAATCCTAGTTTTTTGTTTAAGGGGAACTAATGATACAAAAAACTTTTTAATGCCGTTTTCATCTAAAATAAAGTAGAGGGTCAGAATAAAGATCATGGCCAAGGCAGCTGCGCCACTGAAAAATCCAATGGTGGTAGTAAAGATATTATTTATGAAACTGCCCAAGAAGTTAGATAGAGAATTTAAGCTTTCTTGGGAAGCATTTAACCAACCATTATTACCAACGTCGCGCAAACTGACTATGATACTATTAAATGTTTTTAAGTAGCTTGGTAACATTTCGGCCAATTGTTTTAGCTGGACAATCATCGGAGGCACTACAAAATAAACAAGCCCACTTAAAACAGCCAACAACACAAGATAGATCATAATAACTGAAACTACGCGAGGAATTTTAGATTTAGATAACTTATCAACCAGGGGAGAGAGAGCGGCAGCAATAATTACTGATACAAAAATAATTGCTACAATATCGCGCACAAAATATAAAAACCAGATTGCCAGTAAAACCAACAGGATTTTAACCACTGATCCTGTTGAAATATCGATAGTCATTTTTTTATCCATTGTTGTTATAGTGGGGATATAGCAACTATGTTTATATTATACAAAATTTTTCTAATTTTTTAAAAATAATTGGAAATTATAGAAATAGTTTTGGGGAGTTCTGATTATCCAGAGCTTTTAAAACAAATTGCTGATCCACCAAAAAAATTATTTGTTTGGGGCAATCCCGAGATATTACGTACCATGTCTTTAGCCATGGTGGGATCTCGCAAACCCAGTGATTATGGCCTAAGAGTATCTGCTTATTTAGCCAAGGACCTAAGTCGTTATTTTACTATTATTTCTGGATTGGCTTACGGAATTGATACAATTGTTTTAACCGAAGCGTTGGCACATGGTAAAGCGGTGGGTGTAATTGGTTCTGGATTAGATCAAACTAATTTTTATCCAGCTAATAATTGGAATTTAGCTAAGCGCATAGTTGAACAAGGTGGTGCTATTATTTCGGAATATCCTATAGGCACACCACCACTCAAACATCACTTTGTGGCACGTAATCGAATTATTGCTGGGCTTTCTCGAGGAGTGGTAATAGTGGAAGCAGCCAACAAAAGTGGAGCTCTTATCACTGCCGATTTTGCTTTGCAATTTAATCGAGAAGTGCTGGCAGTAGCCGGTAGTATATTTACTCCCCAGGCAGTTGGGACTAATCGACTAATTCAAGACGGGGCGAGGATGGTAACTCATCCCAGCGATGTATTGGATAGTTTTAATATTCAACCAATCGCTCCCCATGAGGGACTGAAAAACGACCTGTCTGCAGAAGAGCGGGCTATCATTAATATATTAAACGAACGGGTAAATGGATTATCTGTTAATGAGCTGGCTACTTTTATTAAGCTTGACACGGCGAAAGTCAGTAGTACACTAACGATGATGGAAATTAAGGGAGTGGTTAAAAATACCCAAACCGGCAAATTTACTTGTCTGGTTAATTAAAGATTAAATTAAAATTTAGATGGCACAATCTAAAAAACTAGTTATTGTTGAGTCACCAACTAAGGCGCGTACCATTAGCTATATTTTAGGTAAAGGTTATATAGTTGAGGCCTCTATGGGCCATTTGCGCGATTTACCCAAAGCCAAATTAGGGGTAGATGTAGAAAATAATTTTGCCCCAGATTATGTGATCCCAACCGCTAGTCGCAAGGTGGTGACAAAGCTCAAGAATTTATATGCCGATTATCCTGAACTGATTTTAGCTACTGACGAAGATAGGGAAGGGGAGGCGATTGGTTGGCATATTACCAAGGCCTTAAATATTGATTCTAAAAAAGTGCCTCGAATAGTTTTTCATGAAATTACCAAAGAAGCGGTTGAGGAAGCTATTAGCAATCCTCGTAAGCTTGATTTCAATTTAATTGATGCTCAACAAGCTCGGCGAGTTTTAGATCGATTGGTTGGATATAAACTATCTCCCCTACTGTGGAAAAAGATTTTTCGAGGACTATCTGCAGGTCGTGTTCAATCGGTGGCATTACGATTAATTGTTGAGCGTGAACGCGAAATAGAAAAATTTAACCCTGTTGAATATTGGAAAATTAAGGTTGATTATCAGGCAACAACTAAAGGTAAATTTATCGCCGAATTGGCTACTATTGCCGGTAAACCAGCCGTGGTTAATAATGGGACCACTGCCGAGCAGGTTATTAAAGATTTAAAAAGTCAATCAGCTGTCATTTCTAAATTGACCACCGATGATAAAAAGAAATTTCCTAATGAACCGCTGACAACTTCTACATTACAACAGCAAGCGGGTACCAGATTTGGGTTTAGTATCAAGAAAACCATGATGTTGGCCCAACAACTATACGAGGGTGTGTCTTTAGCACAATCCGGTCATGTGGGTTTAATTACTTATATGCGTACCGATTCGGTTAATATATCTTCTCGTGTGATTACAGAAATGCGGAGCTGGATCGAACAAAAGTTTGGCGCCTCTTATATTCCTGATAAACCAGCAGTTTATAAAAGCAGAAATAAAACTGCACAAGAGGCCCACGAAGCAATTCGTCCCACTATGCCATCTCGTGTTCCTGATGATTTAAAATCACTTTTAACTCCAGATCAAGCTAAATTGTATAGATTAATTTGGGAAAGAGCGATTGCTTCACAAATGGCACCAGCAATATTGAGTCAAACTGATGTAGTGGTAGAATCTGGTGATAAAACTCTTATTACCCAAGGGATACAAATGAAATTTCCAGGATTTATTACAATTTTATCTAAAAGTCCTATTTCTGAATCTGAATTACCTTATTTAGAACAAAACAACCCATTGAAAGTTAATGAAGTATTATCAGAACAAAAATTTACCGAACCACCCGAACGTTACACTGAACCGTCATTAGTAAAAACCTTAGAAAAACTTGGAATTGGTCGACCATCTACTTATGCTCCGACTATTACAACCATTACTACTCGGGGTTATGTTAAAAAAGATAAGCGACATTTACTGCCTCAAGAAACAGGTGTGTTAGTTAATGATTTTTTGGTAGAAAATTTTTCTGACATTATAGATGTTAAATTTACTGCGCGTATGGAAGATAACTTAGATGATATCGCTGAAGGTAAGAAACAATGGCAAGAAGTTATTGGAGAATTCTATCAACCCTTTGCTAAATTATTAACCGATAAAGAGAAAAACGTAGTTAGTCAGAACATTGGAGAAAAAACCGATGAAATCTGCGATAAATGTGGTGGAGGCATGGTAATCAAACGTGGTAGATTTGGTAAATTTTTGGCGTGCAGTAATTTTCCTGAATGTAAAAACACTAAACAATTAAACAAAGAAACTAATGAGCCGGAGGCGGTAGAAGTTGTAGACACAGTTTGTACTAAATGTGGTTCTGCAATGGTGAAGAGGCAAAGTCGATTTGGATCCTTTTTAGGATGCAGTAAATATCCCAAATGTGACTATATTCAAAATCTAACTCCTGATAGTGGAGGGATTGGTCAGAATTGTCCCAAGTGTGATCAAGGACAGATAGTAGAACGACGAACCAAGCGAGGACGAGTATTTTATGGTTGCAGTAAATATCCGGGCTGTGATTTTGCTAGTTGGAATAAACCTGTTGATGAAAAATGCTCTACTTGTGGAGGATGGATGGCATTTGTTAACGCTAAATCAGCCCCTGTCTGTCAAAAGTGCGGTTTTGTAGATAAAGAGATTAAAGCAGAAGAAGCTTGATTTAGTCGGGATTTTAAGGTATAATTTTGAACATGACTAAGCAAAAAATCAATTGGCAGAAAGTATACAGAGGTATGACTATTAGCAAATGGGTTTTTTGGGGATTGATTTTAGTTTTTGTATTAGCGGGGATTATGCAGTTAGTTTTAGCTGCTAATGGAGGACCAGGTCAACCAGCAACCCTTGAGACATTGGTTTCTTCTCAATTATTGGGAACTTTAGTAGGGATTATTGCAGTAGTGATGGTTATTATTGCTGGAATAGTTTATGCATTTGATCTAGGCGGTGGTAAACAGATCGGTGTGGCTAAAGAAATGCTCACTGCTGCTATTGGAGGAGTATTGTTATTTATGTTTGCTTCTTGGTTATTATTGAATATTGGTAAACTGTTTCCTAAAACTCCCACACCCCAAACCATGCATGATGTTTGGGAAACTCACAATAGATTTTCGTGAGGAAATGAATACCAATAAGCGGGGGATCATCAAGTTTTTAGGCTATTATTTCGATTTCTTCTGGATAATGAGCATTAGTTAAATTTTTGTGATTTATATATGTTTGATTATATTGAGGTCAAAGGTGCCTGCGAGCATAACCTCAAAGGTATTAATGTTAAGCTCCCACGCAACAAGTTTATTGTTATCACTGGGCTATCTGGTTCTGGAAAAAGCTCATTAGCTTTTGATACGATTTATGCCGAAGGACAACGTCGATATGTAGAATCGTTGTCGGCTTATGCTCGACAGTTTTTAGGAGTTATGGAAAAACCTAATGTGGAGAGTATTAAGGGATTATCTCCAGCAATTTCGATTGACCAAAAATCATCTTCTTCTAATCCCAGGTCGACCGTAGGAACAATCACAGAAATCTATGATTATTTACGATTATTATATGCTCGCATTGGCACACCCCACTGTTATAAATGTGGGGATATTGTTTCCAAGCAAACCGTAGATCAAATTGTTGAACAAGTTAGTAAATTACCGATAGAAAAATTAGTTGTTTTAGCTCCCGTTACCTTCGGGAAAAAAGGTGAAAATAAAGATATATTACAAACTATTAAAAAAGCCGGCTTTTTACGGGTACGTTTAGATGGTAAGTTAATTGATTTAGAATCTAAAATCGAATTAGCCAAAACCCAAAAACATACCATCGAAACTGTAGTGGATCGGTTAGAAATGGCACAGATTAAAATGGGGATTAACCGCAGCCGACTTAATCAATCTATAGAAATTGCTTTGCGCATGAGCGAGGGTGCTGTAATAATTTGGGACACCGAAAAAGATCAGGACTGGTTTTTCTCAGAGAAATTAGCTTGTCCTAAATGTGGCGTTAACATTCCCGAATTAGAACCACGGAGTTTTTCTTTTAATAATCCCAGGGGGGCTTGCCCAGCTTGTACGGGATTGGGTATAACAAAAGAAATTAATCCTGAATTATTAATCCCAAATCACAAATTGTCGATTAATGAGGGAGCAATTCGAGCCGGAGGTTTTAGTATGACGAGCGCTACCGGTTGGATGCAAAAGATTTTAGAAGCAGTTGGAAAAAAACATGGTTTTAAATTAGATCAACCAATAGAAAAATTTTCTAAAGTAAATATTAATATCTTGCTTTATGGTACTGGTGAAGAAGATATAGTGGTTCGATCCAGAAATGCTCAGGGGCGAGTCAATGAATACATAATAAAATTTGAAGGGGTTATTCCTAATTTACTGCGTCGGTATCAAGAAACTGATTCCAATTTTATTCGAGCCGATATTGAGAAAGTGATGGTGGAACAAACCTGCTCAATGTGCCAAGGGGGTCGTCTTTGTCCCGAATCTGCTGCTGTTATTGTGGGTGATAAATCAATTGTAAAAGTTTCATCGATGTCAGTGGAACAAATGGTAGCTTGGTTTGATCAACTGAAACTAAACCCACAAGCAACTTTTATTGCTCAACAAATCTTAAAAGAATTAAAGGAACGGGTTCAATTTTTAGAACGAGTTGGCTTAAGTTATCTTACCTTAAATCGTAGTGCAGTCACTTTATCTGGCGGAGAAGCCCAGCGCATTCGTTTAGCCACCCAAATTGGCTCTGGATTGTCGGGTGTAATTTATATTTTAGATGAGCCGTCAATTGGTTTACACCAGCACGATAATTACAAATTAATTAAATCATTAAAAGAATTACGCGACTTAGGTAATACAGTAATTGTTGTAGAACACGATGCTGAAACTATTTTAGCAGCTGATTATGTGGTAGATATGGGACCAGGTGCAGGTGATTTTGGAGGAGAAGTAATTGCTGTGGGTACTCCACAGTCGATTCAAACTCAACCTAAATCTCTCACGGGACAATATTTATCTGGCAAACAAAGTATTCCCTTGCCAACTAAACGACATTTACCGAATAGTAAGCAATTGACAATTAAGGGTGCGGTTGAATTTAATTTAAAAAATATCGATGTTGATATCCCCCTGGGTTTGTTTGTGGGTATAACTGGTTTGTCAGGGTCAGGGAAATCAACTTTGATTTATGGAATTTTAGCAAATAAATTATCCAATGTGTTACACGGAGCTCGTCATTATGTTGGTCAACATAAGAGCATTGAGGGAATTAATAATATTGATAAGATGATTAGTATAGACCAGTCACCAATTGGTCGTAGTCCCCGAAGTAACCCAGCTACCTATACTGGTGTATTTACTGATATTCGTGATTTGTTTTCACAGTTACCTGAAGCTAAGGTGCGAGGGTATAAGCAAGGTCGGTTTAGTTTTAATGTTAAAGGCGGTCGTTGCGAAAATTGTGCCGGTGATGGAGTAATTAAAATTGAAATGCACTTTTTACCTGACGTTTACGTTACCTGTGATGTTTGTAAGGGCAAACGATATAATAAAGAAGTTTTGGATATTTATTATAACAATAAAAATATTTCTGATGTTTTGGAAATGACAGTGGCAGAGGCATTGGAATTTTTTCAAGCGATTCCTTCTATTAAACACAAATTAGAAGTATTACAAGAAGTAGGATTAGAATATGTCAAATTGGGTCAACCCGCTACTCAATTATCAGGAGGAGAAGCCCAAAGAATTAAATTGGCTTCAGAATTATCACGTCGTAGTACAGGTAAGACCTTATATGTTTTAGATGAACCTACAACGGGATTACATTTTGCTGATATTCAGCGCCTGTTGGAAGTTCTAAATAAATTAGTGGATAAAGGCAACACGGTTTTAGTAATCGAGCATAATATGGATGTGATTAAAACGGTGGACTGGATAATTGATCTCGGCCCAGAAGGGGGAGATAAGGGCGGGGAAGTAGTAGCTGTGGGTACACCAGAAGACGTAGCTAAAATTCCTGAAAGTTACACTGGTCAATACCTCAAAAAAGTTTTGCATTAAATAATATGTCTCGTTTGCCAAAACCTTAGCTTAGAAATTGAGGTAAAATTAAGTTATGGCAACAGAATTTAAACCAGACCTAGCTAAATTTCCCACTTGGCCAGGAGTTTATTTAATGGAAGATAAATCCGGCAAGATTATTTATGTGGGCAAAGCAGTTAATTTAAAACATCGGCTAGGATCTTATTTTCAAAAAACAGTTCAATCTATCAAGACCAATAAATTATTAGAAAAAATCGCTAAAATAAATTTTATAGTTACTGATACAGAAGTTGAAGCTTTGATTTTGGAAAACGAGCTTATTAAAAAACATTCTCCCAAATTTAATGTACTACTTCGAGATGATAAAAGTTATCAATATATTAAAATTGATTTTAAGGAGAATTTTCCCATTATAACTGTTGTACGAACAAATCGAGATATTTTTAAAAAAAGTTTACATCGCCAAGTAAAATATTTTGGTCCTTATACCAGAGGTAGTGATGTTAAACAAACATTGCGGTTAATTAGTAAGTTTTTTCCTATTTGTGCCCAAGTAAAAAATTTAAATCGGAAGATTGACATAAACCCTTGTTTAAATTGGCACCTAGGTCGTTGTCTAGGTCCTTGTATGGGTAAAATAGATAGCCAAACCTACAAGAAAATTATAAAAATGGTAGCACGTTTTTTAACAGGAGAAGCACGAGATACATTACGTTACTTAACTCAACAGATGCAAATAATGTCAGATCAGAAAAATTTTGAAGCTGCGTTAAAAATTCGCAATCAAATTAAGTCATTAGAAACCATTCTAGTTAAACAAAAAGTTTCTCAGCCAAGTAAATTAACCAATCAAGATTTTTGGGGGTGGTTTCAGGCGAGAGATAATTTGGTAGTAGCAGTGTTAAAAGTTAGACAAGGACGCTTAATTGATCAACAAATATTTACCTTGCGAATTCCTAATATTTCCATAAAAGAAATGATAGCAGATGCCATCGTTTCAATTTATACAGCTACCAGTGAAAATTTACCTTCAGAAATAATTTTATCTGAAAACCCAGATAACTCAGAAATATTAGAAACGTGGTTAAGTCAAAAATCTGACAGAAAAGTAAAAATAACTGTGCCCAAACAAGGCATAAAAAAACAATTGGTATTATTAGCAAATAAAAATGCGGTGGAACAATCAAGTGGAGCAACTCAAGCTAATTTACAAATTAAGCTAGCTTTGGCAAATTTGAAAACAATACTTAGTTTGAAAAAAATAAGACGGATGGAGGCCTATGATATATCACATTTAGGGGGTACTGCTACGGTTGGTTCGATGGTGGTATTTGTTGATGGTAAACCATACAAGTCGGGTTATCGACGTTTTCGTATTAAAACCGTCAAGGGAATTGATGATTACGCTGCCCTTGGCGAAATAATTTATCGTCGGTTGCATCCTCAACGTTTAAAAGATCAGCGATTTGCCACAAATTTACCAGATTTAATTTTAATCGATGGCGGTAAGGGACAACTAAATACTGTGTTATGGCAAATACAACATTTGCCAGTAGGGAAAATTTTAATCATTGGCTTGACTAAACAACAAGAAGATGTGTTTTTACCAGGAGTCACTCAACCACTCAAGTTGTCATCGACGTCACCAGAATTTTATTTATTGCAAAGATTACGAGATGAAGCTCATCGTTTTGCCATAACTTATCAAACCGTTTTACGTTCCAAGCAGATCACAACTTCTGTCTCACCTCGTTTAGGTGTAGCTACCCGCAAAAAATTAGTAGCAGCCTTTGGCAGTTTATCAGCTGCACGCCAAGTTAGTAAGACTGAGTTACAACGTGTCATAGGTAATAAAGCCAAATCTCTCTATAATAATTGGTAAAAATATCTATTCACAGTATTATAAGAATATGCAAGATCATAGATTAAAAATAGCTGGTTTGTTGGCAGGGGTAGTTGTGATTGTGGGGGTAATTGGTATTCTAACACTTACTCCAGCTAGTCGAATTAAAACTATTACAGGTACTAGTGCCGATATAGGTGATCTTGTCGATCTTGCTGCTGGTGACTCGGTAATAATTCCTTCTGTTAAATATCAAGAATTAATAGATCAACTTAAGCAATTAGTGGAAGCAGATGATGCCACAAGAACGACAATAATTCAAGGGGTTATTCAGAATTTAGAGAGCTGGAGATAAGGCTAGTCAAAACAATAAAAAAGTATCTCCCAGAGCAAATTTATCTGTTGGAGTAATTTTTTACTTAGAGTTGACATAATTTGATTATTATGATATAATTCAAGCAATAAGTATTTCTATAAATTAAAAGATGGAAGAAGCAAACTTATCTCAACCCGAAAAAACCATGCCATTATCAATGGGTGATTCTGTGTTGAACCGGGTTTTATCAGAAACTGAGTCCCATGAAAAAACTGCTGCTAAACCACTAAGGTTGATTAATGGTATTTTGGCTAGTTTACGCAATCGTGAGCGAGATGTATTAATGGCGCGCTATGGCTTAACTAGCGATCAAACAAGTAAAGAAACATTAGAAAGTATCGGAAAACGTTTACAGGTAACACGGGAACGCATTCGACAAATAGAAAGTGCAGCCCTAAAAAAAATCGGTAAAAAATATTTAAATCAACTTAAACCATTTATTAAATTGGTTAATTCTTATATGCAGTCACATGGTGGTATAGCAGAAGCAGAAGAATTGGCTAATTATTTTAACTTAGATGCTGATCAAGAAGGTATCTTAGATCGGCGGGCATTACATTTAATTATGAATGCATATGACAAAATTGTACCCCTCAAAAAATATCCCTTATTCAAAGAAGGATGGGCTTTGGCCACTGTTGATCAAAACGAGTTGTTAAAAATTCAAAGTATTATCCATCAAATTTTAGAACAATCTGGTCAAGCAATTAAGGAAAGTGAATTAATTAATCGTGCGCACCAACAATTATCTAACATTGATACGGGTATTATAGTTGGGGTTTTACTGATCGATCCCAAAATTAGTTTAGATCATAAGAAAAACTGGGGACTGACAAGTTGGCCTATGGTAGTGCCTCGTCGAATTCGTGACAAAGTTTGGTTAGTTTTAGATGAAGCCGGTAAACCACTACATTTTAATAAAATTACTGCTTTAATAACTCGCCAATATCCCAAAGAAAAACCGGTGTTAAGTCGGACGGTTCACAATGAATTAATTGGAGATGACCGGTTTGTCTTAGTGGGTAGGGGTATCTATGCCTTAAAGAAATGGGGCTATAATCCAGGTGTAGTGGCTGATGTTATAAAAGAGGTCTTAAAAAAAGCAGGACAACCATTGCAAGTTACAGAGATTATTACAGAAGTTTTACGGACTCGCCAAGTAAAGAAAAACACTATTGTAGCTAATCTACAAAATCGCAAATTATTCCGCAAAATAGCAAAATCTACTTATACGATAGTAGAAGAACCCAAATCAGATTCGATTAGTTAAATAATTAAAAATTAGATTAATATGACAGAAGGTTTTATCCCAATCATTATCATTATAGGATTGTTAATAGGATGGGCGATTTTGATAGTTGCTTTGGTTTGGTGGTGGAAAAAAACTCGCAATATCTCAACAATTAAAATTCAACCGATTAAACAAGGCGGTACCCCCGAAGCGTCTTCTCGTTCAATTTTATTGGCGATTGATGTGCCAAAAGAAAACGACAAACAACCAATGGCTGCAGAAACTTTATTTGCTAGCTTACACGGTATCGGCAATAGCCAATTAAGTTTTGAAATTGAAGCTCAAGAAAAATCCATTCGCTTTTATGTTTGGGTGCCGGTACATTTGCGAAGTTATGTAGAAAGCCAATTGTATGCCCAATATCCCAATATTGAGATTTCGGAAATGCGAGATTATACCGATTCCAAGAACTTACCAGATAATTTAACAGCGGTAGCTACCGAATTAGTCTTAAATCGAGAAGATTTTTATCCCATTAAAACCTTTCTAAATTTTGAAGTAGACCCCTTAGCTTCTATTACAGGGACTTTAAGTAAATTATCTGAAGATCAACACATCTGGATTCAATTAGTAGTTAAACCAGAGGGTAATAGTTGGCGCGATGCAGCGATTAAATATATTAATGATGTAAGAACCGGTAATAAAACGTTTGGTTTTATTAAAGGAGTAACTGGCGAATTAGTAAAGTTTGGCGGAGAGATAGTTGGCACTATGTTGCGTGGAGGCACTTACACTCCCGTAGAAAAAGAAGTTAAAAAAGTTGAGTTGTCGCCGGGTGTAGAAGCCGCCCTAAAAGAAATTGAAGCTAAAAGTTCTAAACTGGGATTTCGTACTAATATCCGTTTAGTGGTGTGGGACAAGGATGCGCAAATGGCTCGTGATCGCCTACAACTGACGGTGGGAGTTTTTAAACAATTCAATACTAATAATTTAAATTCGTTTGAAGTCGGCGAACTTATAGATGATCGCCGGGAAATATTAAATAGATATGCTAATCGGATGGCTGGAGGTCCTAAAAGTTTTATTTTTAATGTCACCGAACTAGCCAGTATATATCATTTACCCAATATCAGTGTAGTGACTCCGAATATTATTTGGGCGGGCTCGAAGAAGGGTGAACCCCCAGCCAATTTACCTTTGGAAAGTGAAGTTCCCGCTGAAGAATTGACCATATTAGCTAAAACTAATTTTCGAGGCAGTACAGAAAAATTTGGCATTAAACTCAAAGATCGCCGACGCCATATTTATTTAATTGGTAAAAGCGGTGTAGGTAAATCCACTCTAATTAAGAATATGGTGATTGATGATATTCGCGAGGGACGGGGGGTGGCAATGATTGATCCGCATGGCGAAGATGTAATGGAGATTTTGGATTTTGTGCCTAATCATCGAGTTAATGATGTAATTGTCTTTGACCCCGGTGATCGTGAACACGCTATTGGTTTTAATATGTTTGAAGTCTCTGATCCGAAATACAAAGTCATTACTGCTTCCGGTATTGTGGGTAGTTTTAAAAATATTTTCGGCGATTCCTGGGGTCCTCGTTTAGAATACTGGTTAAAATCGGCTGTCTTGGCTCTATTAGATTATCCTGGCTCAACCCTAATGATGGTACCAAGATTATTTACCGATAAGGATTTTCGGAACGGTGTATTAGAAAAAGTAGAGGATCCTTTAATTAAAGCTCGTTGGCTTAACGAATGGCCTAAATTAGATCAAAGGGCCCAAGGAGAAGCTATTGCCCCCATCTTAAATAAGGTGGGACAATTCTTATCTTCTCCCGTCATCCGCAACATTGTCGGGCAGCCTAAATCCAGTGTTGATTTTAGAAAAGCGATGGACGAAGGAAAAGTTATCCTAATTAAATTATCCAAAGGGATAATCGGGGATGATAATTCTAATTTACTCGGATCGATGGTAGTGACTCAATTTCAATTAGCCGCTATGTCTCGAGCAGATATTCCGCCTAGTGAACGCAGGGATTTTTATTTATATGTAGATGAGTTTCAAAATTTTGCCACCGATTCATTTGCTACTATTTTATCAGAGGCCAGAAAATACAACCTTTCTTTAGTAGTAGCTAATCAATATATGGCGCAGCTATCTGATGATGTTCGCAATGCCTTATTTGGTAATGTAGGGACTCTCATCTCTTTTCGTGTTGGTGCCGATGATGCTGGAATGTTAGTTAAAGAATTAGCACCAGTATTCGATGAAAATGATTTAGTAAATTTAAATATTTATAATATTTATTTAAAGTTGTCCATCGATGGTTTAACAGTACCCGCTTTTTCGGCCCAGACTTTACCTCCCTCCACAGATCGTAATAATAACGCCGATAAGATTATTGCTTTGTCGCGGGAGCGCTATTCTAAATTAGCTACTTTTGTAGAAGGTAAAGTGAGTGAAAT
>Ga0180007_10004286_pt1 | contig 15175 bp, 11 predicted proteins | sample MM_PC_MetaG_FD_121122 | JGI IMG/M metagenome (GOLD analysis project Ga0180007, IMG submission 121122) | Groundwater microbial communities from the Aspo Hard Rock Laboratory (HRL) deep subsurface site, Sweden - MM_PC_MetaG | ecosystem: Environmental > Aquatic > Deep subsurface > Groundwater... | reverse complement strand
TCAAAGGCATTTATTAGAAAGCGAATGGAGATTCAATCATCGAAAAACAGTAATGCACGACATTGAAAAATTGTTACGTAATTTTTAGTTTAACTGGGCAAGACCCTATGTTAATAGTTCTAAACACATATTAATGATTACATCCACTTGCAGTATTAAAATCGTTTTGCATACTTAATTTAAATATTAACTATTACATAATCATGGATTTAACACTTTCAAACATCAAACAAGACCCGCAAGTTGAATTATTTATCAGAGAAACAGATAGAAAGTTGAATGCGATGAGCTATACTGATCATGGCAAACGCCATGCAAAGATAACTTCTGACAGAGCTATGATGATAGCCAGGAAATCCGGTTTTTCTGAAGTCGAAGTGGAGTATGCCGGGATAGCAGGTTACTGTCATGATATGGGGAACTTTTTAGATAGAAATCAGCACCACTATTGGGCAAGTCTATTATTTCACCAAGTATTTAATGGGCAAACAGAAGACTACGAAGGGCTGACTGCAATTATTCAAGCTATAGCAAATCATGATAAAGACGAAGCTAGGTTGACGAATAACGTTTCTGCAGCTCTGATTCTAGCTGACAAAAGTGATGTTCACAGAGATCGTGTCAAGGAGAAAGCTAAAGATAAAATTGAAAACGATATACATGATAGGGTAAATTATTCTGTTACTCGAAACGATTTGGATCTGAATGAAACTACAAAAGTCGTAACACTCATGATACAGCTAGATGATAAAGTTACGCCGATAATGGACTTTTTTGACATATTTTTAAGCAGAATGAAGTACTGCAGGAAGGCAGCAGAATATTTGGGGTTTAAATTTAAGTTGGTGATAAATGATTTTGAGCTGCTGTAGAAAGAAGCTTGTAAGTTCTTACTTCACAGTTCTTCAAGCTAAATTCGAAGAACTGTTCCTCTGAAATATTTGAGTGGAAATAGTAGTTTATCATCTTCGAAATAAATCCATGAGTAACTATAAGACACGTTTCATTCTTTAGGTTAGCTTGCAATCTTCCAAGAAAATTAAATATTCTGCCTTCAACGTCAGTAATTGTCTCTTCGCCAGGAGGTGCTTCATCCCAAATCCTTGTTATGACACGGGCATACAACTCAGGAAACTTTTTCTGAGCCTCATCTTTAGTCAATCCTTCAAATACGCCTACATTTCTTTCACGAATACTATGATCAATGATTAAATTAGTCGTTGGACATATTAATCTCGCAGTTTCTATACATCTTCTTTTGGGAGAACAATATATCCTGTCAAAGTTGATATTACGCACAATTTTTCTTGCTTTGACGGCTTCGTTACAGCCTGTTTTATTTAGAGGGATATCGTGGGTTCCAATGTACTTGCCTTGTGCGTTATAATCAGTTTGTCCGTGTCTTACAATATATAGTTTCATAATTTTTGACGTAACGATGAAACGAGTTAAATGTTATGGTGTCACATAGAAGTAATTATGATCAAAATAGTAAAGTATCCGAATATAATTCTAAATACAACCAGCAAAGAGGTTAAATCTGAAGAAATTAATGAAATAAACGCACTTTCTTCTGAAATCACTACTTACATCAAGAACAAATGCTACAAAGGCTTTGGGACAATTTCTCTTTGTCAGGTAGGAATTTTAAAGAGAATATTTATTGCGAGACTTCCAGCTATAGAATTAACAGTAATCAACCCTATACTTATAAGAGCATTTGGAGGAACAACAAAATCATGGGAAATGTGCTTGAGTGTTCCCGAGTTTGTCGGAAAAGTAAGAAGACATAAAAAAGTCGAAGTTGAATTCTTAGACCTTAATTTCAAAAGTGTTCATATTACTTTGTCTCAACCTTTGTCAAGAATTTTCTTACATGAAGTGGATCATTTAGACGGAAAGTTATTTTTAGATAGAATAGAAGATAAACAAACAGACCTGATGTCCAGAGAAGATTATTTCAGTAGAAAGTCCCGTAAAGATGAACAATAAGATACTTGCAGTTATAGGCCCAACCGCCTCAGGAAAAACTTCTTTAGCCATAAAGTTGGCGAAGAAATTTGATGGGGAACTCATCAACACCGATTCGCGACAGATTTATAAGTACCTGGATATTGGGACGGCAAAGGGGAATGTGAAGAAATTACCAATGACCAAGGTCCAATTAACAATCAATAACCAATTAACAAATCCCAATGTCCAAAAGCTTGATGTGTATAAACTAGACGGGGCGAGGATTCATCTTATCGATATTGTCGAACCAGATAAAGTTCTATCGTTAGCTCAGTATCAGAAGTTAGCTTATGCTGTCATAGAGGATATTCTCAAGCGAGGAAAGCTGCCAATATTGGTGGGGGGGACTGGCTTGTATATAGACGCGATTGTTAAGGGATATCAGATTCCAAAAGTAAGACCAGATAAGAAACTTAGAGATAAGTTAAGCAGCAAGACAGTAAAACAGCTAAGCAGGCAGTTACAAAGTCTTGATCCAGATAGATTTAATTCCTTGAATGAAAGTGACCGGGCTAATCCGCATCGTCTGATTAGACTTATTGAAATATCTAAGGCCAATAGCAGACAGCAGACAGCTAACAGCAGACAAAAAGTCGGTAGTAAGTTTGATGTTCTATTTCTTATGCCTTATCACACTCGTGAGAAACTTTACGAGCGAATCAATAAACGAGTAGATCTTATTCTTGAAGAAGGGTTAATTGAAGAAGTCAAATCGGTTATCCAGAAAGGCTACAAATTCGATTCACCTGCTATGACGGCCATTAGCTATCCAATTGTAAAGGATTATATAGAAGGTAAAATCAGCCTTAAAGAACTAAAAGAAAAGTTTTCTCAGGGTGATAGAAATTATGCAAGAAGGCAGATAACTTGGTTCAAGAGGTACGATGTGAAAAAGATGAAAGAAGACAAGGAAGCTATTGATGTAGTCAAGAAGTTTTTAATTTTGAATAATAGAGGCAGGCTGATATGCTGATCAACTTTCCAGCACAACTTATTGCAGAATGGACAACACAAAAAAATACGTTACTATTTAAGTTCTATTCCGTTACTCGGGTATTAAGTTAAACTTAAATTAATATGAAAAATACAATTTCAACATTTAAGTAACAAAAGGTTATTGGCTGCACTTATAGTCCTTTTTATTTTGACCTCTACTTCTGTTTTTATATATCTATATGTTTCTTCAAGCATTGATAAGAGAAATAATAATTATGTTTTCCATATGTGCGGTACCGATGATGGAGCTTTTTGGGGTGAAGTGTATAGATTTAGTAGGGACACAGAAAAGTTTGATAGATTAATTACATATCATGTTACCCGGGAGCAGTTAGATGGTTATGAGAATATTTATTATATAGGTTCGTCGCATGAGTATATATATTATGCAGATTATAATTTGGGTATTAAGAATATTTACAGGAAAAATATCAACACTGGGACAAGCAAATTGTATATGGAAAGTACAAACAAAATAGGAAATCCTTACGATGCATATATGAACCCGGATGGTAGTAAAATTCTTCTCTACACGCAAGATTCATTTAAAGTTTACGATATAGAGGCAAAAAAAGTTGTATACACAATTTCGTTCCAAGAAGCTGGGTACACTGAAGAAGAACACATCTGGCCGTATTCACCAAGGTTGTACTGGGGATCTGATACAGCTTTTTGTGTCGATGTTTTCGAGGATGATAACTATATAAAGTTAAGTATTGATTACACATCTGAAAAGATTGTGAAAAGCGATTCAATAATAGGGATTGAAATAGATGATCAGTACCTTGATGACAAATTAATTGAACTGGGGATAGAAAACATTACAAAATTTGTTGTAAACTAATTAGTGATCAATAAATACTTAATCGGATTGGAATGTGGGCTGATTAACTGATTAGTTGGTCTGCCTTATTACTTTTTCAAAATAAGATACAAATTAAAAAACCTCATTTTGATAAACACTTTCAATTTTCCCTCAAATTTACGCTTCATTTTGATATACCAGTTGCACAAAGGAAAAGGCCAGTACGGAAACAGCCAAGCGATATCAAGAGTACTTTCAAATACTCTTTTGAAAACACCAGGCAGCTTGAATACTAGCTGATAAAGTCTTACGAATGTTTTCGAATACAGAGATGAGAATTTAATCTGATTTTTCTTAAAATCGGGCATTTCAACATTTACATCCGGTTTTAACGGCTTAGCAGGATCAAAGTAGCCGCTTTCAACAGCTATTTTATACAGCTCAGATCCGGCATAAGGAAAAAAAACTGGGAAAAACATATCAGTCGGCTGGAGCTTTGCATTTAATTTCACAGTATCCAACACAGTTTTCATATTTTCATGCGGAAGACCGACTATGTTGTACGCATGCGTCCTTATACCGTGTTTCCTGCAGGCGGAGAATGCATCAAGCAACACTTGTTCCGTCATGTTTCGTTTGAGAATGGTGTTTCGGATATAGTCATTCCCGCTCTCAACTCCAAAGTATATTCCGAAGCACTTTATCTCCTTCAGTCTTTTGATAATATCTTCTGTTAGCAAGTTAGCGCGTAAGTGACATTCAAATGGAAGAGCTAGGTGTTCATCATATTCCTTAGAGAAATTCTCAAACCAATCATTGTAAAAAGGCCAAAGGTCATCCTGGAAACGAAAGGACATAACTTCAGGATAAGCTTCTTTCACCTTTTCGATATATTTGATGCAGTTCTTGGGGCTTCTATAGCGTACATAACACTGCTTGTTTGGATATAGATTCCTTGCAAAATTATTCCAGCAGTAGGTGCAGTTGTAGGGACAGCCACGAGTGAGAACAATAATTGCAGCTTTGATTTGTGAAGCGATCAGATTCTTGAAGTCAAAAATTTCAAACTTCGGAAGTGGAAGATCGTCCAACTTTTCATTTAGCGGTTGAACAGTATTTTTCTTTATTTTCCCATTCCCGTCCTTGAACCAAAGGCTTCCAATGCTATCGATTTCTTTATCAGAATTTGCAGCATCCAGAAGTTGTTCAACTGGCTTCTCTCCTTCTCCAAGGCAAATGGCATCTATGCCTTCCCACTTTATAACCTCATCCGGCCAAAGAGTCGGGTGGTAGCTTCCTGCAATTATGAATTTATCCAACGAAGCAGTCCATTTAATCAGGTTCTTAGCGTATTCCCGTACACCAGTACGGACCGAAAATCCAACAATGTCAGGATCATGCTCTGAAATCAATTCGAGAAACTTTTCTTTCTTTAACGGTTTACGTAGGTGTATCAAATTGACATTCCATTCTTTCTGTTCAATTATGGCAGCAAGCTGAGCGATGCCTTCATGATACCAGCCTCCAGGTTCGGGTTTGATACCTGTCTTTGTGACATTGTACTCAAAATCAGGATACACGAATGTAAAAGTTTTGCTTCTAGGGACTATTTTCATATTATTCACTGATTTTAGCAGAAAGAAAGATGACAGTAAACCGTAGTCAATCATTAACCCGTAATCTTCAGGACATAATTACGGCATACAGTTTACGGATTCAGGCATACAGATTACTGTCACGATGTATATTGTCAACTTCGAAAATACTGCTATAATTGGAATATGAAACAAAACATAGAACAGAACGATGTGGCTTCTCAGCCATTAGCTTCCCGAATGAGGCCAAATTCTCTTGAAAATTTCGTCGGACAGGAACATCTTGTAGGTAAAGAAAAGCCTATCAGAAAGCTTATAGCTGCGGATGAACTTGTTTCCATGGTTTTCTGGGGACCTCCAGGATGTGGGAAAACTACACTTGCCAGAATTATTGCTAAAGACACAAAAAGTAAGTTTATCCAGCTAAGTGCTGTAGATTCTGGAAAGGACGACTTGAGAAAGGTAGTTAATGATACAAAAAAAGCAGGAAACAAGCAGAATTCTCTGTTTACAAACAAAATACCGGAAAAGCGTTCGATAGATAATGGCCTGCGAACTATTCTATTTATTGATGAGATCCATAGATTCAACAAAGCTCAGCAGGATTACCTGTTACCATTCGTAGAAGATGGGACTATTACTTTAATTGGAGCGACGACGGAAAACCCGTCTTTTGAAGTGATTTCGCCCCTGCTTTCCAGATGCCGCGTGTTTGTATTGAATCAGCATAAGGTTGAAGATTTACGAAGAATAATCCAAAGAGCTCTAACTGATAAAGACTTTGGTCTAGGAAAATTGAATCTCAAAATGAGTGATGAAACAATAGACTTTCTTACACAATCATCCAACGGCGACCCTAGAACTGTTTTAAATGCACTTGAACTGGCTGTTAAGCTTTCGAATACGAACATCATCAAGAAAACAACTATAGAAGATGCTCTGCAGCATAAAGCTCTCCTTTATGATAAGCATGGAGAAGAGCACTTCAACATCATATCTGCTCTTCACAAGTCTATGAGATCTTCAGATGCAAATGCAGCTGTTTACTGGACAGCGAGAATGCTTGAAGCTGGTGAAGATCCGCTATATGTTGCCCGAAGGATGGTCAGATTCGCCTCAGAGGACATAGGAAATGCTGATCCACAGGCTTTGGTGCTTGCAAATACAGTATTTGAATCCTGTGCAAAAGTAGGTATGCCGGAATGTAATGTATTTCTTGCTCAACTTGCGATATATCTTTCTAGGGCGCCTAAGGACAATTCTGCTTACATTGCTTACACACGTGCTAGAAAAGACGCTCTCGAGACCCTAAACCAGCCTGTTCCGCTACATCTACGAAACGCTGTGACCGATCTCATGAAAGACGTTGGCTACGGGAAGGGGTATATTTACGATCACGATCTAAAAAGTAAGAAAAGCGGTTAGCAGTGTCTGCCGGACAAGTTGAAGGGGAGGAAGTACGTTTAGATAAGGCAGCGTCGTTTAAAAGGTTTGACAATAGTAAAATAATTAATTAACTATTGTTATCCTCTCCTTATTGCAAATCTCACCTAAAAGCTTTAAAATAGTTATTATGATGATGAAGAAGCATAGTTATATCAAGTGTACTTTTCAAAAAGCTTTGACCTTTCCAGTTTTTCTATTTGTATTTTTAGTCACTATTTCTTTCATAGCTTTTTTTGGCAGAAGGTATATCGTCAGCCAAGAATTCCCTGAGACTATAAAGTGTTCTGCAACCGGTGCTATGGGAGGGGGGTTCCCTAGTGGCACTGAGACTGACGATGTTTTCACAAAAATGGAGGATCTGGGATTGAAATGGTATCAGGGACTCATCGCGGATGATGGAGGGATTGAACCCGCTGTAGAAAGTATAAATAGTGCAAATAGTTACGATGTAGATGTCATCGTACGTATCTGTTATCAAGGACATTGTAACTATAAAAACCCAGACGCAAGCAACTATATCTTTGCTCTGAATCAGATAAGTAATGGCGTTTCCGGAAAACAGTTTTATGCAATAGCAGGCCACAATGAGCCAAATAGCGCAGAATGGGAAGAACCTGAGTTTGAAAAGAACTTTATGCTTTCTGTTTTGAATGCGAATTTGCCTAGTAATATAAAACTTCTTAGTCCTATAATCGATATTTCTCCAGGGGAAGTAAAAGGTCGGGATTATAAACAGTACTTGTCTGAGCTTGAGATATCGAACCTTCAGCGCCTTGAGGGCTTAGCTGTGAATGTTTATGAGCACGATGAGTATACTGTGTATGAAAGAGTCAATGAGCTGAGAAACTGGATGATTAATAATAATTTGGGAGGTTTGGATATTTTTGTTACAGAAACAGGACCATGGGAAGATCAAAATTACGAATCCTTTCTAAGCAGCTATAGACAGATGACACAAATAGCTAACGTGGAAGCAGCGCTTTTCTATAAACCCACAGGTCTTTACGATCCAGATCGGCACATTACTCTTGAACAAGTGTGTGAAGTTGTAAAACCTTGTCATGGGCAAGACTGCGACACTTATGAGATAGATCCCAATGATTATCCTGAGATTTTTGGCTATGATTCGTCTGTTATAAATCAATGTGCTTTTGAGGATACTCCGCTTCCTTCATGTGAAACTAGAGGAAGCTTAAAGATGAAAGAAAAACTAGAGCTTATATATGACCCCGTATCTTCGTCCATACTTCCTCCGCCACCGTCTTCCGTAAGTACATGTGTTGTTCAGAATGATTCAAATAATGCAAATAATGGTATTGTCGTTGAAGCCTGGTCAAATATCAACGGATCTCAAATGATAGTATATGCAAAGGCTACAAAGCCGGAGCTTAACGGTGCTGGTTTAGGTCATTACCAATTTGGTTTGGAATACAAAAACGGACAGAAGATACAGGAAACATATTGGTCTCGTATCTGGGAAGGACAAACTATTTCCTATACATTTGATATAGGCTCGTTTAACTCCAATGAGATCCAAGGATATGTACTTTTGGATAGCTTAGCTGGCTGTCAAAAAGTCATCGCTGCAAATGGCGGAGAAATTCCACCAGAGAATATAGGTGAGGATATCGACCCCACCTGGATTGCTAAATATGTTTTTACAGCGAGAATTTCAAGACTTCCAGCTATGGAATACTTTGCAAGTTGTGAATACGAGGGAACCTATGCGACTGAATACAATAACAGCCTCTGCGTTTCTAAGAAGAGAGTTTCGCCTGGGAAGATATATGATTCTGAACAAGGTATTACTTATGAATATGATGTAATGACTGAATATCCCGGTTATGGAAAACTCATCAGTGACAGTGGGTCAGAACTTAAGGTTGAATACAATGCAGGAAGTGGTGTACTTCTTGGTTCGATGGGTCCATATGATGATTATACTCAAGTAAGCAATGGTATACCTGCTCATTTCATAAAAGATAATGAAGTGACACAGGAGGATCTGGAGTTGGATACTACATATTCGGCAAATTACCCGGGGAAGAAAGCCCTTGAAGATCTGAAGGAGTGGATGATCAACAAATTGAAGAAAACTCCATGCAAAAACGATGGCAAAGACTACACAACTTTTACTGGTGTTTATGCAAATGAACCAACAAGCGGATATGAAACTGTCTCGGACTATGGTGAGTATGTATATAAGCTTCCTGATATTATAAATAAGAGCAATCTTGTTGGTGCAAACTGTGAAAGGTTTGAAGAGGATCAAAATAAGTGTAAGATAGCTACAGATCTCTCGGCTTGCAGTATATACATTGATCCAACTACAGGAACTGTCATTCCCGGCAGCGAAGCCGATCTGCTTGAATGTCTTAAGTCGTTTAGAATTGAGGTGTGGCATAGCACTGGTGATTTTAATGACTTTGAACTAAGCGGGGCGGCTGGAATACTTGAAACATACTGGAAAAGTCTAAATAATTATACCTTTGGGGGTAAGAGAATTTGTCAAAAAGAAAACATCGGAATTGAAGTTATGATCAAAGGGAGGCTATATGATTTGTCTGAGGACAGCTGTGATTTTGAGGACGTTGCTGGTGATGACGAAGAATGTTCTCCACCGCCTAAAGCTGACTGCAGTGGTGGCAAGGGGAAATCCATGAAGGCATATATTCCATACCTCGGAAGTGCAGTTACTTCCATCTCTGCATTTTCGGATCTAGAACAGTTCTCCTATTACTTAGCCGATACTCTGAACGATTGTCCAGATACTAATGACTTAGGCATGTGCTACTGTCAGACAGGCGAAATCGATCCTTTGGCCATTTATCTTTATGATATTGGAGCATTGGAGACTCAGCTTGAATATGCAATGACAGGTGCTACCGAGGAAGAACTTGAAGGTTCGATTTAAACATATTTTCTCAAACCCCAAGTGATGGTATAATAGTTGCTTAATTTAATAAAGCCGAGGTGGCCAGCCTGCTCTCGAACGAGTTCGTGAGGGCTGGCCTGGCAGGCGAAATTGGCAGACCTGCCTTCGCAGTCAGGTGCGCTAAGAAATAGTGGTAAATGAAATATTATGTATATGTTATAAAAAGTGATCTGAAAGATTACCATTACGTAGGATTTACAATTAATCTGAAGAAAAGGCTTGATCAGCATAACAAGATACAGGTTAGATCAACTAAAGCTTATGTACCGTTTAGTCATATTTACGATAGAATCATTTATTCAAGGAAAGAGGCGAGAGATTATGAGAAGTAATAAAGAAAAGCTACTAAGATCATTATAAAGTTGCCGAGGTGGCGAAATTGGCAGACGCGCATGGCTTAGGACCATGTTCCCTTTCAGGGATTGGAGGTTCAAATCCTCTCCTCGGCACCAATATGTTTCAAGCTGATATTTATTTCGTAAGGTAGACCAAATATTTACTTCTTTTCCCCTTAACTTCTTTCTTACTGCCAAGGAATATTATATTGTCCCTGCATTGTGTGCAGTAACTAGTTGAGAAAACTCGCTTATCAGCCTTGAGGCATCTCTTCTTCGGTTAACACTGGGTAAAAATTGAGTAAAGGGAGTACCGTATCTCATGGGACCATAATTGCCTAAAGCGATTAATTCCAAGTGTATGAGAAAACTGGATACAAATGACCTTCTGGTACTAGCTGAGTATGCTGAAAAATCCACTATTCTTCGGGAAATCTGATCCTGTGTTTGATTGGCAATTGCATAAAATAAAAATTCTCTAATAGGTGGAGGGATTTGTTCTACGGCTTTATAGTACTCATAATATTTCCTTATTTCGATATCATAACAATGTCTCGGATTTTCTGCAGATCCCGGCGGAAAAGTAGTATCTCTTCGGCTGATAGCTTGATAAAGATGTACTCGTGGAATTGCCTCATAGAAAGTTTTCAGATTCCATAATGTCCCATTTCCTTCTATAACTGCCGTTAAAACACAATTCAATAAATCAAGAATATCCTCCATCAAAAATCTTGCCGGATTGTTACCAAACCAATCTGCTTCTTGATGTGCTAATCTTGCCAAAGCCAAGTTTCTGAAAAGCTTATATTGGGAGACCCTTGGGTCATACTCTCCTGTAGTGATTAGATTTAGAAAGAAAGTAGAGATTTTAGCCAATGCAGCATCTGAGTAACCCGTTATACCAAATTCTGACAATACCTGCTGAACGGTGACCCCATGTGAAATTCTATCTATAAATACAGTGAACTGAGGAAATTCTGATAGTAAAGATCTGAAGGAATGATTTGATTCGGCTTCAGTCAAAATAACATCAACATGATAAAAGCTCTGAAGCATATTCAGAATTTTAATGTCCTGCGGTAATAATGGAACAGAGACCGCACTAGGATCACTAGTAACTGCAAAGATAGCCCTTGTAACCCTTTCTACTACCCTATATATAGCCCTTCTGGTGACCTTATACTCACATGCAAGATGGGTCTTTGAAGAGCCTGCTAAAGCTTTTCTTGCAACTGAAATCATAGTGTCGGGTTCGCTAAAGCTGGATCCAGGATTACCATACAACAGAGCCAGTAACAAAAACCTTCGTACATCAGTATAAGATGTTTCCAATCTTACCAATAAAGTCGGTGAATCGGCCTTGATACTAATCGCAGCTTCTTGTCGTGAATCAGTTTCTACCATATAAAAGTATTATATATGATAGCTTATAATACGCAAAATGATATGTTTTGTTGTTCCTTAACTAAATTTCCCTTTTCGTATAAAATACTATCAGTAAGAACTTATGGTTTTAATCATAGTTGATAAATTGAAGATTGTACATTCGTAATCATGTCCACTCCAATGCTACAACAATATATGAAACTCAAGAAAAAGCATGAAGATGCAATTCTCCTATTTCGTCTTGGCGATTTCTACGAAGCATTTGACAACGATGCAAAGGTTCTCTCAAAGGTTTTGGGGATAGTCTTGACTGGCAGAGGCAAGGGAGAAAATAGAAAACCTATGGCGGGTATTCCGTTTCATGCCCTAGATAATTACCTGCCCAAATTAGTAAAGGCAGGATATAAGGTAGCTATTGTTGAGCAGCTGGAAGAGCCGCAGAAAGGTAAAAAACTTGTCGAACGTGATGTTGTAAAGATAGTTACTTCTGGAACAATCACTAGCGACAAGGTACTCGAGGAAGGAAAAAATAATTACATTCTCTCCGTTAGCGAGCTGAAGAACAAGTCAGATACACTGTATGGTCTAGCAGTTTGTGATCTTACAACTGGAGAATTCTATATCTGCGAATTTTATTCGAAAACAGAAAATCGCAGCACTGAAGTTCTTGATGAGATATTACGAATTAAACCCGCTGAAGTTTTAGCATCGAAAGCTTTTATCACGCAGTACCGAAGAGAGCTTGCAAATACACGTCTGCAAGAAATTTCTGATTATGAATTTGACTTAAGCGAGAATAAATCCCGCCTGCAAAATCATTTCAGTGTGAAATCGCTCAAGGGTTTCGGGATAGACGAATATAAGGCAGGAATCATTGCTGCTGGAGTGCTAATAAGTTACCTTCAGGAAACTCAGAAAACATCACTTGCTCACATAAGCAAGGTTTACTACAAACATAAATCTCAATTTATGTCTCTTGATGAGAATACAATCAGAAACCTCGAGCTCGTAGAATCATTAAGAGATAACACTAATGCGACGCTTATCTCTGTTCTAAACAAATGTCAAACTCCAATGGGACAAAGAAAGCTATATAACTGGCTCATTTCACCACTAACTGAAATGGCTCCACTTAAAGAAAGACTTGATGCAGTAAACGAACTATTTTTGGATTCAGTAAAATTAGATGAGATCAGAAAAGAGCTTGATAATGTGTTTGATATCGAAAGAATTCTTGGAAAAATCGGAACCGAAAGTGTCAACGCACGCGATCTTTTGGCCCTAAAAGAGTCTCTGGTTCGAATTTTAAGTGTTTCTAAACTTATATCAGGCTTTAAATCAAAACTGCTTTCAAATCTGAAGAAAATATTAACTCAAACTAAATCAAGCAAAGAAATCATAAAATTGCTTTCGGACTCCTTGGTGGAGAATCCACTACCAACTATCACTGAAGGCGGTATCATAAAAGATACTTATGATGAGAAGCTAAAACAGATAAAAAAAGCACTAGCAGGAGGTAGGGAGTGGCTTAAGGAACTTCAACTCAATGAGATCAAGCGAACTGGAATACATTCGCTAAAGGTCAGGTATAACAAGGTTTTTGGCTATTATATCGAAGTAAGCAAGTCAAATCTTGGCAAAGTTCCCGATAACTACATTCGTAAGCAGACACTTGTCAACGCAGAGAGATTTATCACCACTGAGCTAAAGGAAAGGGAGGATTTGATCTTGAATGCTGAGGAAAAGGCAATTGCTTTAGAATATGAGATATTCGTAAAAATACGAAGCGAAGTTAGTAAACATACAAAAGAACTTCAAGAACTAGCTGAAGCCGCCGCTATTCTTGATGTTCTTGCTAATTTCGCTTACGTTGCTCGCGAGGAAGATTACTCAATGCCGTTAGTCGTCAGCGATAAAAATAAAAGTCTTGAGATTATTGATGGAAGACATCCGGTTGTAGAAAAGATAGAAAGCGAGAAGTTTATCGCTAATAATTCAAACTTGGATAATGATGCAAATCAGATCGCAATTATCACCGGTCCAAATATGGCCGGTAAATCAACATACATTCGACAGGTCGCTTTGATAGTGCTTATGGCTCAGATCGGTTCGTTCGTACCCGCTGCAAAAATGAAATTTACTCCAGTAGATAGAATCTTCACACGAGTTGGAGCCAGTGACAATCTGGCTGGAGGTGAAAGTACTTTTCTTGTTGAAATGAACGAGACTGCAAACATTCTCAACAATGCTACTTCAAGCTCACTTATCATTCTCGATGAAGTGGGACGTGGCACGAGCACTTATGATGGAGTTGCTATCGCTTGGGCTGTAGCTGAATTCGTACATAGTAAAATCGGAGCCAAGACTTTATTTGCAACTCACTATCATGAACTCGTTGATCTGGAAAAGTATCTTCCACGAGTGAGGAATTTTAATGTAGCAATAAAAGAGTCTGAGAGTAAGATTATCTTCCTGCGAAAAATAGAAAAAGGTGGAACTGATAAAAGCTACGGTGTGCATGTTGCCCAATTTGCGGGTATTCCACAAGAAGTGATCACAAAGGCAAAAGAAATATTGTTAAGTCTTGAGCAGGAGGGGTTATTTGAAGTGAAGCATGTGGAAACGGAACTAACAAAAGTAAAAGAGAAGACTCCTGTGCAAATGCCATTGATGAGCACTTTGCCTGAGAATCCTGTCTTAGAAAAACTCAAAACTCTTGATATAAACAAGCTGACACCAATCGAAGCTCTGAAAAAGCTAGATGAGATAATCAAAGAGGTTAAGAAAAAGAAGTAGCTGTTCAGATCATGATTAAAATGAAAATATCAAAGGCTTTCATTAAAAAAGAATTACGTCCCTTTCTATATTCCACAATTGGGATCATAGTCTTGGGTCTTTCGATAAATCTCATTTCCTGGAAGTTTAAAATGGTCAGCGGAGGGTTACCTGGCTACGGTTTAGTCGTAAACTATATAACTGATTTTCCGCTAGGAGTTTTTCTGCTGATTTCGAATACTATAATTCTAATACTTCAGTTTCTTATAGCAGGGAAGACAACTGGGATCCGAGGTATATATGGTTACGTATTACTTTCTATTTTTATAGAAGCAACAAGAAAATTCTTTAATATAAATCTAGCTGAAGTCGAAGGTCTCAAGAATCTTTCGCTTATAGCCCTTCAAGGATTTTTAGGTGGTTTCAGTATTGCACTTGTTGTAGCATATGATTACAGCTTCGGAAGTTACAGTTCCATTTTCCCGATTGTTCGAAAATTTATAGATATCAAAGCTCCTACACTGTTCTTACTGTTTGATGCTTTGCTTGTAGTCACAACTACCATTGCTTTTGGATTTGAGAAAGGCTACTTGCTGCTTGTTAATGCAGTTGTTTTTTACTTTTCATTTAAATTATTTCTTAGATCATTCAAAGATGAAATAGCAAAGGGTAATTCAATTTTTTATTTAAGTAGAATAATGATAAGTCATCGTTAATAGACAATTAGTTTTTAATTGTGTAAGGAATATCTCAATTACCTAATTACTTTAGGGTCTTGCCCAGATAACAGATAAAAAAATGTAAAAATCTGTTATGATATAGGGCAGAATGATACTAAATAAACGTCGACGGATTACAAAGCAAAAACATGTTACGATTTTAAGATCGT
>Ga0180007_10004284_pt1 | contig 15178 bp, 9 predicted proteins | sample MM_PC_MetaG_FD_121122 | JGI IMG/M metagenome (GOLD analysis project Ga0180007, IMG submission 121122) | Groundwater microbial communities from the Aspo Hard Rock Laboratory (HRL) deep subsurface site, Sweden - MM_PC_MetaG | ecosystem: Environmental > Aquatic > Deep subsurface > Groundwater... | reverse complement strand
TTCCTAAACAGGAAGAAAGCCAACACCATGATGACCGCCACGGCCGGACCCACCGCGATTACACCGTATTTCCAAGTCAGCAGTAGCGCCAGAGCCGAACCAGCGAGTGAGCCCATGAACTGGTTGATAACACCCTGGACGGCGAAAAACATCCCGGCGCGGTTCTTGCCGGTCTGCTCGGCATCCACGGCGGCAATATGGGCCGGAAAAGCGTACGGGATGGTGAAGAATGCACCGATGGAGAAGCTGCCGATGCCACTGGCAATGATGCCAATGATCAGTGGCGAGACCGGGATGTTGAAGCGTGACCAGCTTAGCGGGAAGAGCAGCATCGCGAAAGCAAAGACCAGCAGGGCCGACCGGAAGGCGGCCTTGGCGCCCCATTTGCGGGTCATGAGGTTGAAAATGATCAGCATGATCGGGATGGGTGCGAACGCCGCAGCATTCATGAGACCGAGTTGTGATTCAGTAATCCCCATCATGTCAGCCGCCATGAAAGCCAGGCCGCCCAGGAAGAGCTGCAGGCCGAAGAAGAAGGTGGCCACGGAAGACATGTAGATCAGGAAGGTCTTGTTGTTGAGGGTCTGCTTAAGACTTTGCATGAGCGGGACCCTCGCTTCGGCAGCCTGGCCAGCCGAACCATCCGAGGGCGCTTCCTTGATCACCAGCAGCGGGCCGATAAAGGTGAGGAAGCTGGGCAGCAGCAAAAGCGCTGCGCCGCGCACGCCGAATCTTGAGAACAGCAAGGGTGCCACCACGAAGACCAGGACATAGCTGCCGGTATTGAAGACCGTTTGCCAGCTGGCCACGCGGACGCGTGAATTCTCATCGACCACGATCTCGGATAGGGAGGCCAGATAGGGGACGGTGAGCAGGGTGTGGAAGAAAAAGTAACCCGTGCTGATGATCGAGACATAGAGGGCATTGCCCCAGTGCCCGTTCTCACCCAAGCTGTTGCCGGTGATCGGAGGGAACCAGAGTAGGACGAAAAAAATTACGGCTGGGATGATCCCGAGTACCATTAGCGGTCTCCGGCGTCCCCACTTGCTTTTCAGGTTGTCGGTCCAACCGGCGATGGGGATATCAACGACACCATCAAGGATGCGGGCTATCAGCATCCCGAGGGCGAATCCTGCTGCGGGTGCCAGTACCAGGGCACCGGCAGCGACCTTGACCTGTGCCGGGCGGTAGTAGTACAGCAAGTATGTCAATACAAGCTGGTACATAAAGCCCGGACCGAAACCCCCGATGGCGTAGAACGGTTCCTGCCACTTCTTGATGCGTTTCATGCTTGCCTCCTCCTGAGCGAACAGAATGTCGAGGTCGATCCGTCAGTTGATCGACTCGAAATAGGATCTGACCTCGCCGACAACAGAAGGGTCCCCGGGTACGCCGGGCTGACTGGACCCTTGAATCTGGATCATGCTTTCGATTTGATTACACATCTCCACGATCAGCCCAGGGTTGAGTGGTCGCGGGGCTGGGGCGACGACCTTTTCAAAATTCCGCTGGTATATTTTTTGCAGCACGGGTTCCGGCAAATCCAGGCCGTGAAACGGAGTTTTGAGATTACCGAACAGGAACCCGCTCTCGGGATGGAGATAAAATTCGCCTGGGTTCTCGAGGAAATTACGGATCAAGGTGACTCGTTCCTGGCTTTCTGATAATTGGATACCCGTCTGCGGGCTGGTGAGCAAGGCGCGGGCGCCGATATCCGTGCCGAACAGGATGCGGTCTTGATATTTGATAAAGAATTCGCGCGTTGCCTCGAGTGCTGCTGAGAAATTACGATACATTTCGATCCCGGGGGTCAGGTCGATGTACAAGTTGGGGTAACGGTCGAGCAGGTCTGCCAGCCGGGGAAGTTGGGCGGAGAGGAAGAAGAAATGAGCGAAAATAACCCTGAGGCTTGGGTTCTTGGACAACAGGTTGAAGATCTCGGCATACTGGGATTCGTTGTTGATAAAGGTGCCGTCCCCATAGAACCAACCGCGCTGGATGGCCCACTCCGGAACCCGGTCCGCATCCCAGAACTCTTCCGGGTCATTGACATGGAAAAGCAGCGGCATCTGGGTCTGGGCCATTTTTTCCCAGAAGGGGGCGAACACGTCGCTATCAAAAGGCGGGATTGGGAGCATTTTACGCATATCCGGTTTGCCCTCGATCATCTTGATGCCATCACAGCCGGCAGCGCTCAAAAAATCGAGCGAGGCAGCAAAAGTTGCGCCCACATGCTCTGGAGCCCGGAAATAAGTCGAAATATCCAACCCACCAAAAACGAAGACGCGCTGTGGAGCGTGGGCTTTGAGATGCAGGGCATCCGGAACCAGGCTCAAGCGCTCGCGGTGGGGTGTGCAGACGATGTTGAAACGGTCAATTTTTAGGCTGTCGCAGATCTGGATCAATTGTGCCATCTGCGCGGGGTGTGGATAATGGATGTGACAATCTATCACCGGGCATGACCGCAATTCATCTAGTTCCATGGGGAAACAGTCCTTTCCAGCACCAACCCAAGCTTTGCGTTACCTGCAGGGGATGGTTCTCTTTACCAAGGCCGGCCTAACCATTATTGACCACCGAGTAATCCGTATATTTCTGGAAGACGCGCACCACCGCACCAAGAATTGCCGCCTGATCATTGAGGCTCGACTCTTCAATCCGGGGAAGCCTCGGGATGACGCCGGTTAGCCTTTTCCTGATCGGTTCGATGAGCATGCCTGCCGAGCCGGAGATCCCACCTCCCAGGATGACCAGTTCGGGGTCCAGGCAAACGATCACATTGGCCAGGGCCAGGCTGAGGTAGTCAACCGTCTCGGCTACAATCTGTACTGCCCAGCCCTGTCCTTCCAGGGCGGCTTGAAACACATTGGCTGCTTCCATCTCCGGCATCTTCTGTGCACCATATAACCCGGACCACTTTTTGGCCGCCTGCTCGGCGATCCCCTTCCCCGAAGCGACGCTTTCCAAGGCGCCAAAACCCGGATACTGGTTATCCAAAAATTGGACACCCGGCAGGATATATCCAATCTCTCCGGAGGCTTCAGCATGGCCGCGATGCAGCTTTCCATCCAGGATGATCCCGGCCCCAATCCCGGTCCCAATCGCAATCATAACCAGGTCGCGGACCCCCTGACCGGCTCCAAACCAGTGTTCCCCCAGGGTGGCTAGATTGACATCATTTTCAAGATAGATGGGTACATCGGTGATCTGTTCCAGCCTTTGGAGGAGCGGGAAATCATTCCATGCAAGCGCGGGGGCCAGCCTTACAATCCCGGTCCGGCTGTCCATGATCCCGGGAACCCCAATAGCGATCCCGAGTAAACGTGAATGCTGTTCTTTTGTTTGCGCGAGGATAGTTTGAAGAAAGCCGGCCAGTTCTTGGTAATTTTCCTCCCCGCTGCCCCAATCAAACGAATCCCGGAATCCGTGCAATATTCCACCCCCCAGGTTGACCAAGGCGCCGCTGATATGGCTGCCGCCCAGATCGATCCCAATCACCAGATTCTCTGCGACATTCAATTCCAACATATCGCGGCCTCGCCCTCGACTGCGTTCCTTCTGGCCGGTGGAGCGCACCAACCCGGACTTTATCAACTGCTCGATAATGCGGGCGATGGAAGGAAGGCTGATTTTCAGCCGGTCGGCAATCTCTGTGCGCGAGGCGGTTTTGACGAGCCGGAGATACTCCAAGACAGCTGAACGGTTAATATTACGCATTTCAGCCTGGGCGATGGTTTTTGGGTGCAATTGATTCGAATCAGACATAGATGGTTGGAGTTTTTCGAGGTTCGGTGACCTGCTTAGCAGTGGTCTAACCATGTATTCTTAATTACTTTCTGTAAGTAATAATATAATATTATCCATCTCTTGTCAACTTAAATTTTTTAGGCAGACTCGAATAGAGAAAAAAATTGATCATCTGCTCCCGGAATGACGTCTTTCCGGGATGGTGGCCAAGTGTTATCGTTCGGGAAGCAAGCTTGCTAACGACAGGGGCGAAAACTGACCGTAGGATGGCCCAGTTGAGAAATGGTCTAGTATTTGAGGATAACCTTGAAGGTGTGATACAGCGCCGTATTATAATTATAGAAGAACGGGCAAACACGAGAGAGAGGATGCCATGAGCGCACCATGGGCACAAAGGGTTGCCGGTAAAATTCTCCCGGGAGTCAATTGGATTCACGGCCTCTTGTTCCTTGCATTCGTGCTATTGGGACTGCTGGCCATAGTGTTCCGAGATTTCTTTGCCGAGTACGAAATCCTGATCTTGTTGATCTTCGTCCCCCTGATGGGCTGGGGAGTCATACGGGCTGACCTGTTGAATAATGAACATAGTAAAAACGATCGTGGGCAATAATAAGATGATCCCAAATGAGTCGACCATAAGGGCCGCAATTTCTCTATGAGATCTGTGGTTGCAAGCAAGAAACGTGTAATCATAATCTCAGTGGCCACCGGCATCTTGGTTTTGTCGGTATCGCTGTTTCTGCTCATAAACACACCTCAGAAAACGAATCGAGCTTATGGAGAGGCTCTAAGGGACTATGCAGCGCAACTGCAAGATGATGGGCTTACCGCGGTCAACCAAATAAGCCCAAACGAGGGTGGCGAGGCATTTATTACGGTGCTGCTGCCCGATACCGGCGAAGTGACGGAACAAGAGGCGGAAGACCTTACCGAACTGATTGTATATTCAGCAAATGTGTTTGAAAAACGCGATGGATTTCGTTCTGACGATATCTTTATTACTTTTCAAAGGCCGGTGAACCAGCAGATCATATTCGTCTCTCGGCCAGCTGGCCTTCCTGCGCCACTGGGCCTTATAGGCGAGATGACAATCACATCCGCAGAACGACCTGGCTTTGTCTTATCCATCGTGAACCTGTCCGGAACCCCCAAGGCTCTTGGGCGGGCTTATACCACTGCCTGGATCGTAATCCAGTCCGTATGTTTGGGATATGCCACGTGGCAGGAACAGGATGCCGATCCTGTTTGTAATATTCTTTCGGCCAACGCCGCAGCTGGTTGGGTAGGAATTGATCGCGATGTAGCAAAGAATTGGCTCAACACTGGAGGATCAACGGATCTGGGTTATCTAGGATCCAATGATTATCAGTTCCGGTTTATCGACTTCGTGTTTGATGAGTTCGTCAGAAGGTAGTTTTATTTTTAGGCAATTGCAAAGATAACGCCAGTTTGATATAATTTAATCGACGAACGTGCCGGGCGCCCCCCTCGCCCGCCGTTCGTCTTCTGTTTGTATATTTCGTTCAGCCAATCCGAGAGAACAATAATTGAAGAGAGTCTCGAATTCCTGGCGATTATGCCAAGGGATTGGCATGGAATCACACTTGAATAATGGCAAGCATTGAGCCAGCAATAAATCTATTCAGCATGATTGTCTTTGAGCAGCAGAAAGACCCTGCGGTAATTGGTCTTGTTGGTTATGCAGCCGATACTTGAGGCGCGCTATTTAAACAGGCCTTGTTTGAGGCTGATATTTTTTCTCACGTTCGTTTTGCCTTGGATTCATTCAGCCAAAAAAGATTACTTTTTAATCATCCAGTCACCTGTCAGAGATACTTCTGCTCCTCTGAAGCTGTTATAAAGGTACAAGAAAGACCCGCTTCTGTCCACAATCCTGAGATCTTAAAGTCAGCAGCAGAGACGTGGTCTCTGTCCAGTGCGTATAACATTGGCAAAGGAGAAAGCATGGGCCTGGAATTGACAGATGAGTTCCTCGAATTGAGTTCCGATTTGATCAAAAATCTGGACACACACTATATTGTTCGGCGGGTTTGGGAGTATGTCTCAAAGCACATCAATGTACCGATGTTCTATGTGGGAATATACGACCCCCTGGAGGAGTCGGTCAGCTTTGAGCTCGCCATGGATATGAAAAAAGAGCTCGTGGTACCACCTCTTATGTTGAGCGGGCAGAAGGAGCCAAGCCTGGTCGAACACGTCATCAAGAACCGGAGACCCATTATCTGGATGAACAAGGCGGAGAAGGAGGAGGAAGTTAGGAAACTGAACATCAAACCCATGAAAAAGGGAACCAAATGCCAGACCTGCTGGATCTACCCGCTAGAGCTAGATGGTGAATTACAGGGGGTAATCAGTTTGCAGAGCCCCAAAGCGGATGCCTGGACCGATGCGGACAGACAGCATTTTGAGATTCTGGTGGCCTTGATTTCACGGACCATCAAGAACGCCCGCTTGTTCGAAAAACAGCAGAAGTTGCGAAAGCTGTTGAGGAGTATGCAGGAAGCCAGCAGCCTGCTATTTTCTACCCGCGATCCGAATCTCATTCTGCAAGAAATTGCCAGGCTGGTAGTTACCAAAATGGGCGCCTCGCGTTCCTCTCTGGTAATCCTGGACGAGAAGGGGACTCCTGTGACCCGGGTCCGGGAAGGTCTTTGGAGAAATACATCCCCGACGGCACGGGTCCGAAAAAAAGGCCTATCCAAGGCGGTGATCGACCAGAAAAAGCCCGTGTTCATTGAGAATATTAACTCGACTTCCGAACGCGTACATCCGGGCATGCTCCGTGACGGGGTCAAATCCGTCATCTGTCTGCCGCTTGCGTATGAAAAGAAGCCGATTGGCGTCTTGTGGGTCCAATATGACCGTTACACCGACTTTGCCGAGGAGGCCAAGAACGCCTGGATCATGTACGCGAATCATGCGGCCTCGGCCTATGAGAACGCTATACATGTTTCCAAATTGAACTGGGTGAATACGATCCAAAACTCACTGATCGATAGTTCTTTTGACGCCATCCTGGCCATCGATGTCCAGAAAAACATTGTGGAGTTCAACCAGCAGGCTGAGCAATTGCTTGGCTACAAGTCTGATGATGTCATCGGGAAATCCGCCCGGAGTTTTTATTCCTCAGTCAAGCAGGCCGAGGCTGTCTACCGCGCGCTGGTCCAGGAGGGCAAGCTGGAGAACCACCCTGTCACCCTAGTCCATAAAAACGGCACCGAGTTACCGGTCTTGCTTTCGGCGCGCGCGATCAAGGATCCCGTCTCGGGCGAACAGATTTTGCAGGTGGGTTACGCCCGGAGTCTGCTGGAAAAGCGGCTGTTGGAGGAACGCCTGCTGGCGCTAATAAACACGACTACAATGATTTCTTCGACACTGGATACCACAGAAATCTACCGCCGCAGCTATATCGCCCTGAATCAATCGTTCCCTAGTGCAACAGGGTGTGCGATCCATGTTTACGACGAAAAAACGAGCCTGCTCACACCAGTGGCCAGGCCCAGAGAGGTCCCCGGGGAACCCGAAATGGTTTCTTTTCCTCCAGGGAAGGGTATTTCTGGTTGGGTTTTTCAGAACGGGCAGTCGATCAAGTTGGACAATGCCGAACAGGATCCCCGCTATCAACTTGCCCTCACGGCGCGCAACCGGCAGCACAAATCCATGTTGTGCGCTCTTCTGGAAGCAAACGGCCGTCCGTTTGGTACGCTCACAATCGACAACCATATTCAGCCATGCGCCTTCGATGACAGCGATCTGAGCTTGTTGACTGCCTTTGCTACCATGGTAGGGATGGCCATCTCCCACGCCCACCAATATAGGGAGGTCGAGCTGGATAAAGAAGAAGAGATTTGGACTCAAGAGATAATTGAAAGTCTCCATCAGGAGCAGCAGGTAGAGAAGATCCTCGAAAAGTTATCCGAAGCGGGCAAGAAACTGTTCCACGTCGACCGTTCGGTTGCGCATCTGATCGACGATACCACCGGGAAATTCTATCCCTATGCGACGCCAGCCGATGAAGTGATTCTACCTCCGCGAACCACACAGGGGCAGAAAGGCTTGACAGACCTTGTCATCGGAACCAGAAAAATCGTCAAAATCGAGGACACCTCCACTGACGGGCTGGTTAACCCGGAGGTGGTAAACCAGGGAATCAAATCCCTGATCGGCTTCCCTTTGCTCGACCGGAGCGGCAATGCCTGCGGAGCCCTATTTCTGGACAGCCGGGAGAAGGTCAGCTTTGACAATCACAGCGTCACCCTGATGTCGCGCCTGGTTAACCGCTCGAGCACCGCCATCTACAACGCTTTCCTGCAGGAACGAAAACAGCGCCAGGTGAACCAGCTGGAACTGCTTTCCGAGTTCAGCAAAAAGATCATCCAGCTCATCCCGAGCGAAGACGAAAAGCTCAGGAACAAGACGGTACTGCAATACATGGCCGAGCTGCTGGAAGCGGAAGCCACTACCCTGTTCTGGGTGGACTCTGAAGGATATCTAGAGAAAGTATCTTGCTGGGGGCATATCAGCGAAGATTATAACGTCGGCATGAAATTTAATATCCACAACCAAGACGGCGGCGGCCTGACCGGGTGGATCGCCTACCATAAACAACCCTTCAGGGCGCATGGGAAGGAGCTCCGCGAACACCGGGCAGTCGCTGGCCGGCCGGTGCTCCATCTGGCATCCGGCGAGTGTGCCGCCATCCTGGCCATTCCCCTGATAAGGAACCAGGACGGCAAGAAAGTCTTGATTGGAATGCTGGAGGCCGAAAACCGCAAATCGGCAGACGGAAGGGTTGATGCCACCTTGGGATTTAAAGAAGAAGACCTGTGGATCTCGAACATTTTCGCCGAAACAGTTCTCACAAGCCTGGAAAGCTCCCGAATCTACGCCGAGACCAGGACCTGGCTGGAGCGGCATGCCCATGCCTTGGATTTCCTGCACGGTGCCGGAAAGGAGATTACCGGCTCCAGCCGGTTGGCGATCATCTTTGAAAACATTGCCAAGCAGGCCTGGAAGCTCACTGCCGACAGAAGCAACACGGCGATCTTTTCTAACATCGCTGTGAAGAAAGATGGAGCGGTCTTCTTCCCGGCTTCCTGGCCCCCAGAAGAGGTTGATCATCTCCGCAACGCCATCGGAGAGTGCATTGACCTCGAATCCGACCCTGGAGGCCAGATCGGGATTGTGGGGCATGTAATCGCTACCGGAAAGGCCTACTGGGTGGATGATGATCCCCAGGATGACGAATACTATATCCCGACCAACCCGACGACACGATCGGAACTGGCCGTGCCGATCGTGTTCGGCGAAGAGGTTCTGGGCGCGATCAATGTCGAGAGTGATAAGCCAGCCGCGTTCAACATGCAAGACATCCGGGACCTCGAGCTTCTGGCAATCCAGGCCGCCATTGCGATCACGCTGGGACAAAACTTGGAAAATATCGAGAAATCCAAAAAGCAGACCATAGCAGCGCAGACCCTGGCCTGGTTGGGGCTGGTGAGCAGCAGTTGGTATCACAGCGTCCGGGCGAAAGCGATCAACATCGCGAACCTGGTGGACCTGACCAAGCAGAATCTCGTTATCAATAGAGTGAATGTCCCTCAAATGGGTCCGCTGCTGGACAACCTGGAATATATTAAACGGCTTGCCAATGAAGCCAGCCAGCGGGAGACGATCCCCAATTGGACAGAAGATGAGGTCAAGACAGAGTTGGTGGATGACCTGATAAAGGACTGCTTCACCCAGCTGTGGAAGCAGAGCAAGTTCAAAAAGATCGAACTCCGCCTCGATCTGGCCTCACCGTTGGCCGTGATCCGGGTAAGACCCGAAATGATCCGGGCAATGATCGAGATCCTGGTCGACAACGCGGCGCGGGCGATGGCAGACCTGCCAAAGAAGGTCTTTACAGTCTCCACCCGGATGGCGGCTGGGAATGTCGAGATCGACTTCGAAGACTTCGGAAAGGGAGTTCCCCCGGAGATGCTCCCACAGTTTTCTTTTGACAAATACACCAGGATAAAATCCAGCGAATCCGGCATGGGACTTGGCCTGCAACTTGCCTATGGAATGGCTCAGGCGAACGACGGCACACTTTCGCTTGTAAAGCCGGGCCCCGGAGGAACTCTTTTCCGGGTGGTCCTCCCATGCCGGTTGTCAAAAGCCGGTTGACCTTACCCCGCCTCGTCCTTCCGCCCCTGGATGCGATGGCTGCTTTTTCCGCCTGGAGAGAAGAGAAATATGACTAAACCTACATTGGTGTTGATCGATGATGACCCGGATTACCTGAACATCACAGGGCGCTTCCTGGAAGGCAAGGGGTTCGAAACAATTCGAAAAACGGACCCAAAAGAGGCGCTGGAAGTGCTGCGGCGCGTGACAGTCACCGCGGTGCTTCTCGATCTCAGGCTGATTAACGACAGCGACAACCGCGATCACAGCGGCCTGGATGTGGCGGCCAAGATTGCCGAGCTCAAGAAGCCTATCCCGGTTTTCCTGCTCACCCAGTTCAGAGATCACGAGGCTGCCCGGCTGGCTCTGGCAACCCGCCTGCGGCACCGGCCGCTGGTAGTGGACATCATCCTGAAACAAGATGGCCTGGAGAAGCTGATCGCGGTCCTGGAGGATACGCTCATCCCTAACAGGGTGTTCCTGGCCTATGTCCGGGAAGACTTACGGAGGGTCAAAAACATATATAATAAGCTCAAGAGGGCCGGATTCAACCCTTGGATGGATCTCGGGAATATTCCTGCCGGGACCGAATGGAGAAAGTTGATCGATCGGGAGCTGGCGCGCACAGATTTCGTGGTGATTTGCATCTCTGAGGCCTCGATCCAGAAGCGCGGCCTCTTCCAGAAAGAGATTAAGGTCGCCCTGGATTACGCTCAGCAAAAGCTCGCAGATGACATTTTCCTAATCCCGCTTCGACTGGAGGGCTGCGTAGTGGACAATGATGAGTTGGCAAGGTACCAGTGGGTCAATTACTTTGAGAAAGACGGCTTCGACAAGCTGGTAGAAGCCCTGCGCTTTGGGGGCAGGTCGTATTTCTACTCGCGGTGACCAGCATGACTACATATCGCATTCTCTATGCAGATAATGACCTCGACTCCCTGGAGATTGTTCGGAAGTACTTGGAGTCTCTGGGTTATCTGGTGGACACGGCCCCGGATCCCGACCAGGCCCGTGAAAAACTGCGGTCCTCCTATTATGACCTGGCCATCCTGGATATGCGTCTGAGGGACAATGATGATGAGGCTGACAAGAGCGGTCTGGAGATCGCCAAAACAGAAGCCCGGAGCATTCCGAAGATCATCTACACCGCCTACCCGCAGATCGAGGATGCTATTGAGGCCGTTCGAAAAGACAGGGAGGAACTGCCTCCGGCTATCGATTATCTGGATAAAACGCGCGGGCTGGACGGCATCCGCGATGCTGTAGAGGCGGCCATCCATAATTACCTCGATCATGGCGGGGAGCTGAGTATTGTATGGCCGAACCAGGGCTTCAGTTCCTTTGCGCAGTTGGTCGCGATTGCTGGCCTGGATTTGTCGGTTGGATTGGCGGAACTGGCCGATGAGCTGGAGATGCTGTTCCGACAGGCGTTCAGCCAATATGAGCAGATTTCCCTTACGCGGGTCCTTTGGACGGGGCCGGGCCGGGGCTTGGTCCAAGTATCATCCTTCCACCACAACGTGGAAGATGACTATCTGGTGACCTATGGCGACCTCGAAGCGGTGAAAATGGAGCTGGATCTGCATCAGGCAACCGTACCGGCCAGTTCGGATTCAGACCTGCCGGTCGTCTTCAGCCAGAAAACCTCCGTCCATCTTGGCCTGATCGTCTGGTTGGTTCGGGGAGTCGATCTCCTCTCGGCTCGTCCGGCTGCGGAATTCTTTGAAGGCCATTCCGATCGGCAGATCCAAGAGGCTCTCCTTTCCCTGTTCACCAAGGTCGGGAAAACCTGGTACCGGCAGGGGCGGATTGAGGGGCAGAAACCCGCTGACGCGGCTCCAGAGGCGGCTTGGTTGACCCGCCAGGAGTTTGGCGATGCTTTGCACAACGTCATCCAGAGCGCATATTCCCGGGACATCTTCCCCATCCGGGCTACGCCTGAGGGACTGCGCATTGCCCTGCTCAAGGAGAAAACAGAAAAGTTACCCAATCCTGTAGATTATCTGTTCGGGGACAAGCGCCCTGCAGTGACAGGGAAAACAGCCCTGACCTTAGGAATCCAGGGGTGGGATTCGATCTTGGTCGACGCCGAGGGGCGAGCCTGGCCCGTGGATTTCGGGAACATCCACCAGACGACGATCTGGCGCGATTTCGTGACTCTGGAAGTAGAGGCCCGTTTCAACTTTTTGGAGATCCGCGACCTGTATACGCTCCTGGATTTCGAGGAACAGCTCTTCTCAACCCAGCATCTTCGGGATGCCATCCCGGCGCGCTATGTGCTCCCCGGTTATCGCAAGGTGTTGTGCATCATCCAAACAATCCGCAAGAGCGCCGCGGAATACTTCGGCGATGACTTGCCTGGATACTTGGCTGCACTCCTGTTCGCCGCCGCTCGGGGATTGGGTGACATCTCGCCGCAGCAGAAACTGACCAGCAGGGAGGTCGCGAGTTACACCTACCGCATCTTGCTGATGGGCAAAATATGCGCCTACCTGGAGCAAAATGGGCAAAAATCACGCAGCAGCCAGCCGGACAGCGATGAGAAATCCTTGACGATCAGGATTGATCCCAAGCAACGCCAGGTGTGGGTTGGAAAGTACGAGAAGAAGCTCACCCACACCGAGTACGACATCTTAAAATACCTCTATGATGCCGACCGGGTCTGTACGCGCCAGGAGCTCCTCACCTCCATTTTCAAGTTCACCGGACCGATTGACCGCAGCGCTCGGAATCTGATCAACATACACATAAACCGCCTAAGAAAGCAGATCGAACCTGACCCCGGCAACCCGATCTTCATCCTGACGGTCCGGAAAGAAGGCTACCGTCTTGATCGAAAGGGTTGAACCTGCAAGCCGCGTGCGGCTCCTGCCAGACAGAGAAAGATTACAACTCGCTTTCATTAAGATGTACTGATGTGCCCGCATGTCGTCTGTTAATTCTTCAGACCAGCGGGTGCTTGCAATAAGGTGAAAAAAAGCGAAGAAATGTTGCCGGACAGCACCGAGGCCGGCAGTTTTGTTTTCCCGCCACCTTCCAGAAATCTCCCCCGCCCTCCTGCGGCTATATACTGGAGGCAGAAAGTGCACTTATTCCAGTGCACAGAAGGAGGCGAGATGATTAACATCAGTTTTCAAACCATACTGATTGTGGCCTTGATGGCCTTCATCTTCGGGATGATCATCGGGATCACCCTCAACCGGCCGTCCATCCGCTATTAACAGGTAGCTGCTGCGTAAGAGCAAGCAGTGATTGAATGAATGGCTATGCGCAGTTTATCCATACTGCCAGCGCTACCGGGAGGCCCGGGCGTGAGCCGCCGCTCTGCACCATGCGCTCCAGAAAAACCACCGGCCGGCTCGCGCCCACCCATCCTGCACAAGGGTCAAAGCGAAACAATATACACCCACAGCCTCTCGGCAGTCGTATCCTTGCCAGCGAGGGCACGCCAGGCCTGTGGAAGTTCGAGGTCCAGCAGCAGCCCGCCATTGAGCATATTCAGCTCGACGATCTCTGTGCCTCGTCGAACGGGTAGCAGCGGGTGCGTGGCGCTCAAGCGGGAAGTCTTGCTGGATTTGCGCTTCTTCGCCAGTTTCCGAATATGGGCCGGGGGCAATAGAGTAAAGATGAATTTGCGCCCACTTTCCGAGTCTACGAAGGCTACCGCGTCCGGATTGGTAAGCACTTCCCTGGCCGTCAAGACGACCGATACGTTCATCGCCTTTGATACCGCCGCGTTGAGCCAGGCAACCGGCTCTTCGATTTTGGTCTCCCTGGCAAGTTTGCCACGCTTAATGCGGAGATCCTGCTCGGCCCACCGTTCTTCCACTTCGCGTATGCGGGCGAGTTCCCGCTTTTGCCGTTCGTTTCCTATGACGATCAATGCCCCGAAAACGACGACGGCCACAAATACTGGAAGAGCAACAAGATAATCAATCACGAATCACCTCCCGGGCAATAGGGTACTACTCTTCTTCAGACCAATAAGTATTCTGAATCTCTCTTGTTATGTCCAGGGATTTAGCTAATGCTCTTAGCTCCCGCGGTCGGCGATCTGAGAGACTGGCAGACGCAAGTACGGCCAACAGGCCGATGAAGGCAAATGCTGGCCAAAGAATTTTTTGAATGGTTGGCGTTTCGATTTTCTTTATAGCCTCCGTGTCGACAACCGCCACTTGCTCGATCGGCGTTGGCGGTACTACTGCATTGTCTAATGTAGTCAAGGGCGACGTGATACTCATGGATGTTGGCTCGGTGCCCGTGTCGGCAACCGCAACTTGCTCTACCGGTGGTGGCGGTACTGCTGTATTGTCAAATACATTCAAAAGCGTCGTGATAATCAAAGGTGGTGGCTCGTTGCTCACGACGATGGTTACCCGCGCGGTGTTCTCCTGGTTTCCGGCGATGTCCCTTGCGCGTACCAAAATTGCGTATGTCCCATTGTTGACTTGGGTGGTATCCCAGTTGTAGGACCAGGATCCACCGGTATTGAGCGCCAATGGCAGCCAGCTCGCTCCACCGTTCAACGATATTTCTGCTCCGGTGGCCCCGGAAGTCGCGTCAGCGGTTGCGCCAGACATGGTGATCCTGCCATTAACAACGGTTGTGGATCCTTCTGATGGAGAAACGAATGCGGAGCTTGGCGGTGTGGCATCCACTCTAACAGTTGTCGTAGAGGTGGTAATGTTTCCGGCCAGGTCAGTCACGCGCACCTGGACGGTATGTGAACCATCCGAGATCGTTGGTGCATTAGATACCCACGCCCCACCGTCTACGGAATAGATGGTCGAGGCTACGCCCGAAACCGCGTCTGCCCCGGATGTTGAAAAGAGTGTTTGGGATGTATACCATCCCGCTCCACCGCTGGGGGGCGGAATGGTCACGGTAACCGATGGCGGTGTAGTGTCCACTCTTAGGGTCGTCGTAGAAGCGGTTGTATTCCCGGCCACGTCGCTGAGGCGCTCGTAAACAGTGCGCGTGCCATCAGTCGAGATAGTCACAGAGGGCAGCCAGGTAGCATTATCAAGGGAAACTTCCTGGCTGGCAATTCCAGATGTCGCATCAGAACCATTGGGCGTAACTGTCACGGCCGAGACATACCAACCATTCTGGCCGTTCGGAGCCGGTAAATTGAAGCCAGCAGAAGGAGGCGTGACATCCAGTTTAATTGTCCCGCTGGTTGAAGTGGTATTCCCCGCGACGTCAGATACGATTGCGGTCAAATTGTATATGCCGTCTGTGG
>Ga0180007_10004283_pt1 | contig 15179 bp, 16 predicted proteins | sample MM_PC_MetaG_FD_121122 | JGI IMG/M metagenome (GOLD analysis project Ga0180007, IMG submission 121122) | Groundwater microbial communities from the Aspo Hard Rock Laboratory (HRL) deep subsurface site, Sweden - MM_PC_MetaG | ecosystem: Environmental > Aquatic > Deep subsurface > Groundwater... | reverse complement strand
GAAGAAGACTATTGGCACATTCGTAGCGTCCTCCGCGATGTCCTGCTTATCAACAACCGGGAGCAGGTCAGTTGGGATGTCGCCCGTTTCGACTACTGGCGATGGCACGGTATTCTGAATATGAACGACGGTACTCTCGAAGATGACGTGTTCATCTGGGAGAGCAAGCATGGCAGTATTCTGGCCGTACTCAACCGGGAGGCGCCCGGCAGTGTGTTCCTGCAAATCCATCCCGATGCCCGGACCGACGAACTGGTGACGGAAATGCTTGCTTTGGCTGAGCAGCATCTCGCGGTGCCCACGAAAGACGGCCATCGAGCGCTTCACGTGTGGGCCGGATCGGAAGATATCCGGCTGCAGGAGTTGCTGAGAGTTCAGAATTACCAGCGCTGCGCAAATCGGAAATCGGAGCACCAACGGCGAAGGGACTTGACCGCAGCGATCACCCCCGCATGTCCGACTGACCGATACCTTATTCGATCGATGGGTGATGCGGGTGAACAGTCATCCCGGGAGCGGCTTTCGTGGCGGGCGTTCAACCCGAACGCCCCCGATGACGAGTTCGAGGGCGGCTGGTATCATAACGTACAACGGGCGCCTCTGTACCGCCGCGACCTGGATCTTGTCGCCATCGCACCCGACGAAGAACTGGCGGCCTTTGCCACCATCTGGTTCGATGACGTCACGCGCGTCGGCCTGTTTGAACCGGTAGGCACCGCCCCGCAGCATCAACGGCGAGGACTTGGAAAAGCCATTCTTGCGGAGGGACTGAGACGGTTAAAGCACATGGGAGCCGACCTCGCCTATGTGGGGTCGTACTCCGAACCGGCCCATAGTCTGTACGCCTCGGTGGGATTTGAGACATATCGCATTCTCGAGCCGTGGGAGAAGGACATGGATGCGAGTACCCGGCGCTAATAGTTGCTGGCGGCGCTGGAAGTGAAGCGCGTTGTGAGGTGGTGAACATGTCGCTCATGTACCGGTAGTGGCACCGGTCTATTCTCGCTGGTTTACCTGCGGCGAATAAACAACCATCCATCGCTCCAGAGCAGCGAACTCATGGTAGTCGATATCGTTGGCGTACGGGGCAAGTGTGCGAATCAGTGCTGCCTTGTCCGGAAAGTTCTTGACGACTTCGTATTCAGAACCGTCAGGCAGCCGGCGAAGAAAGATGCGGTTGCCGGAGGAGTCATAGCGGCTTGGTTCGTCGGTGAAAGCCTCGCGAAACAGCATGTCCAGAAACACCACCGGTGATCCGGGTTTTGACAGGCGGACCGTGCTCTCCAGAACCGATGGCACCATATCCCGCGGAATGTGTGACCACCAGTCAGCCGAAAACACAACATCATAGGAATCTGTCACTGCTTCGAGCGCATAAGCGTCGCCCTGAACCAAAAACACATTTGTGTATCCGGCCAGTTTAGTGCGGGCTATCTCCAGCGATCGCGGGCTTTTGTCAAGGGCGGTCACCATCGCCGCGCGTTTTGCCAGTACCTTAGTCCAGTTGCCGGTGCCGCATGCCAACTCCAGGACGTTGCGGTCCGTAACCAAACCTCCCAGAACATCGATTACGGGCGCCAGGAGTTCCTCCATGCGATCGCTTGACTCGTAGCTCATGTATTGATCGTGCCACGGTGCCCGGGCGTCGTAGTAGGCATTCATTTGTTCAATCAGCTGTCGGGAGTTCTCGTTTTCACACATGGTAATTCTCAAGGGTTGCAGCGGCGCCCAGGCACCGGCGCAGAAACCTGATCATTTCCGGTCTGCCTCAGAGGAAGAAATCTGCAACAACTGCCCTTCCCCTTCTGTTCTTCTTTGTGCGGGCTCCCGGAAACATCACGGGGCACCGCCCCACCAACCGAATCGATGAACCTGAAGCAGACAGGAATTGACAATGATGAAGATAATATACCTGGCCCTCATGCTGTTCGCAACACCTGTCCTGGGTGATGTCAGGTCCGAAGTTGTGACGTACAGCCACGACGGCGTGGAACTCGAGGGATTTTTGACCTGGGATGATTCTATCGACGGCATACGGCCGGGTGTGCTGGTTGTACATGAGTGGACGGGGTTGAATGACTATGCGAAATCGCGATGCCGCCAACTGGCGGAAATGGGCTATGTTGCGTTCGCAGTTGACATGTACGGCAAGGGCATCCGCCCTCAGACAACCGAAGAAGCCTCGAAACAGGCGACTATCTACCGAAGTGATCGGCCGCTGATGCGCAAACGGGTGACGGCCGGACTGGACGTCCTGCTGAACAACAAACTGTGTGATCGCAACCGGGTGGCGGCTATTGGCTATTGCTTTGGCGGCGGTACGGTTCTGGAACTGGCCCGCTCGGGCGCGGCTATTGCCGGGGTCGTAAGTTTCCACGGCAATCTCGACACCCCGGACCCATCGGTGGCAAAAAACATCCGGTGCAAGATTCTGGTCTGTCACGGGGCCGATGATCCCTATGTCCCGTGGGAGCAGGTCCAGGCTTTCGAAGAAGAGATGCGGGCACAGAAAGTTGATTACCAGTTCATTGCCTACTCCGGGGCGGTTCATGCCTTTACCAACCCGGGCTCAGGCGATGACCCGTCGCGGGGCGCGGCCTACAACGCCGAGGCGGACCGTCGATCCTGGGACCACATGAAAACGTTTTTTGCAGAGTTGTTCGAATAATCGGCGCAACCGCCCTTAGTCATTGCGTATCATTGTCTTACCTTGTCCGAAACAGGAAGTTCGGCAGAAATGGCCGGTCCGGGAACATAATCGGCACAATCCCTCCGGTCATGACGTTAAGACTATGAGTATCCCGGACCGTATTGGACCATGATACGCCCACGTCTAACTCAAAAACCAAGGAATCTTATGCGAACAATTTCTACCTTCGTGCTTTTTGCCTCTTTGCTACTGGTGCTTTTCGTAGCCGGCTGCAGTGATGACGACTCTCCCACGGGAACATCAGCCTCCTCCCCCTCCATCATGGTATTCAGCGCTATCTATCTTGAGGCCGGCAGACTGGTGGGCTACATGGAATCATGGGACGTAACGTCCTCGGGAAAGCATATCGACTCCATCCATATTGGTCCAGACTTGAAAATCGATGATCTGGAAAGCTGGTATTGGGCGGGCGACGATCAATACTGGTCCGCCAACCTCTGGAATTACTTTGACTCCGGCTATACCTCAGGGGATACCGTCACCGTCCGGCTTTTCGATGCCGGTAACATGGCTGAGGTCAATATCAAGATTCTGGATCGGCAGTATGACAGCGTCGTCATGATTACTGTGCCGTCGGGGCCGATAGCGCTCAACAGCACGCCGCAGTTTGTCTGGAGGAGCTTCGATGACGCCGATTTCTACACGGTGTCGGCCGACCACTATTACGAAGATTCCTCCGGCCACAGCATGAGTGTCCGGAAAAGCTGGGCCACAACTGACACGACCATTACGCTGCCATCCACCCTCACAGCCCACGATGGTGACCTCAATTTCAATGTAATGCCGTACCGGGGTCCCCGACCGACCGGCGAAGGTGTAGTCCCCGCCAATGTGTCGACTGCAACCATGCGCGGTCAGATATGGACGTACGGCCGAGGGCAATACCGGAACTTCTCTGTCGGTGCCGGCTTCAGTCTCGTCAATGAAGTCGGTTCCACGCTGCAGATGCAACCAGAGGACATCCTCCGGGACTTGACTAACATTCGGTAACCGCAAAGGATCGTCAGAAATATCAAGCCGGGTCGGTTGCAGACTGCAAGCTGACCCGGCTCTTTCTTTTCGTTTGTCCGATCCAACCGAGAGCTGAGGCTACCGGATCGAGATGCAGAAGCTCGGACAAGATTTCCTTTCGCGCGAGTCCAAAAGCACTGATATTCTGGCTCATGAATGGGATAGTAGCAGCCGTATTTGCGGTCGTGTATCTCGGAATGATCGCGGGAAGAATGCCGGGGCTCGCGCTGGACCGCACGGGTCTGGCTCTTCTCGGCGCTATCGTATTGATGGCTACCGGCGCCGTCCGGGACACCGATCTTCTCGACGCTATCGATGTCCGGACTATCGCTCTCCTGTTCGGCCTGATGATCCTCTCCGCCCAGTTCCGACTTGCCGGCGCCTACTCGCACATTGTCAGGTCTATAGGCAACTACGACCTTTCACCAGCGCATCTTCTGGCTGCTATTGTGTCGGCAACCGCTTTGCTCTCGGCCTTGCTGATAAACGATGTGATTTGCTTGGCCATGACCCCGATAGTCATAGCTATCTGTTCCTCCCGCCAAATCAATCCGATTCCGTATCTTCTCGGGGTCGCCTGTGCCTCAAATATCGGCTCGGCCGCAACCCTGGTGGGGAACCCTCAGAACATTCTGGTGGGACAAACACTGGGCTTGTCCTTTCTGCCCTATCTTCAGAGCTCAATCGTGCCGGTGGTGCTGAGTCTGGCCGCGCTGTGGCTGATCATTTTCGTCCAATACCGCGGGAACTGGCAGGCGTCGACCGTAAGATTAGACATCCCCATCCCGCCATTTGACCGGTGGCAGGCTGTTAAGGGAGGCGTGCTGGCCGTGATCCTGACAGTGGTGTTTCTTACCGGAGTCATACACCGCGACCTGGCCGCATTGAGCGTGGCCGGCTTCCTCCTGTGTTCGCGGCGCATGCGCTCGCGCGACATCCTGGCAACAGTCGACTGGCAGTTGCTGGTTCTGTTTATATCCCTGTTCCTGGTCAACTTCGCTCTACAGGAAACCGGAGGCCTGGCAACATTGCAGAGCTTTATGACGGGGGCCGGCATCGATCTGCTGCATCCCGGCTGGCTGTTTGTGGTCAGTGCCGGGCTGTCCAATATGGTCTCCAATGTTCCCGCCGTGATGATGCTGCTGCCGATGGCCGAACATCCCCTGGCCGGACCCGTTCTGGCATTGTCCTCCACCCTGGCCGGGAATCTCCTGATCGTAGGTTCAATCGCGAACATCATTGTGGTGGACCAGGCCGCGCAGTTGGGTGTTCGAATTAGCTGGACGCAACACGCCCGCACCGGTATTCCCGTGGCTCTGACATCCTTGATGATTGCCGGATTATGGTTGTGGCTGCTGTCCTGAAGACCTGAGCGTCGACTGGCGACGTCTCATCCGCCTGCACCCGGCGGACACAGGGTACGGGAAGACTAATGAAACCTGATTTTCAGAATCAGGATGGCGGTCGCGATAAGCAACGTGGCGATATTGGCCGCAATCACGGGCAGGGAGCCGATACAAAAACCGTAAATCAGCCACAACAGGATGCCGGTGCAGATGACCACATACATCAGCAGGGAGATGTCCTTGGTGGAGCGGGATTTCCAGGTCTTGATCAACTGCGGCAGAAACGCCGCCGTGGTAAGCGTACCTGCCGCCAGGCCGAGGAGAGTGATACTGTCCATACCGGTTGTCGAAGTCCTTTCGTGAAGATACGCCGACAGTTATTCGTTGAACGATACGGTCAAAACGCCTCAGATAGTAGATGATTCCAGGGCAGGTGTCAAGCTGGATTCCGGTCTGTCGCCCGACCGTCATGGGACAGACCGCTTGATTTCCTCTTCCAGAATATCCAGACCGCGAATCAACAGTTCGTCCGGTATGACCAGGGGACCGAGTATCCGGATTACGTTTTTGAAGGTTCCGGCGCTTAGCAGGATCAGACCGCGACGGCTGCAGTTTTCGATGATGCGGTCGCACAGCTCGCCATCGGGCTGGCCCGGGTCGCCGTTCTTCACAAACTCAATCGCCCGCATGGCCCCGACGCCTCGCGCATCGCCGATTTGCGGGTATTGCTCCCTGAGCTTTTCAAAGCGTTGCGCCAGGATGTCGCCCAGGTGATGCGCCCGCTCGTTCAGGTTGTTGTCTTTCATGAACTGTATTGTGGCCAGGGCGGCCGCGCAGCACACCGGGTTGCCTATATAGGTCCCACCGATAGTACCGGCCGCGGCGGCATCCATCACCTCTGCCCGGCCCAGGACCGCCGCGATCGGCATGCCCGAACCCATTGATTTGGCATAGGTACTGATATCGGGCTGCACCCCATAGTGCTGCCAGCAGGCCCAGTGACCGGTCCGTCCAAAGCCGCTCTGGATTTCATCGATTATCAGCATGATACCGTGTCGATCGCAAAACGCGCGAAGCCCCTCCAGGTAAGCCCGGGGAACGGGGTTGAACCCGCCCTCGCCCTGCACGGGTTCGACAATGACGGCGGCCAGGCTTTTCGGGTCCACAAGATTGTGGCCGCTTTCGGCAAGGCGTTTCAGTTCCGCCTCAACAAACTCCGTCTCGCTGCGCCCCTGGGCGTAACGGTAGAAATTGGGAAAGGGCAACCGGTAGACTTCCGGAGCAAAAGGCCCGCAGTCGCGCTTGTAGCCCATCTTGCTTGTCAGGGTCATGGCCATCATGGTCCGGCCATGGAAAGCATCGGTGTAACAAAGCACAGCCGGTCGTTTTGTGGCCTGGCGGGCGATTTTGATCGCGTTTTCGACAGCCTCCGCACCGGTGCTCACCAGCATCGCCTTGGTCCGCTCACCATGCGGCAACAGCTCCGTCAGCTTTTCACACAGTTCAATATACGGTTCGTAGGTGACAACATTGAAGCTGGCATGCAGGTATTTCGATGCCTGGGTGCAGATGGCCGCCACCACCGGCTCGGGGCAGTGACCCGCGTTCACCACGCCTATCCCGCCGGCAAAGTCAATAAGCTCGCGATCATCCTCATCGACAATGACGGCGCCCCGGGCTTGCCGGACCGTTGCGGTATTGAATATCCCCACGCCGTTAGCGACCGCGTTGTGTCTTCGCTGAAGAAGAAGCTGTGATTTGGTCAGTTCGGTATTCGACATCTGTGACTGGCTGCCAGTTCTCGCCTTTCGCGAGGGAATACTTGCCCTCGCACGGCGCGCGTGATGGTTCAGAGACTCGTTATGAGGTATGACGGCATCGCAGGGACCACGGCGATGTCATCTGTACTTGACCACCTGTCCGGTAACCGTAACCGTCCGCGGTACATAAATACCAAGCGTGACGACATTGACGAGAATGTCCTCAGCGGCGAACTGAGCCTTGATACTCACGTTGATCGCAGCATCGCCGCCCGCCTTGTCGATTTCGGCCTGAATCAACGTACCCAGATAGTCGTGTTTGTCCCCGGCGGGTTTGTTGACCGGGACGATACCGATAATCCAGGCCGCCTTATCCCTGATCTCGAAATCGGCCACAACATCGTATTCCGGCTCGCCGGCGCTGTTCATTTTAACCGCATGATCACGAATGGTTTTGGCATTGAAAGGTATGGTGGCACACGAGCTTAGTGCAAAGAGGCACAGAGCGGCGACAAGTAGATTGGATTTTCGCATGGCGGTCCCCTCGTATCTATATGATTATGTCAGCCTGCCCGCCCGCAAACGTACAAGGCGGGTCCTGCCGCTGATGCGCTGAGTATGCAGGTGCCCCGTCAAGGAGTCAAGTTTTTGTATTATGCCCCAGTGAGGGTGAGAAAAATCCGCGGACTGTGCTACCGAATTCACTGCGACCCTAGCCGCAGAACGCGACCGGACGCGCCGTGTACCTCAGGACTTGCCCACGACCTTGTCGAACTCCTCCCGGAACAGGCCGTAATGCAACCTGTCAACTATCTGATTGTTGATAATCTCCGCCTGCCTCAGGCAGCCCTCCTGCACAAAACCCAGGCTTTCCTGAAATCTTGCGGATGCCACATTGCCGCTGTTGGTGACCGATTGCATTTTTCGCACCCCGAGATCATCAAACGCGTACCGTAGCACCAGACGGGCGGCCTCGCTGCCGATCCCCTGCCGCCAGAAGGCCTTGTCCAGCATAAGTCCCCACGAGGCGACCCGGTGAGTCGGTTCGATGCCATACAGACAGATCCGTCCGGCCTGCACACCGCTGTCGGACATGATGATACTCAGGCGGATGAAGTCCTTGTTGTCAAGTTGGGCCTTGAAGTACTCCCGGGCTTGTTCCGGACCCATCGGACGATAGGTGCGGCCGTCGCCGGCTTGAATCTCCTTGTCGTTGTGCCAGCGATAGAAGTTGTCAAAATCGTCCGTACACTCGGGGGTGAGGAAGATCCGGTGACCCTCGAAGGATCGGATGCGCCTGAGATTGCCGGTGGTATCCATAGGTACTGGTCCTCTATTCTGCTGACGATGGTCCGGACCACCGTGCTTTTGCTTCCCGGTATTCTTCCCTCAGCAGGCCAAAAAAGATGCGATCGACTATCTGATTGTTGACCCACCCGCCTTGCCTCAGGGTTGCCTCGCGAACGCAACCGAGACGGATTTGGAGCGCCTGAGATCCTTCGTTGCCGGAATGGGTTTCGGAAGTTACCCGGCGTAACCCGAGGGTGTCGAACGCGTATCCCAGGAGCAATCGTGCTGCCTCGGTGCCAATGCCCCGGCGACGGTAATTCTGGTCGAGTACGAGACCCCATTCGGCGGTCCCGGACTCCTGCCTGATACTGAAGAGGTTGATCAGACCGGCCGGAGCGCCCGTGTCGGACATGATGATAGTAAGCAGGACAACGTTTTTGTTCTGCAGCCGGTCCTCGAACTCCCGGCGAAATCGCTCGGGACTTGTGGGGACGTACGAAACTCCGCCCAACGCCTGCATTTCCCTGTCGTGCTGCCAGCGATAAGACACATCGAAATCATCCGCGCACTCAGGAGTGAGGAATATTCGATCTCCCTCGAGAAATCTGACTCGTTCGAGATTTTTTGCGGTGTCCAACGTGAACGGTCCTTCCGGCTGTGCTTCTTCAGTCATTGCGATTCAATACGGGTAAACTCCGATTGGTGTTTCAAGATAGACGGAATTGACTATGCAGCCAGTCAGGAACCCGCCCTTCTTATCCGCCGTCTCAGTCTTTCTGTCCTGGTTCTATTCTTTCCAGACGGAAGACATTCACCACTTTCGGATCGGGACAACAAAATGTCCCCCGGTCGGGGTCCTTCTCCCAGGGAAATGACCCGCCGAATCGCAATGTCGTCACATACTGCAGCAACGCCCCATACGCGCCCATGCACATGCCGCCGGGCGTATACCTTCCCACCGTCCACTGATCGCCCACTTTGTGACCGGCGGGACATTGGCTGAGCTGTGACTCCAGGGTGATTTTGACATCGTATCGTTTTGCCATACTCCCTCACATCATCTGGATTCCGCCGCTCACCGGCAGGTAGGCTCCGGTCACAAATCGGGACCAGTCGGCGCAGAAAAACAGCACCGCCCCGGCAACATCGTCCGGCTCACCCACTCGTCGCAACGGCGTGTGTTCGGCAATCGCCGATTTCATCGCCTCGGGACGGTCGGCGGTAGCATCGGTATTGGTCAATCCCGGAGCGACCACGTTGACCCGTATTCCGTGCGGTCCCAGTTCCAGGGCCAGGGCTTTTGAGAATCCGTCCAGCGCCGATTTTGCACTGGTGTGAGCGATAAACCCCGGACCCGGCACGCGGGAAAGCCCGCTGCTGATGTTCACAATGCAGCCCTGCTTTCGTTTGATCATGCCCGGTGCGACCGCCTGGCAGCAGAAAAACGCCGCCTTCATTTCGTGCAGCACTTTCCGTTCAAACCCGTCCCAGGGGAACTCGGCGAACGGCATCACCGGGAAACTCATGTTGGCATTGTTTACCAGAATGTCAATCGGTCCCAGGTCCTGCTCGATCTTTGCGATCATAGCCTTGACCTGATCCAGATTGGTGACGTCGGCCTGACACAAAATCCCCCGTCCGCTCTGAGCCTCGATATCAGCCAGCGTTTTCGCCCCGGCCTCTTTATTGGCCGCATAATTTACCGCTACCGCAGCCCCGCTTTGCGCCAATAGCTTTGCCGTGGCGGCGCCGATACCCCGGCCGGAGCCGGTCACAAGAGCTACTTTTCCATCCAGTGTCATATCTGTACCTCCAGTCTAGATACTTGCGTCTGCTTATGCACAGATAGTCGTAGGTGGGAGGACAGGCAACCAAAAACCCCGCCGGGGCGACCGGAAGGAGACCGGGCTCCGAAGCGTGAATATTCCTCCTGATCGCGGGTAAGCACTCTAACAACCTGAGTGGGAGGTATCACATGACCTACCGAGTGCATCGACTGGACACTAAAATGAACAAAGAACAGGACAAGCTGGAGCGGTTCCTTAATGACCTGAGGGGCGAAGTGGTATCGATCATCCCGAACATCAAACCGACCTTCCAGGGCATGGGCGCCACCGCCAAAGTCGATTTCCTGCTGATTGTCGAGCGGTTGAGATAAAGGTCATGTGACAGCCCCGGTCCGGTCTGACCTGACACCCGGATCCTCTTGCTCCCCCAAGAAACCCGTTGCGATAAAACCGGGTATCACCTAGCTTTCGGAATACAGTCAGCCAACCCTGTGGCACTGTGGCAAAGACTACTAGGAGACGGGAGTCCAGATGAAATCAGCATCCATCCGCATCGGGGGTCTGTTGACCGTCCTGCTCACCGCGGCCGCAACCCTGCCTGTCGGGTCATTATCGGCCGCAACCATTGAAATCCCGCAACGCTCTGAAATCGCCGACGAATACAAGTGGAATCTCGACGGTTTATACAGCAATCTCGATGACTGGCAGAAGGACTTCGATCTGCTGAAAGCGGGCCTCCCCCGTTTTGAGGCGTACCGGGGTCACCTGGGAGACTCCGCCCGCACATTGCTGGAATGCCTGAAACTGCGGGACGAGCTGGATATCCTGAGCGACAATATCTCGTCGTATGCCTATCTGAAACTCGACGAGGACAACCGGGTCAGCGAATATCAGGAACTGGTCGGCCGCGCTCAGGCGCTGGGTTCCGAGCTTTCCGAGGCTACATCATTTGTGGAGCCCGAATTGCTGAGTATCGACTCGGACCGGCTGAAAGCGTTCCTGGCCGAGAACCCGGAACTCAATGTCTATCGCTTTCATCTGGAGGACCTCATCCGCCGCAAGCAGCACGTCCTGCCGGAGCGTGAGGAGGAACTCATGGCCCTGGCCGGGACGGTGACCCGGGCGCCGGGACGGATATTCGGGATGCTTACCTCCGCCGACATGTCATTCGGGACGATAATTGATGAAGACGGCAACGAGGTTGAACTCACCGAGGAACGTTTCGCCAAATACCGCCAATCGACTGATCGTCGAGTCAGGCGCGACGCTCACACGCGCTACTACGAGGCCTATCTCAAAAACGTCAACACGTTTGCCGCCACGCTGGGATCATCGCTGGCCAGTGATCGCTTCCGGATGAAGGCACGGGGTTACGGCAGTTGTCTGGAGATGTCTCTCTTCCGGAATAATATTCCGACTTCGGTGTATCACAACATCATCGAGGCGGTGAACGACAATCTGGCTCCGCTTCACAAGTGGGCGGCGCTCAAGAAGAGAATTCTGGGGGTCGACACGCTGCACCCCTATGACCTGTATGTACCCCTTCACGGGAGCGAACCGAAGGAATACACCTGGGAGGAAGCGAAGTCTGTGGTACTCGACGGTCTCACGCCGATGGGATCTACCTATGTTGCGGATTTCGAGCGCGGACTCAACTCGGGATGGATCGATGTTTTCGAAACGAAGGGTAAGGGGACCGGGGCCTACTCGGGCGGGACGTATACATCGCCGCCGTACATTCTGATGAACTTCAACGGCTCGCTGGAATGGGTGTTTACAATCGCCCACGAGATGGGTCACTCCATGCAGACCTACTATGTGAACCGCAATGAACCCTACATCTACTGCGACTACTCGCTGTTTGTCGCCGAGGTTGCCTCGACCCTGAACGAGGCCGTGCTGATGAAAACATTGATGAGAGATGCGGCCACCCGGGAAGAGAAACTTCAGCTCCTCGATTCCTATATCTCGGGTATCAAAGGCACGTTTTTCCGGCAGGTGATGTTTGCCGAATTCGAACTGGCGATTCATGAGCGCATTGAAAGCGGTGAGGCGGTGTCGGCCGACTATTTCCGCCAGACCTTCCGGGACATATACCAGAAGTACTGGGGTCCGGCGCTGGCGATCGAGGACATCGATGACATGCTGGGCCTGGTGGTCAGTCACTTTTACTGGCAATACTATGTCTACCAGTATGCCACCTCGTTTGCCGCGGCCCAGATGATGTCGGAGAAGTTGATGGACGGTGACCCGGGTTCTCAGGACAGAATCATGAAGTTCCTTGCCACCGGTGCCTCGAAGTACCCGGTGGACATTCTCAAGGAGGCTGGAGTTGACCTGACCACGAAAGAGCCGTTCCTCGTGACGATCAATCTCTTCAGCAATCTGGTCGACGAAATGGAACGTCTGCTGAACGAGAAGTGAGGGATCAACACTCAAGAACATGCAAGGCGGTCTCCGACCGCCTTCTTTTTGATTACACTAGCGGCACACACCGTCGCCTGTACGATCAAAGTCGTACTCGTTCACACCCTCCGGAGTACATAGGCCGGATTGGAGAACACCAAAAACACCCCCCGGCCGACGGGCTCACCAGAGTAACATCGCAGGCCAATCTCTGCCTGCCGGGAAGTCCTAGATCCTCTCGGCACGAACGTGCCAGTTCGAGTAGAATTGGCGCTCCACCCGGTTGTCCCAATACCCTTCACTCTTCCATCGGGCCTGAGTTCGAAAACCGACCAGCAATGTGTCAAGATCCTGCTCGTCCGCAAAGTAGTGAATGTCCCCCGGTGTGACTGATGTGGTGCACCGGTAGGTGTGCGGCGCCACTTGCTCCCCAACGCCGTATTTTCCGTCCTGCCGACTCGGGCAGGTAAAGAAGAACAAGCCTCCCGGTTTCAGCAGACCTCGTACCCGTTGAATAGCCGAAGCAAACCGGTCACGCATGCCATGATAGATGACGTTGTAGCTTACCACCACATCGAATGAATCGTTGGTAAAAGATTCCGCAAACACATCACAGACCTGTGTCGCAATCGCCAGCTTCAGACGGTCGGCCCATTCCTTCACGTGCCTGATAGCCGTTGGGGACGCATCAATCGCCGTAACTGAAAACTGAGCCAGTGCGAAGGCGATAGCATGGCGACCCAGACCGCAGCCCAGGTCCAACACCTGCGGTCGTTCCACGGAGGATAGTGAACGAATGAGATCAAGCACTTCCGGGGCCGGTTGTTCCCAGTAGTCACGGTTATCCTGATCCTTCCAATAGGCTTCCCATACATCCGTCGTCATAAACTGCCTGCCCCATCTCGTTACCCGGTGCGGTACTCATCTTCCAGAATCGAAAAGCAAAGAAGGTCCGTGAACTCATCCTGAATAATGAGTGTCTCCCGCATGATCCCCTCCTGCCGGAACCCTGCCCGTCGGAGAAGCCTCTCCGAGCGGTCATTGCCCCGGGCGACGGCGGCCCATACACGATGCATACCAAGGGTGTCAAATGCGTACGCCAACATTACCTGCAGTACCGTCGCGCCAATGCCCCGGCCCCAGCGATCGGCTACACCTATGACCATGGCCAGTTCACACTTGCGATTGATCGTGTCAATTGATTCCACCGCTGCATACCCAACAATCTGATCGTTGTCGATGATGGCCTTCAGCCAGATTTTGGGATGGGTCTTGACGCTGTTGAACCAGACCTCGACTTCCGGTTGCGATCTCAGTTGATTCGAAAGATAGCGATTGACATGAGCATCGTTCCTCCAACGAACGATTGCATCAAGATCATCTTCGGTTAAATCGCGAATCGTCGTCATAGGCAGAGTGTCCTGCTGTTTGCACGGGATATCCACCCGCGTACCATGAGTATACTTCTGAGGGATTGAACCAGCAACGAAAAAGCCTGCCATGCGACGGAAGGCAGAGAGATCTGAGGCAATAAGCAAGGCCCCCGGGGACGTCTTCAGGGCCGAGCCTACTACTTCACATCCTTAAGCAGTCTTCTCTTCTTCTGCTCGGCGAACCTGTAGCATCGGGTGTCGGGATGGTCTTCCAGCAATCTGTCGAGAATGCTCATGGTCTCCTCACGCTCGAGCTCCTGAACTTTGCCATCCGTCAGTTGGTGAGTAACACTCCACAACCAGTCCTTTGCGTGGCCTGAATTCGGATAGTGCTCGAGCAATACCCCGGAGAATGCTCGCTTAGCTTCATCGCTATATGTCCCCTGCTTCATTTCATTCATGTGCGAATAGAAATGAGCCAGATAAAGGCACATCTCCGAAAAAGGGCGGTTCGGATATCGGTCAGCAATCTGCGCGAGCTTGTCTGCCGTAGGCTTTGGATGATCCCGATCCAGGGTTCTGAGAGTACTTTCCATTGCCCTCAGCGCCTTGGCGTCCTCGCCTTCGGGTTCGACAATGCTGAAGGCCAGCTCATTTGGCGTGACGCCGTCAAACAGAACATGAACGGTGTACGTTCCCCTTGGTATGTACGGGAACCGCATGAGAGGAACAGAGTAGCCGGAATTGATATCAAATGACGCGAACAGCTTCGTAAGATCGAAACTACCATAGTCTGTTTCACCCGGGTCCAGCAATAATCGACCTGGACTCGTCGCGATATTCCAGTTCGGCCCGGTGTACTGGACGGAGTCTCCGTACTGGTCGGTGACAAGGACAAAGAACTGTCGATGATTGGGGACATCAAGTCCGTGCGTTCTCAGTGTATCGTCGCTGATGTTGGAAAGGGTAATGTCGAGCCAGATCGGTTCATGGGAGACGTAGTTCTTTTTGGCCAGTGTGATATCACAAGCCCACTTGTGTGCATTCGAATAGCCGGTTGTCGACAACACGGTTCCAAAAAGAAGCAACAAGGTGAAGTAGCTGACTGCTGTTTTCATATGGATCCAATCATTCGCCTGACGGATTCATCGCCTGATATAGAGACGAAAACAGGGCAGCGGTTGTGTAAGATAGTTTCTCGATCGAGGCGACTAGTCAAAGGGCACACCGAAAGTCTGATTTGGCTTCAGGAACAATCGGCTGTGGGGATAGTCGTACACCGTATTGAAGCGCCTCATCAGATCGTTCCCGAGAATGCCGTCGGCACCCTGTTGTTTTGACCGTACCGCGGCCGGGGCGAAGGCGGTGCGGATGTCATGCAAATCGTGTTCGGCCACGCGAAGCCGGGAAGTCCGTCCGTACTGGCCGAAAATGTCGCCGCTCAATCCCGTCCCCAGGTTGGCGAAAGTCAGACTGTCGGGCATCGAGAAGGGTTG
>Ga0180007_10004282_pt1 | contig 15182 bp, 13 predicted proteins | sample MM_PC_MetaG_FD_121122 | JGI IMG/M metagenome (GOLD analysis project Ga0180007, IMG submission 121122) | Groundwater microbial communities from the Aspo Hard Rock Laboratory (HRL) deep subsurface site, Sweden - MM_PC_MetaG | ecosystem: Environmental > Aquatic > Deep subsurface > Groundwater... | reverse complement strand
GCAGGAAAGGACTTTTTCTTCAAGAACGTCTTCCCGGATATCACCGGTTTTAGTGCTGGTCATCATCTGGGTAACGGGGTTTCCTTCTTCAAACGTAACACCTGCTGCCGCCAGAACCCGGGTCGCCTTCTGAACTTCTTTAAAAAAAACACCGATTCCCGGGCGGCCAAATTCCACCACCAGTCCGACCTGGCCTTTTTTAATTCTATGGCTTACATCATTGGTTTTGACTTCTTCCGTTCCACGGCCGTGAACCCCCGTGGACTCATGGGTAACCATGGGGTCTGAAAAGGCGCGTCTGACAATGCGAGGCCATTCCAGATCTTCCGGAACAAGGGCTTCAGTGGGACATACATCAGGATCGGGTTGAAAGCGCAGGCTTATTTTTTTCAAAAATGTTCGGATGGTTCTGGTAATGCCGGGGGACAGATGTTCAAAACTCAAACTCCGATAGCAATTGTGGCATTCCACACATTGGTCAGCGTTTATGTTTGCCAGCCCATCATCATCGATATAGATGGCCCCCACCGTGCAGACAGGCACACAATTGGCACAGCCAACGCATTTTTCCTTTGATATCCTCATGGACTATTTCCTTTTTAAATCGATTGTTTTTATACCATTTATCACCTTGTGAGATGGCAAAAGGTATTGTATCCAAAAAATATATAGAATGCAATATTTAATGCTTATGTAATATCGGTTAACTCGTTGATCAGTGTTCGCCTATCTATCTGGTAATGCACAACTATTTTTGATTTTACGTTGTATCAGGTGTTATTATGTGCTTGACGCAACAGGTTATATTGGTTAGATAATAGAATGATAAATTAATTTTTGGATACAAAAATGATAAAACCGTTGCCAAAAAGTTCTAAAAAACCTTTGTCTGTGAGAGAAAAAACCTATAGTCTGTTAAAAAAACAGATTTTGACAGGTCAGTTTGCACCCGGGAAAAAACTCACAGAGGAGTCAGTGGCCAGAAAATTCGGAGTGAGCAGAACCCCTGTCAGGGATGCGTTGCACAGATTGGAACAGGAAGGCCTTGTCAAGGAGTCAGGTGCCAGAGGATTTTGTGTGCCAGATGATTCTGCCGAGGATGTGAGTGAACTGTTTGAGATTCGGGCAGTGCTTGAGGGGCATGCCCTGGCCTGTGTATGTCAAATAATCACAAAGGAGAATATCCAGTTGCTCAAGGAACTTGTTCAAGCGGCTGAGCAATCTTTTCTGTCAGGAAAAACAGACCCTGTCTTTGATTATAATACCCGGTTTCATGACCTGCTTTATGGCATGCTTGCCTCACAAAAGCCAAGACTGTTCAGCATTATGGAAGATATGCGGGAATATGTTCTAAGATACCGGAAAAATACCCTTGTCAATCCAGAAGGTGTCCGGAGAAGCATTGCCGGGCACAAGAAAATATTGATGGCGTTGGACCTTGGAGATCCTCTGCTGTGCGAACGCATCATGCGCAAGCATGTTTATGAGGCAAAGACGGATACCCTGTTGTAAAGCAAATACAGTTTACTAAAAAAAGCAGGGCAATCACGGATTAAATGGTTACCCTTTGGAAGGATAGTGGACATTAACGTACGAAAATGGGGGGGAGAATGGAATATAAGTTTCTTGGTTCTACAGGGATTCGGGTTTCCCAGTTGTGCATGGGCACGATGACATTTGGAAATGAGGCAGACAAAGCAGAATCTAGGGCCATGTATAATCGCTGCCGGGACGCCGGGGTTAATTTTTTTGACTGCGCCAATGTTTACAGCCAGGGAAAAGCTGAAGAAATCCTGGGGGATCTGATCGCAGGCGCCAGGGATGAATTGGTGATCACCAGCAAGGTCTGGGGTCAGATGGGCACGGATATCAATGCAAAGGGGTTGTCCCGCAGAAACATTATGAGTTGCGTGGAAGCAAGTCTTGAGCGACTGAAGACCTCTTATATTGATATTTATTTTATGCATCAATTTGATCCTCACACCCCGCTTGAGGAAACCCTTGGTGCGCTGGATGATCTGGTGACCCAGGGAAAAATCCGCTATATCGGCGCAAGTAATTTTGCTGCCTGGCAGGTGGCCAAAGCACTTGGCGTGTCAGCGCTGCATAACTGGGCCAGTCTTAAGTGTATCCAGCCCATGTATAATATTGTCAAACGGCAGGCAGAAGTGGAAATACTGCCGCTGGCGCTTTCTGAGAATATCGGCGTGGTCAGTTATAATCCTTTGGGTGGTGGCTTGCTCACAGGTAAATATGGCCACAGAATAGAATCATCCCAGAACCGGCTGGGCAAGGTAGACATGTATAAAAAAAGATATGGCGATGACTGGATGCTGGATGCCTCAATACAGTATGAGGCCTTTGCCCGGGCCAATGGCATTAACCCGGTAAGTCTGGCCGTGGCCTGGGTTGCTGCACATCCAGGGGTAACGGCCCCGATTCTGGGAGCCAGAAATGTAAGACAGCTGGAGGATTCGTTGCGATCGCTGGAAATCGACATGACACGGGATTTGTATCAGAAAATAGCAAGCCTGACACCAACGCCGGCACCGGCAACGGATCGGACGGAAGATTTCCGGTAAAAGGGTTGCTGAAAACCGGATCAGTTTTTTTAAAATGCTTTCAGGGCTTGCCATTGGGCTCGTTTAAAAAAAACCGTACGGTTAACATCATTGTCTCCTTGAATTGGCTGCTCAACGGCAACTGCAACAGTTGAGTGAGTTTATCATAAAACCGTTTTATGGTATCTGTTTTGCCTTGTTTAATCTATCCATAAAGGACCTGGCAGGTTCAAAATCCACCAGGCGCAGGTCTTTGATTTCCTGTCCTTGTCTGTCCAGGAAAATAAGTGTTGGAACCCCTTTGATGCGGTATCTCTTGAGCAGTTCTTCATGGATCGGATCGCCCTTGCGGGTCAGGTCCACCTTGATCAGAATAAAATTTTTGGCCAATAGATCCACGACGTTTTCATCATGAAACGTTAAATCATCAAGCTCCCGGCAGGGGCTGCACCATTCTGCAGAGAAATCAATGATCACGGGTTTGTCCATATTTCTGGCCTGTACCAGCAGTCGTTCCTGGTAGGCGTTAAAATTTGCTCCTGCTCCTTTGGTAATAAAGGTTCCCACAAGTATGGTCATGTAGGCCAGAGCAATCATGGCAGCCGTCAATTTAATCCATTCAAAGGATTTGAATGCAGCTTTTGTTTTGTCGATCCAGCCCAGGTGGAGCCCGGCAAAAAGCGCCACACCTGCCATCACAAAGGTTCCAGTGGTTTTGGAAAAAAGCGGTTGGATAAAATAGACAGCCATTCCCACCAATACCCAGCCCATCAGTTTCCTGACCCAGAGCATCCATTCTCCGGACCGGGGAAGTCGTTGGATACTGCCTGAAAAGATGGCCAGGAAAAAAAAGGGCAGTCCCAAACCCAAACTTAAGGTAAAGAAAATGATAAATCCCAGCCAGGGACTTCCCATACTGGCCACCCAGGTCAGCAAACCCAGGACAAAGGGACCGATACAAGGGGCTGCGACAACTCCCATCATAAGTCCCATGAACAAAGGGCCCAGATATCCGGCATGTGATTTTGCTGCGGCCTGCATAAGACCATAGGGAACCCGCAATTCCCAGAATCCGAACAAGCTGAACGAAAGAAAAATCAAAAGCGCTGCAATCATCACCAGCACCAGGGGATGCTGGAGCAATGCGCCCATTAACCCGCCTGTAAGGGCGGCAAACACACCGAGCATTGAATTTGTAAAGGCGATTCCGCCCACATAGCACATGCCGTGGACAATGGTCTGTCCTTTACCTTTCCGGCCTCCAAAATAGGATATGGTGATGGGGATGAGGGGATACACGCATGGGGTAAGGTTCAGGGCCATTCCGCCGACAAAAACACCCAGAAGCGTCCAGATCATGGACCAGCCATGCAATTGCCCGAACACATCGCCTTTGGAGGGACCTGAAACCGCTCCGGCCGGATCTATCCCCGTGGTTCCGGCCGGCGCACTTTCAACAGGAAATCCCTTGGCATGCCATTCCGGATAGCCAAGCGGATCACGATAGATTTTTAAGTACCCCAGTTTAACGGCCACACGGGCTGCTGAGTCGCTTCGGACTCATGCCAGGCCGGCTCAGTAGAAAACAATGGCCCGTTCTTTATCCGGCCCTAAAAAAGTTTCAAGGGATGCTTTTTTCTGCCATCTGGACAGCCAGGTCGGCTCCATGGGAAAATTGACGGCCTGTTTGATATGACCGGTGCGAAATTCCCATTCCTGGCGGGTATCAACGATCAGAAGGCTATCAGGATCTGCCTGATATTTTTCCCACAGCGCCTCTGTTTTTATCAGACCATATCCACCTGCCCTGGATTCTGCCAGCACATCCTCCCATGATGCATCCCTGGGAGTAACCGCCCGGTTGGTCAACCACAGGGCAATAATGGTCAGACAGATGACAATCAAAGCGGTGAAATTTTTTCTGATCGTTTTCAAATCATTTTCCTTAATTGTTTTATCGGAAACACAAAGGATCTGTATTTCCGATAAATACTGATTCGTCTGGAATTAGAAGTTGTTATTTTCGGCCACGGAATATGGAGCCCATTACATCTTCATCCGTTTAATGGCTTAGCGGTTAGAATCCAGCTCTTTTTTGTTTGACTGGAGCCTGAAAAATCAGTCATCAGGAAATAATTGCACCTGTTGCAGCCGAAGATGCCAGGCGGCTATAAAGATTGAGATACCCATGAGCAACCCGTGGTTCTGGTTTGACCCATTCCATTGTTCTTGTTTTCATCTCTTCAGGACTGATGTTGACGTCTAACCGTTTGCCGGGAATATCAATGGTAATCAGATCGCCGTCTTCCACCATGGCAATGGGGCCGCCTTCCATGGCTTCAGGGGAAATATGACCGATAAAGCAGCCATTGTTGGTACCTGAGAATCTGCCGTCCGTGACAAGGGCCACCTTTTTGGCCATACCCATGCCGTGAAGCAGTTTCATGGCCTTGAACATTTCAGGCATACCAGGTCCGCCTTTGGGGCCTTCGTAACGGATGACAATGACGTCTCCTTGCTTAATTGTTTCTTTGAGAATGGCTGTGTTGGCTTCTTGTTCACTATTAAACACCCGGGCTTTTCCCTGGAAGGTGAGCATGGAAGGGTCAATGGCTGCAGGTTTGGTTACGGCCGAGTCCGGTGCAAGATTCCCCCAAAGGACACCCAGCCCCCCGGTTCTGCTGAAAGGGTTTTTAAGGGTCTTGATCACCTCATTATCCGGAGATGAGAACCCCTTGAGATTCTCGCCCATGGACCTGCCCGTAACTGTTGGAATATCGGTCTCCATGATGGATATCAGCTCACCCATGACAGCCGGTACACCACCTGCGTGATAAAAATCAATCACATTACAGGAGGCTGCCGGGTTCATTCTGGCAATGAGTGGTGTGGACCGGCTGATATCATCAAACAGGTCAATATTAAATTCAATCCCAGCCTCGTGGGCAATGGCAGGGATATGAATGGCTGCATTGGTAGACCCGCCAATGGCTGATGTTAACCGCACAGCATTGGCAATGGATTTTTCATTTATGATCTGCCGGGCTGTGGTGTTGGATTTTACTAAATCAACGATTTTGATGCCGCTTTCATGGGCCACATGCATGCGCTTTGCATGGGTGGCTGGAATCATGGCTGATCCCGTAAGAGACATGCCAAGGGCCTCTGCAATACAGCACATGGTATTGGCAGTTCCAAGAAATGAACAGGACCCACAGGTGGGGGCGCACTGATCTTCCATATCCCTTAAGTCCTCCAGGGTAATATCCCCTTTCTGCAACCGGCCAACCCCTTCCATGATGGATGTAGCGTCTGCTTTTCGACCATGGATTTCAGGTCCTCCGAGCATGGGGCCGCCATTGACCAGAATTGCCGGAATATCCAGGCGGGCAGCAGCCATGAGCATTCCTGGAACAATTTTATCGCATGATCCTAGCAGGACAATGGCATCGTATTGATGGGCCTGGACCATAAGCTCGATGCTATGAGCGATAATATCCCTTGTCGGAAGGATATATCTCATGCCGTGATGACCTTCGGCAATTCCATCACAGGCACCAATAACACCGAATTCTACAGGGGTTCCCCCATTTTTCCAAATGCCTGACTTAACCGCGTCTGAAACATCCCGAAGGTTAACATGCCCGGGCACAGTTGTACTCCAGGCATTTGCAATGCCGATGATGGGATGGTCCAGGCTGTCGTCCGAATACCCCATGGATTTGTAATAAGCTCTGTTGATAGACCATTCAGGTCTGGTAAGAATGGTTTTACTCCTGTCTGCCATATTTTTACTCCTGTTATTTTAACTATTAATGCAGGTTATTACAGCTTTTCTGAATTTGACTCTCCCGGCAGGGCCGGGTTTAAAACGGTTGCTCTTTTGCCCCTTAGTCCTTTTGTGACAGTTGAGCCCCCAGTTTGATCGCTTCAATCATCGACTGTGGGTTGGCACGACCTTCTCCTGCTCGATCAAAGGCGGTTCCATGATCAACGGAGGTACGGACAATGGGAAGTCCGATGGTCACGTTGACCCCTGCCATCTGTCCCCAGGTATCGGTCTTGTTATCAAATTGAAAACCGACCAGCTTGGCAGGAATGTGGCCTTGATCGTGGTACATGACGACGACCACATCGTACATGCCGCCCTTCATCTTGGAAAAGACGGTGTCTGCCGGCATAGGTCCTTCGGCTAATATGCCCAGGGCCCTGGCAGCCTTGACAGCTGGAAAGATTTCGGTTTCATCCTCGTCGCCGAACAAGCCACCCTCACCACAATGGGGGTTTAAACCGGCAACGGCTATGCGGGGCGTTTTGATGTTAAGCCGTTTGAGTGTGAGATCCGTCAATTGGATCACCTTCAGAACCCGCTGTGTTTGAACCCGGTCGCAGGCCTGCCGCAGGGAAACATGGGTGGAAACATGGGTGACCCGAAAATCTTCATCAACGAGCATCATGGCAAAATCAGTCGTTCCTGTTTTGTCGCCATAGATTTCCGTGTGGCCGGCATAATGGAATCCGGCAGCGTTGATGGCAGCCTTGTTGATGGGACCTGTGACGGTGCCATCAATTTTTTTATCCAGGGCCAGCCGGATCACGGTGTCAATGTACTCAAAAGCGGCTTTACCCTGGGCAGGGGTAACGGTTTTGTGCTTTAATTGTGCCAATGGCATGTTGCCCAGATCCAGTACGTCCAGGGTGCCTGGGATAAATCGGCCATCGCTGACGTCCTGGCAACCATTAATATTCAGATCCAGGTTACAAAATGATACTGCGTTGGCCATGATTGCCGCGTCGCCGATAAGCAGAGGACGGCAAATGGTGTAGATGTCCGGGTCGTTCAGGGCTTTGGCGCAGATTTCCGGGCCAATACCGCCAGGATCGCCAATGGTGATGCCCAGCAGAGGGCGTTCGATTGTTTTTGTCATTGCAGGGGTCCTCTAGGTTAAGGAATGTAAAAGTTTCATCAACGTGTCTGGTTTGCCAAAGGCACCGGGTTTGGTGAAAACCGGCAGGCCGTTCAAAGGTCCGCCAACGATCTGGCCGTGCATTACCCCCGGCAGAATTTCTTCACAAAGAAGGATAGCAGACCCATTCATTCGATGCATCACTTTTTCTGCCGTATCACCACCGGAAAGAAAGAGGCCATCAGGAACAGCCAGAGACAGTAAAGAGGAGACCACATCGGCCAGTCCTTTCATTATCTGATCAGGTCTTTGTATGGTTTCGGTGTCAAGGTGCGGATCAATTCTGATGATCAGGCTTCCCGTGCGCCAGGTCGTTGAAAGTTGTGTCAAAAGCGACTTGCGCTGTATTGATGTTTTGTCAGCTGCCAGTACACCCGGATCCAGGATCACCTGAGACCAGTTCGTGGATTGTGCCAGCATGACGGCCTGTTCAGCCAATACCCGGGATGCAGAACCGCAGACAAACAGCCATTTTTTCAGCTGCCCGTGATGGACTGTTATTTTCGGGTCTGGTTTCGGGGTCATAACCCGTGCCAGACTGCGAGCCAGGCCGGCTGACCCGACGAGCAGGACGTTCTCAAATCGATTCTGTGAAAGAGCGGCAATGGCATCCAGGTGTCTGTCTTCCTGTGCATCAAAAACAATATGTCTGCAGCCTTTGACGAGCAGTTTTTTGACCTGCTCAAAAAGTGAATCCATGTCTTTTTCCAGATGTCTTAGATGAATATGACCGACCATCATTTGACTCTGGCGTGCCAGTAAAACGGAAGCCCTGGATTCGGTTACCGGGCAGAGTGGATCCCGGCCGATTTCCGTCTCACTAATCGGTATTCCGTTGATCTTATGACAATCGTTTACCGTTGTCCGTCCCTGCTCTGGAAGTGCCGGTGCCACAAAGCTTGCACTTGCATGCAAAGCCGACAACAGGGCATCTAATTCTGAACCCAGGTTGCCCCGCAGGCAGGAATCGATTTTTTTATAGACCACACGGGGGGCCAGATCCTGGATGACCTTGGCGACTCGATAAACCGTATCAGCAGCCAGCACAGGGGTAAGACTGCGCGTACGAGTGAAAACGGTAACTCCCTTTGATTGAATATCGATTGAATCCAAACAGATTTGGTCACCACCGGTCATATACATCGGGCCCAGATAGGGGCAGAATTGAACTCCGGCATCGGCGGCGCCGGTCAGATCATCGGCGACAATGGCAATGTCCAGGGTGCTGCTCATGGGTGAAGCGCAGGGTCCAAGGCCATGGCCGGCATCGGCAGCATGTCAGGGGCATGGGTTAATACACTCAGGCGAGAATCAGGGCCATGACGTCTCAGGGCTTCAACAATGGCCTGGTCAATGCTGTCGGCAGGGGTATGGCCAAGGCGGATTTTGTCTGCCCGGGGGATACCGGGTGAAACCATTATCACGGAGGCTTTTTCCCTTGCCATGGCCCATGCTGTGGCAAGGGCGGCAGCGACCCCGTTTTTCAGACGACCGGCGCGAAAGGCAGCCTTGATTTCCCGGGAAGACCAGGCTGTGAAATTCAATAGTTCCGTGTGCACGGGACTGACGCCTTCCGGAGCAGGTGTGCACACGATAATGGTTCCACCGGGTCGAACCATCCGTTGTGCCGGGTAGAGAGATTTGTGAGATTGCCAGAAGTCTATATCGCAAGGAAAGGAATTGGCCAGAACGATGTCCGGCGTTTCGTGAAAAGGTACCCCGTAAATATCTTTTGCAAGTTCAATGGCAGCGTTGAAAGCACGGCGCATATCACCGTAAAATAGTCCAACAACACCGCCCTGGCTGTCCATAACCACGTTAAATATGGTGCGCATGCCTACCCGGTCGGCCATGTCGTCCATATCACGGCGGACAGGGTTATCAGCAATCCCGAGGAAAGAATCTCCCCCTTCACTACAGGATAACATATGGGTTTCCGCAGTTGTAACGGATCCACTGACACCGGGCTGGATAATCTTTGATGAACCGGAAAACCCGGGGATATGATGGGGGACAACCGCTCCGATACCGATAACGACATCCGCCTCAACCACGGCACGGTTAACCCGCAACGGGGTTCCTTGATCAGATGTGCCCAGGTCTACCAGAGAAGCGGGATCTTTCCATTCATGATTGAACACCCGGATTCGTTGAAAAACCTGCTCACCAACCTTGTCCATCATTTCCGAGTCCGTCATGTAGCGGTGGGTACCAAGGGCCATGATGCAGGAGATCTGCCCGTCAGGAATTCCGGCCTTGTTCAACCGGTCCAGCAGTGGCGGAATAAGTCGGTCTGAAGGTGTCAACCGGGTATTGTCATCGCTGACGATTATGACCCGGTCTTCGGGTTTAACCCATTGCCCCAAAGGTGCCTGGTCTATGGGATGATCCAGGGCATTTTCTATGGCAGCCGTCAGGTTGGTTAAGCGTTTTGATGGTTTGGGGCTAAGCACCTCAGCCAGATTCCGCGACGGGACTGAGAAGGTAAGCGGCTTGCCGTCAAAGGGTATGGTTACCTTGGTCATAAAGGTCAATCTCCCACTAAATTAGGAATAAACATGACAATATCGGGCACGTAAGTCATGAGCACCAGTATGGCAATCATGACAGATAGAAATGGTAAGATAAACTTTAAGATTTCAGACAGCTGAATGTTAGCGATATTGCATGAAATGAACAGGCAGATGCCAAGTGGCGGGGTGAGCATACCAATGGCAAGCGCTGTGACCATGATCACGCCGAAATGAACAGGGTTGATGCCGAACTGTATGATCACGGGTAAAAAGACCGGGGTGAGGATGATCAATGAGGCGGAAGTCTCCATAAAGGTTCCGACCACAAGCAGGCACATCAAAATTAATGCATAGAGCACTGCCGGAGAGTTGGTAAGGCTGACCAGGTAGGCTGCGACATTTTGAGGAACCTGTTCTGCCGTCAGAATCCATCCAAAGATATTTGCCGTGGCAATGAGCAGCATCACCGTTGATGTGGATATGGCAGCTTTGGCAAAAAGTCTGGGAAGGTCACGAATTTTGAGTTCACGGTAGATACCAAAACCGACGATGGCCCCGTATACCGCAGCCACAACCGCAGCCTCAGTAGGGGTGAAAATGCCTCCCAGGATTCCGCCAAGGATGATCAAGGGCATGAGCAGTGCCCAGAAAGCACCCAGAAATGTTTTCCAGATGATTTTCACACCCAGAAAGTTGTCCCGTTCATAACCGGCACGTTTTGCCAGAAAATAACTGACCGTCATAAGGCCTCCCCCGATCAATGCGCCGGGAATAAATCCCCCTAAAAACATTTTGCCGATGGATACTCCCCCGACAACACCGTAAATGATCATGGGAATAGAAGGGGGGATGATAACGCCAATGGATCCGCCAGCGGCCTGCACCGCGGCTGCAAAGCCTTTATCATATCCTTTGCGGATCATGGCGGGAATCGACACTGCCCCGACAGCAGCTGTATCAGCGGCGGCAGCTCCGGAAATACCGGCAAAGAACATGGCTGCCACCACGGAAACCATGGCCAGTCCACCCGTGATGAATCCGACCAGGGCATGAGCAAAATTGAAAAGGCGGCGGGAAATGCCTCCTGACTCCATCAATTCACCGGCCAGCATGAAAAAGGGAATGGCCATCAGGGGAAAGGAGTCGGTTCCCGTGAACAGGCGCTGGGCAGCCAGCGTGAGAGGCAGGTCAGAGCCGAATTGCAGGGTCGCCACGGATGCCACCCCAATGGAGAAGGCAATGGGGACACCCAGTGTGAAGCAGATCAGCAGGGATACAAACAGAATGATGGTCATACACGAACCTCCTTGTCCATGATACGGTTTTGTATGGCAGCCACGGTGATGCGCAATGAGTTGATGAGCATGAAGATGGCGCCAACAGGTACAGCCATATACGGATAACGCATGGAGATGTTCATGGAAGGGGATTCCTGGAACTGGATAACGCCAAGAATTTTAAAGCCCCAGTAGATAATCATGAGAAGAAAAACCTGTATGATCAGGTTGACAATTATCACGGCAATTCGATAACGAGCCGCTGAAAGTATTTTTTCCATTAGATCGATACCCAGATGGACCTGGTAACGAACACCTGCAGCAGCCCCCATAAATGAGATCCAGACAAACAGGTAGCGGGACGCCTCTTCAGACCAGGACAATGGATCGTTGAGAATGAAACGGTACCATACCTGGGCTGAAACGATGACCACCATCCCGGCCATCAACATGGCCAGAAACCAGTTGATACAACGATCCATGGTTGCAAATAGAGTTTTCAGAAACATAGCAGCCTGCCTTTATATTCAGATATATTCAGAGTTTACCCCTTTTTCTGGAAACGGGTGCGTCGCTGTGATGATCGGCCCGGCTGAGTTGGTCAGATATCCGTCAGCCAGGCCGATGTGTTGGTTGTTGAAACCGGTTTTAATAATTATTTAGCAGCAGCTATGGCCGCATCAATAAGCTTCTGGCCTTCTTCTGCATTGCCACCACCGATAGCCTTAATGACCTTTGGATTGGTGTAAACGGATGCAACGGCTTTGGCAAATGGCGCCTTATCCGGATGGGTCACGGTCATCCCTTCTTTCTGGCAGGCGGCTTCAAGTTCCTGATCCGCCTTGAGTGAAAGGTCACGTTCGTAGGTACGCGCAAGGGCTGCTGCATCAGCAACTATTTTCTGGTGTTCCGGGCTCAGGGCTTTCCAGGTCGCTTCGCTGATCAGCAGCACGGCTGGAGAGTAGAAATGACCGGTCATGGCAAGATATTTCTGAACTTCGAAGAACCGGGAAGAATGGATTACGGCCAAAGGATTTTCCTGGGCGTCCACGGTTTTCTGCTCCAATGCCGTGTAAAGTTCACCAAAGGCCATAGGAAGGGGACTTGCGCCCATTGCCTTCATGGTAAGGATAAACACATCGTCTTCCATTACGCGGATCTTAATGCCGTTCATGTCGGCTGGGACATTGACGGGGCGTTTTGAATTGGTAATGTTGCGAAATCCGTTCTCAAACCATCCAAGGGAGCGAATGCCCACTTTGACAAAACGGTCTGCAATCTGGGTGCCTATTTCACCGTCCAGTACGCGGTAGCAGGATTCTCGGTCTTTAAAGAGAAATGGCAGGTTGAACAGCTTTACCTGGGGAACGAAATTGCCCATGGGGCCTGTGGAAGTCATTGTCATCTCCAGTGATCCAAGCTGCAATCCCTCAACCAAGTCGCGCTCGGAGCCAAGCTGGGACGCGGGAAACACCTGGACTTCTATCTCACCACCGGTCTTTTCCGCAACAATTTTTCCGAAATAATCAGCAGCCAGATTATAGATGTGGGTAGGCTGGGTCGAGGTTCCTAGTTTCAGGATGGTTTTGCTATACCCTGCCGGCGCAAATACCAGGGCCAGGAAGAGTGAAAAAACGATAATGGGTAACAACTTTCTTTGCATAATAGTCTCCTTGATTAAAAAATTAAATATATGTACTATCCGTTACTTTTCTAATCCATGTTTTTTAGGTTTAAGGATCAAAAATGTATTGGCACCTTGTGGCAGAATTGTAATTCCTGGGAAATTATTACCACGGTATGGAAAAGGGTGCTGTTCCTTTTCCGTTTTCCAGTTCAACTGTCTGTATGATGTTATCCTTATGGTATCAGTGGTCACTTGATTGAGAGTTTGGCTGCTTCACCATCTATCATTCGGTAGACATGCTCTTCTCCGGGGAACGCTCCATTTCTGACGTCATCAATATAGGCTGTGAAAACTTTGCGATACTCATCGGCAATGTTGCCATAGCGTTTGACGAACTTTGGTGTGAACGCCTGGAAAAGGCCAAGGATATCAGAACAGATCATGACCTGACCGTCGCAATCGCCGGCACCAATGCCATAAACGGGGATGGGCAGGGCTTCACAAATTAACCGGGTGACCTCTGGGGGTACCCCTTCCACGAGAAGCGCAAAAGCGCCGGACTCATATACTGCTACTGCATCATCGATGATGGCCTTGGCACTGTCAGCCGTTCGTCCCTGGGCACGAAACCCGCCCTGAGCACCGGCGCTTTGGGGGGTGAGTCCCACATGTCCCATCACCAGCATGCCGCCATCGCTGATGGCGCGAATGATCTGTGCCACGCGGATTCCGCCCTCCAGCTTAATACAGTCCACACCAGCCTCTTTATGAAATCGGACAGCATTTTTACACGCCTCTGATACACCCGTCTGATAAGAACCAAATGGCATGTCACCGATGATAAACGTATTGGGTGCTGCGCGGCGTACGGCTTCCGTGTGGTATATACACTGATCCATGGTGACGGGAACGGTGCCTGAATAGCCGTAGACTGCCATCCCGAGACTGTCTCCAACCAGGAGCATGTCCATTCCGGTCTCTTCAGCTATCTGAGCTGTGACATAGTCATAGGCAGTTATCCACACAGCTTTTTGACCATTGTCTTTCATTTTTTGAAGATCAAAACGCGAGAGTTTCTTTTTCAATGTATTTCTCCTATATTCGAGGGTAGTTGTTTGTATGATTATCTTTCCTTTTTTTCAGGATTGCAAGTCGTTTTTTGTCAAGCAGGTATTAAAATCACCATGGACAGCAATCTTTGGTGACAATTTTTCCATAGGAATGAATACCGGCAGTCTGTGGTTGAAAGTGCCAAAGATCATCTGCATCAACCTTGGGCGCCTCCTGCTGGTCAGTCCGGGGATTCAAAAACAGGTACCCAGGGATGACAGGTTAAAAATAAATATTGAAACCGGCAGTGTGCACAACCAGATTACAGGAGAAGCGATTGCCATTCAATCCTGTCCGGATATGTCCTGGATATCCTGAAGATGGGGATTATCAAGCCTCTTGTGAAACGACAACGGCAATAATCGGGTTGAAACAGCCTTTAATCTGGTACGACCAGCCATGATAGTTGATGTGTATTGAATGGGGACATGGAAATTAATTCTTCAGAGATAATATCAGAATTGTTTTAAAAGAATGCCCTGTTTTCCCGAAAAAACCATTTGACATCATTGGATCAATGTGTTTTTATGTACCAGGTCAGACCAGATATCAATAGGTGTGGATTGATTATCCTGACCATGATCCAAGATAATTTTTCAGTAAAAAATGAAAAAATGGAAAAAAATCAATATTTGGTTATGGAGGCTAAATGGCAAAGTTTTTAGAATATCAGGGCAAAACATTTTTCAAACAGTCCAAGATACCCATCCCTGAAGGCATAGTGGCCAATACCCCGGAAGAAGCAAAGGCCGCGGCGATGCGGCTTTCAAGGCCTGTTGTGGTCAAGGCCCAGGTGTTTGCCGGGGGCAGGGGAAAAGCGGGCGGGGTCAAGTTTGCTGATACACCGGAACAGGCCGAAAGCCTGGCCCGGGAGATTTTAGGAATGGATATCAAAGGGCTTACCGTTAAACAGGTTCTGGTGGAAGAACAACTGGACATTGTCCAGGAATTTTATGCCGGGATTATTATTAATTCCGCCCAGGAGGTTAGGGGGCCGGTATTGATGTTCAGCCCTGAAGGGGGCATGGATATTGAATCTGTATCCCAGGACAAAATTGCAATAATGAATGTGGATGTAATCAAAGGATTAATGCCCTATGATACATTAAACCTTGTGGCATCAATGG
>Ga0180007_10004281_pt1 | contig 15185 bp, 18 predicted proteins | sample MM_PC_MetaG_FD_121122 | JGI IMG/M metagenome (GOLD analysis project Ga0180007, IMG submission 121122) | Groundwater microbial communities from the Aspo Hard Rock Laboratory (HRL) deep subsurface site, Sweden - MM_PC_MetaG | ecosystem: Environmental > Aquatic > Deep subsurface > Groundwater... | reverse complement strand
TATGATGATAACAACATTTTCAAACTATGCTTTGAAAAGCTTAAAGCATATCCTTTGATACTGCAAAGGCGACTTGACGTGCCAAAACACAGAAGAAAAGGAGTCTATCGAAAACAGACCTTTGACGTGTTTGACTACGGAGAATACCTGCAAAGAAACAAAATCGAAACGCTAAACAGCATGTTCAAACGCAGATTCAACTCAAACGTCAAAAGCAGAACCGACAAGCTCCAAAGAGTCGAAATCCTAACCAGAGTAATCGCATACAACATCGACCGCCTAATCCGAACAGGCAAAACAGTGATTCTGATAATCATCAGAATCACAAGGATTTCATATTAGCCCGATGGTTGTTGGATAGGTGAGATACCGATGCCCTTGAGAAACGGCCTCAATGGCAACCTGCATGAGGGAGAGGGATTGGGTGGGCAGCGATGGGGGGACTTGTAGCGCTTTCAATCGGTCGCAGCAACGCAATCTTTTTATTCTGCCTCATATCTTTAGTATATTAATGGTGTACGGACCGCGGGAGGACAGCTACCTGATCCAGAAAGTGATAGTTAGGTTCTCTAGAGGAAAGGTATTAGATATGGGCACCGGCTCTGGCATACTCGCCGCTGAGGCCGCTGAGACAGCAGACGAAGTCCTCGGCGTGGACGTCGACGGAAAAGCTGTGAAAGAAGCGAAGAAGCGCTATCCTGATATCGATTTCAAGGTGAGCAACCTCTTCTCCAGGCTCGGCAGGAGCAAGTTCGACCTGATAATATTCAACCCGCCATATCTCCCGACGACCAAAGAGGACTTCAAGGACGCTGCTCTGGACGGCGGCAGGCACGGCGACTCTGTCTTGTTGAAGTTCTTCAACTCTTCACACAAGCACCTCCGACCGAAAGGGAACATCCTGTTCTTAGCGAGCTCGCTGACCCGGATGGACCGCATCATGAAGAAGCTCAAGAAGCACGGCCTGCATATCGAGAAGCTCACCGACGAGAAACTGCCTTTCGAGACCCTTACTGTCTATTGGGTGTGGAGATGATGCTTAAAGACGTAAAGGACATAGAACTCTTTGCCAGGGGGAAGCGCGGTGTAATCTCAGTCGGCACGCTCAAGGGGAAGAGAGTGTCGATAAAGACAAAGCGGCCTGACTCTGAGGCCGAAGGGAGGATTGAGAATGAAGCATGCTATCTCAAACTGTTGAACAGGCACGGCATCGGCCCGAAGCTTCTGATGTTCGGGGAGGGCAGCCTTGTCTACGAGTTCGTCGAGGGCGAATTCATCCTGGACTATCTGGATCATGCCAACATTGAAAAGGCCAGGAAAGTGATACTTGATGTCTTTGACCAGATGTACATTCTTGACAGTCTCGGCATCAACAAGGAGGAGATGCATCACCCGCTGAAGCACATCCTTGTCAATGATGACAAGCCCGTCCTGTTGGACTTCGAGCGCTGCCACCCTTCAAAGAAGCCCAAGAACGTCACGCAGTTCGTGCAATTTATCACCCGTGACAAGATTATTGTTGGGCTAGGGCTTAGAAAACCGAAAGACCTATTGGATCTGCTCAATGCTTACAAGAAAAAATATGACGAGCCCTCCTTCCAGGCAATAAGAAACGGTTTGGGTTTAGAGAGATAATCAGAAGATTCTTTGTCCTGTCAAGTACAACTAACATTTAAATACCTCTGATCACAGGTAATATCAATGGTTTTAGAAGGAGAATTGATGAGGGACCCGCACATTGAGTTCCGGCTATTCAGGCACTTAAGGGACTCTCTTGCAATAGAAGACAGGGAGGATTATTCGCTACAGGATCGAATATATGTCCCACCCCGGTTAAGATATTGCCAGGATGATGAGCCCTTTATCCCTTAGTAAACCTTTGACCTTCAGACAGTATGTGAATGCACTCCTTCAATCGTTTACCAACACCCATTACCTCATGCAATCTTTCAGAAATAGAAAAACATTTAATAATCATCTTGACAATGGATATCCCATGAAACCCGACATCCTGAAGATAAAGGAGAAGAAGGACCCGCTGAAGACCGAGATGCGGCGCTTCATCGAAGCCATGCTCGCTGACGGGAAGACAAAGGAAGATATTCTAGCCGAGGTCCCCCACTGGGACCAGAAGACAGTCCTGTTGATCATCGGCCAGGCGACCCAGCAGAAGAGGCCGGACAGGTACTACACCTCTGTGAGGGAGCCGTTGATGTCTGATAGGTTTGAAAAGTGATCATTTACTCAATGACTTTAGAATCTCACAAACCTTACACACGTCCCTGCTCGCGGGCTCCCCGCACTTCTTGCACTGACCGACCTCAATCCCCTTCTTCTTTATCATGTTCGCCGCCATCTGCTCGTGGAACTTGATGATGTTGTACTTGACGTGCGGGTTCTTCTTCTCGAATCCGTCAAGCATGTTTATGTAATCCCGGCGGTACGCCCCGGTGGAGCACGGGCAGATGCCGTAGTTCACCGGGAACTTCATCAGTTTCGAATATCGCACGATCTCCTCCTCGGAGATGAGATACAGCGGCTTCACTCTCTTGACGAACTTCTTTGAGCTCACGACTCCAGAGACAGGACCCTGCCGCATCATCAAAGTAAAATCGTTCCGGAACAGGTTCATGACTATGGACTGCGCCTGGTCGTCGAGGTTGTGGCCTGTGGCCAAGCAATCGAATTTCAATCTTCTTGAATGCTTGTTCAGCAGGTACCTCTTGAGTATCCCGCAGATCTTGCATGAGGAATATTCATGGCCTTTGGACTTGAGCATGTCCCTTATGTAGCACAGCGACATGCCGAACTCCTCCCGGAAGGAGATCACATCCAGCTTGACATCATGTTTCTTGCACACTTTTTTCAGGTTCTCAAGGTTCTGCTTGGTGTAATTCCCTATTGCCGCGTCGATGGTTATCGCTTCGACATCATATCCGAGCTTGTTCAGGACATATAACAGCGTCGTGGAATCCTTTCCGCCCGAAACAGCGACGCCTACCTTATCGGTCTTGGAGAAAAGCTTGTACTTCCGGATGGTGTTCCTAACTTTCCTCTCGATGTAGAGCTTGAACTTTGCGTCCGGCATCCTGTCAGATGTCATTCCCACAGCCCCATCTCTTCGCAGCTTTCATCGGTGAGTGCCTTGTCAGGTGTCTTTTTGATGTAATCCATCGCGTCCGGTCCGGATGCATTTATCTCATTCCACTTGTCGAAGTCGATCCAGATGTGCCATTCTTCATTGATCTTGAATTTCTTCTTGGCGAGCAGCACGACCCTGGACGGTACATGCTCAGATACGATCTCCCAGCCAGGAAGATGGCTCGCTAATCTCTTGGTGAACTTCTTGACCTCAGGATGCAGTGGCATGTTCTCTTCCTTCAGCCTCTTCCTCGAGGCGCCGAGGAACATGTATGCCTTGACCTCGATGAAATCCGGATCCCCTTTCAATATTAACTTCGCCCATCCCTCCGGCTTGACCATGTTGACACCCTTTATCAGCGTGACCCTGATGCATGTCCGCTGGTTCTTCTTCGCCAATTCATCAAGGCTCTTCTCCAACCTTTCCCAATGGTCCTTGAAGACCGGCTTGTCGATCTCCTCCACAAGCTCTCTTGTGGGCCCGTCCAGGCTGAGGTAGAGCTGGCTTACCGGCCTCAACTTCCTGATCTCTTCCGGGTACTGCCCTTTACTCACCAAGAACGTGGAGATCCCTTGCTTGCCGCACTCAGCTATCATCTCGTTGATCTTGGGATACATTATCGACTCTCCTGTGAGGGATATCGCCATATGCTTCACTTGCTTGGACTTCTCATATGCGTCCATGTCTGCGGATTCGCTGCCGGCAAATCCGACAAGCAGCTGATGATGCGCCTTCATGCAGCCGTCAATGATGCTGTCCGGTTCATCCGCTTCCCATTCCCACTTCTCCGCTACAGGCGCCTTGTAGCCACGCCAGCAGATTATGCACCGGTTCGGGCATGAGAAGCTGCACGTCATCTGCATGCACTGGTTGCTCATTATGCCGTAGAACTTCAGCTTGTAGCAGCCGCCCTTGCCTTGTATCATGCTCTTGGTCCAGCCGCATATCTTCACAGCGCTGTGGCTGCCGACAAGGCGGTACTGCTGCTTCTCCAGCTCTCTTCGCTGTTCTCCTGTTAGCATGATATCGGGGAATCCCGATCGGTTTAAAAATCCTTTCATAACTTAATATCATTATTGCGCAATAGTAACATTTATTAACCACAATAAGCCCCTCTCGCACTGATGGACCTGTCGGGATTGATCAAGGACTGCGAACGCCGCCGTGGCCTCACTGTAACAGAAGAGAACAGTCAGGCCTATTCCGATTTCATCATGAGATATCTCTCGTCACATCCTACTTTCGACGTCGACCTAAAGCTGACAGATAACCTTGGCACCTATGATTATCCTTACAGGAATCTCCTATTCGATGCCATGTACCTCTTTGGCTGCCTCATCAACGAGCAGGAGGTCATGGACGTATCGTCCCGGAAGGTCAGGCTGGATGACGACAACAACCTTCCGTTGCTTTCTCACAAGGGCCCGGGGCCGGAGTCCTGGCCTGACCGGAACATTTATCGGCTCTATGACAGGAGAGGCAGCGCCATCTCTAAGAACCGCAGGAGGAAAAAGCCCCTTTCGGGCCTCATGCCGTACGGAAAGCTCCTCATCGAGCTCTGCAATGACCCCCATGTGGCCAGGGTGAGGGGCAGGCACTTGGATTATTACGCTGACATAAGCACGAAATGGAAGAGGAACAGGATGAAGATATCAGCGTAAGTTTAATAACCGCACATGATTTCTGGTGAGGCATGGCCAAGATCCACTTCCTCACGCAAGGCTGTTCTGCCAATGTGGCAGACTCAGAGGTGATGATGGGGCTCCTCCAGGAGGCAGGCCATGTCATCGTCGACAGCCTGGATGATGCAGACCTCATCGTCTTCAACACCTGTACAGTCAAGGGCCCGACAGAGAACTTCTTCTGGCGCAAGCTAGAGATACTGAAGGACCGCCTTGTCTTGGTTGCGGGCTGTATCCCACAGTCAGAGCAGGACCTTTCCAGGCTGGAAGAGCATTCTCTCGTCGGTACTTATGACATCGACCGCATCTGCGAGGCAGTCAACGAGACATTGAATGGCGACCGGGTCGTCTTCCTCAGCAAGAAGAACCGCTCCCGCCTCAACCTGCCGAAGTGCAGGGTTAATCCTCTGGTCGAGATCGTCCCCATCTCCCACGGATGCCTTGGAAGCTGTAATTATTGCATCACCAAGCGTGCCAGGGGAGAGCTTCATTCATACCCTGTCAAGGACATTGTTAAGCACATAAGGAACTCGGATGCCAAACAGATTTGGCTCACCTCCCAGGATAATGGCGCTTATGGCCTGGATATTGACACAGACCTTATCGAGCTATTGTATGAGATTGTCGCAATCCCTGGAGATTTCAAGGTCAGGGTCGGCATGGCCAACCCCGAGCATGTCAAGATGTTAGGCCAGGACCTCATCAAAGCCTTCAAGAACGAGAAGATCTACAAATTCCTCCACCTACCGGTGCAGTCCGGCTCTGACTCGGTCCTGAAAGCGATGGGCCGGAAATACACTGTAGATGACTTCAAGAACATAATGAAGAGCTTCAGGAAAGCCTTTCCCATGATCAACATCGCTACAGACATCATCTGCGGCTTCCCGACTGAAACGGAAGAGGATTTCCAGTCCACCCTGGATCTTATCAAGGAAACAAAGCTAGACATCATCAACATCTCGAGATTCTGGCCCAGGCCAGGCACCAAAGCTGCGGAGATGGAGCAACAGGAAAGACCTGAGATCAAGAGAAGGACAAAGATGGTCACTGAATTGTTCCACAGGGTCGCGGCAGAGACCAACAGGAGATGGATCGGCTGGCAAGGCCAGATAATGATAGCCGAGAATGGAAAACCCGGCTCATTCATCGGGAGGAACTTCGCCTACAAGCAGGTTGTGCTCAAGGATGAAGGACTCTCCATCGGCCAAGTCTTGGATGTGAGGATTGATTCTGCGATGGTATTTGACATAAGAGGCAAGATTATTTGAAGCCTTAACTTCCCGGCCTGATAGGCAAACGGCATGAGGGAGGGCGGGGGATCGGGTGGACATGCAGTATGGGACACCTTCAGCCTTATCAAGACAGCTTCAAAGGCGACCTTCCTGGGGGAGGGTGGGGGATTGGGTGGACAGCGAAAGGGGGATATGTAAACGATCATTTCGGCTGGGGCCGACCAATATTCAGTTTCAGAGCCGAAATCATTAAATAGCAATGATCAAGGATTCATCTCATGCTAGGCATACTGTTCGCTTTTTTTGCTGCGCTCTTCGAGGCGACCAAGGATGTGTTGAGCAAGAAGCGCCTCGCTCATTTTGATATCTTGACTGTCTCTTGGGCTCTGTGGTTCTTCAGCCTGCCTTTCCTGCTGCCATTCGTATTATACTTCGGCATCCCCGAGATCCAGCCTCAGTTCTGGCTCGCGCTGGTCGTCTCAGGCAGCCTGAACATCGTCGCCACCCTGCTCTACATGTGGGCCATCAAGTCCGCTGATCTCTCCACGACCGTCCCGATGATAGCTTTCACCCCGGTCTTCCTGCTCATCACTTCGCCGATCATCTTAGGGGAGTTTCCTTCTTCCTTAGGATATGTCGGCATCCTCTTCATCGTCTTCGGCTCATACATCCTGCATATAAAGGAGCATCAGAAAGGGCATCTTGCGCCTCTCAAGGCCATTTTCAGGGAGCACGGACCGAAGATAATGCTCTTAGTAGCGTTCATCTGGAGCATAACATCCAATTTCGATAAGATCGGTGTGACTGGCTCTTCTCCATTGTTCTGGGTCTTCAGCCACAACATGTTCGTGGGCATGGTGCTGTTGCCTTTTGTGCTCAGGAGGAATCATGGATTCCCGTCAGTCAAGCCCCTGATCCCTCTTGGTCTCGTCGTGTCCGTGATAATGATATTCCAGATGACAGCCCTCACCCTTACCCTGGTGCCTTATGTCATCTCCATCAAGAGGACGAGCGCAGTCATCGTCGTGGTCTTCAGCCACTTTTTCCTTAAGGAAAAGGGCCTGAAGGGGAGGCTCCTGGGAGCGGCGATAATGGTGTTGGGCGTGTTCTTCATCGTATTCTCATGATTCAAAACATTTAAATACCGCCATTATTGAGATATGCCTATGGAAGACCTTCCTACTTACATCAAGAAAGAGCTTGTGAAGTACATAAACAAGGAGATGGGCAAGGGATATTCCCTTGATGACATCTCCGCTGTCCTCAGGGCCAGGGGCCACCACCAAGACCTGGTCAGGGACGCTATCTCTTCCTTGATAAAGCACAAGCTCGATGTCTCGAAAGCCTTGACCGAGCCCCTGGAAGACGACCTTAAGTGGCGCCTGATGAAGCATATCCTGAACGCCCTCGTAGGTTACATCTCCCACTACAAGACAGAAGGTTACACAATCCCGAAGATAAAGAAGGCACTGCTGGACTTCGGTCACACCGAGGAGACCATCGATGCAGCCATAAGGGAGGTGGGTGATAAGCATGTCCGGGCAGAGGAACGCTTCCGCATGATCGTCGTATCCTTGAGCCTGATATCTGTAGTGCTGTTCTTGATGGTCGTGACCATACTCACGAAGACGCCGACTCCGAGGATCCTTGCTGCTTTCCTGCCCATGCTGGCCTCGCTCCTGCTGGCTGTCACCATCCTGAAGCACCAATCGAGGAAGCTGCTCTGGGTCGTGCCCGGTCTGCTCTGCATCGCTTTCTATGTGATAGGCCTGACAGGCAAGGTGACTGTGCTGAAGTTCATGGACCTTGGAGTATTGACGTTCATCAACCTGGTGATCGCTTATGTCTACCTCCTCCTGCTCACACAGCCAGTGCCCGAAGAGTGGATTGGGGAATGATATCCAGTTAATCGGCTCTGTCCTAAGTGTCAATTTGCCTTCCTCGCTTGCAGGCAGATTCTCTTTTCCCGCCCTGCCAGGGCGAGGCGGGAAAAGAGGGCAAGCAACATTCAGCGCAACCGAGTCGCTAGACTTAGGACAGAGCCCAGTTAATCGAAAGGTTAATATAATCCTATTGCACCCTTCTTTTAGGTGATGTCATCATGCAACAAAAAATGGAAGATTTTTTAGAAAATCTTGAGGTCTTCTTCAACAAAGAAAAGAGCTATTCAGATATAGTTCCCTATCAAATGGCTATCCAAGAACTATTGGTTGCCTTAAGAAAAATGAAGTTTGTAGTTAGGAATAATCCTGAGTTAAAGAGACGGACAATAACAATCCCGGACTTTTTCGGCACAGAAATCATCGATGAGACCATACAGAAAGAATCTAGAGGCAGAGATAAATATCGGCATAAAAGGAAGAAGTGATCATCACCAGAAGATTTCCTTTCCTCACAATTGGTCAAAATGCATCATAAGCCATCTTAGTATCTTGATATGTATTACGCACAGGCAATAGTCCCTTCCTCTCGCAAGGCTTCTCAAGGTTTTCCATCCTTATTAGGGTCATCCGTCCCTTCCATTTTCCGCTGCCCCCATCCAAGCAAGTAATCGACATAATCTCCCTCTCCAATGTCGACTTTGTCTAGGGGATAGCCGTATTGACTGTTGAATATGCTGGCGACTCTCTCCGCTCTTCCTTTCTCGCCGGCGCCTTTCAGCAGGTGATAGAGGACCACGACGTCGTCGGAATCAGTGTGTTCGGTCAATCCTGGAACGAGCCTTAGGATATCATACGCCATCCCTATATTTTCATCTAAGAAACTCTGGAATGCTTCTGCGGCCTCCTCGAACGCCATGCTATAAAGGTAATTCTGCCAAGTATATAAAATTTGACCTCTTGAGAATCAAAAATAAAAAAATCCCCCAAGATGGGGGAAGGCGCCTTCATTTTATGGGTTGGGGGTGATACAAAATGAAGGCAAGAAGACGCTTCACACAAAGACTAAAGGGGTGAGCGTGATCAGGCAGCTTACCTGATGATTTCTATGCCTAGTTCGTCTGTCATGACCTGCATCTCGGATGCAGATCTCCTCTTATGGTCCTGTTTGCCCAGTATCCACGGAGATTTTACGCCGGTTATGATCGTCATCACTGTGAGCCTGCCTTTCATGTCGTCTGAGACCCTTGCCCCCCAGATGACATTCGCATCGTCATCCAGGCTCTCTGTCACGAGCTCACCGACCCGGTTTATCTCATCCAAAGTCAGGTCAGTCCCGCCGGATATGTGTATCAGTGCGCCGGTGGCTCCTTCGTAGTTGATGTCTAGCAGAGGGTTTGAGAGGGCGCCTTTCACTGCCTCGTCTACCCTGTTGTTGGTGTCTGATGCGCCTACGCCGATTGCGGCGACGCCGCCGTTGGTCATTATCGCTTTCACGTCTGCGTAATCAAGGTTGACTAAGCTGGGTATTGCGATAGTCTCTACTATCCCTTTTATCATGGTCGCTATAAGCTCGTTCGCTACTGCAAAGGCTTGCTGCAGTGGCAGGTTCCCAGCAATGCTTACCAGGCGATTGTTGTCTATGACGATTACTGTGTCAGAAACCTGCCTGAGCTGCTGCAGCCCAAATTCCGCCTTGTCTACCCTTGCACGTTCAATCTTGAACGGCATTGTAACTGTTCCTATCACTATTGCTCCAATGTCTTTCGCTACGCTTGCTACTATTGGAGCGGCGCCGGTTCCGGTTCCGCCTCCCATACCCCCGCATACGAAGACCATGTCGGAACCGCAGAGCGATTCCTTGATCTGCTGAAGGCTCTCCTTGGCTGATTCGGCGCCCCTTTCAGGGAACCCTCCGCAGCCGAGTCCGCGCGTGAGCGTCTTGCCCAGCAGGACCTTCTTGTCAGCATCAGTTATTTTGAGATGTTGTGTGTCAGTGTTGCACGCAATGATTTCTGCTCCTTTGACTCCTTTCTTGTAGAGCCAAGAGACCATGTTGTTGCCTGCCCCCCCTACACCGATGACCTTGATGCATGCTTGGTTGGCATCAATGTCCTCGAGTTCTTTCTCTTGCTCTTCAGCTTGTCGCAGTGCGTTTTTAACGATAAAATCCATCTTGTCACCCTCCTTTTAGTCTCTCTTGATCTTTAGTCTTTCCTGATCATGTGGAACATGTATGGTCGAATATGATCGTCGGATCACATTCTTTTAACTACAAAAATCTTGAAGTCCTTGTAGCCGTTGTCCTATTTCAGAACACATTTGACCTTATCTGCCGCCAAACAGATACATCAAATGCATGGCCTTTTCGTGTGAAAAAAAAGGCCTTAAAGGCTTCCTTTTGCCAACGGGATTCTTTCCTTCGTAAAATCCGCCAACCGCCTTTAGTTTGTTTATATATACCCATTGCTGTACTTGTATTTAAGTATTTCGTTTATTTAAAATATAGTTTACATTGTATGCAAATTGATATCTGGGTATGGAAAAGGGTATACTAAAAATATCATTGCTTGGGTTTCAGCCTCTGCGTGGCGTCGCTGACCAACTTTCTTCCCGAGTCCACTGCCTTCTTTCCATGCTCGACAAGCCTGTCAGCTCCTTCCTTGGCCTTTTTATTCATCGTCACGCTGAAGTCCTTAACGATCCAGTTGACATCCTTCACCTTACGGTCCCACTTGTCGAGGTGGGTTATGTCATACAGCCTGTATTCCCAGGGCTCAGGCGGCTTCTCAGCAGGATGCCCTAACGTTACGACGGCCTGGGGCCTTACATAGTCAGGGATGCCCACTGCCTTCTTCAGCATGTCCTCATCGAATGCGCCTATCCAGCACCCTCCGAGCCCTAGAGCATGGGCTGCGAGAAGCATGTTCTGTATTGCTGCTGCGCAGCTCTGGATCGTGTACAGCCTCTCTCCGCGGACGCCGTAGTACTGCTTGGCCTTCTGCGGTTCCCCTATCACGACTATGTGCACTGGCGCTGTCTGCATCCAGTACTGCTGGAGGCAGGTCTCAGAGATTGCGGCCCTCTTGGCCTTGTCAAGGACTACTATGAATTTCCAGTTCTGCTGGTTGCCTGCACAGGGAGCGGCCTTGCCAGCCCTGATGATCCTGCACACAAGCTCCCATTCTACCGGTATGTCTCTGTAGGAGCGTATGGATCTCCTGTCCCTCATGCATTCGAAGACGTCCATGGTGGCCTCTTTTTCATGATTGTGCAACTATGCAAAACAATTTATATGACCACTCATATTTAAGTTTTTGTGAACGCAGTTGAAATACATCTCCCTTGTCCAGGTCTATGAGGAACTCGACTCGACGACGAAGAGGCTTGAGAAGACCTATCACATTGCCAAGCTCCTGAAGGATACTCCTGCGGATTCCCTGGAGGTCATCACTCTTCTCGTGCAGGGGAGGCTATTCCCGGCCTGGGACCAGACCGAACTAGGGGTTGCATCCAAGCTTGTCGTGAAAGCCATTGAGCTCTCAACAGGGAACTCGAAGAGCAAGGTGGAGAATATGTGGGCCAAGACAGGCGACCTTGGAGGCGTAGCTGAGCAGCTCCTCAAGAGCCGGAGGCAGCTCTCCTTGGTGCAGCAGCACCTCACTGTCGAGAAGGTAGTCTCAAATCTGAGGAAGATCGCTACGCTAGAAGGCTTTCGCTCTGTGGACATGAAGCTGAAGCTTATAGCTGAGATGCTCACCTGCGCGACCCCTCTTGAGGCAAAATACATCACGCGCACAGTGCTCGGAGATCTCCGCCTAGGGGTAGGGGAGGGCTCTCTCAGGGACGCTATAGCCTGGGCCTTCTTCGCCGAGGACATGGAAGGCCTGAAGTCAGACGACCAGGCAAAGAGGAAAGAGCTGTCTGAGGCAGTAGCAAAGATACAGCATGCCTATGATGTCACGAATGACTTCGGCGAGGTCGCCTTGCTGGCTAAGAAGAAAGGCCTGAAGGGCCTTGGTCAGGTATCTATCTCTCCTGGTAAGCCGCTGAAGGTCATGCTCGCCCCGAAGGTATCCAAGATAGAAGAAGGCTTTGACAGGGTGGGAAGCCCTGCTGAGGCAGAGTTCAAGTACGACGGATTCAGGATGCAGGTGCATAAGAAAGACAGCAAGATAACCTTGTTCACCCGCCGCCTGGAAGACGTGACCAAGCAGTTCCCTGATGTTGTGGACTCGATAAGGAAGCATGTGAAGGGCGACAGCTTCATACTAGACTCAGAGGCTGTAGGTTATGATTCCAAGACAGGCAAGTACTTGCCTTTTCAGAACATCTCCCAGCGCATCAAGCGCAAGTATGACATTGAAGAGCTGGCGTCAAGGCTGCCGGTAGAGCTCAACGTGTTCGATGTCCTCTATTTCAACGGCAAGAGCATGATAGACCTCCCGTTTTCAGAGCGGAGGGCAATGATCGAGAAGAATGTTTCAGCAGTGAAGAAGAGGATCCGTGTTGCTGAGAATATAGTCACTAAGAGTATCGAAGAGATGTCTGCCTTCTACAAGAAGGCTCTCTCTGCAGGGAATGAGGGCTTGATGCTGAAGAAGCTCGATGCCGTGTACAAGCCTGGCTCGCGTGTAGGCTATATGGTCAAGCTCAAGCCGGTGATGGACTCCCTGGATCTGGTCATAGTGGGGGCTGAGTGGGGCGAAGGCAAGAGGGCAAAATGGCTCACCAGCTTCACCTTGGCTTGCGTGGATGAGAACGGGGACTTCCTGGAGGTAGGCAAGGTCGGCACAGGTATTAAGGAGCTTGAGGAGCAGGGCCTGACCTTCGGTCAGCTCACAGAGATGCTCAGGCCTCATATCCTGAAGGAATCCGGTAGGGAGGTTATTGTTAAGCCGAAGGTCGTGGTCGAAGTGATGTATGATGAGATCCAGAAATCACCCACATATTCATCAGGGTTTGCCTTGCGTTTCCCCAGGGTGATCCAGGTCAGGGATGACCGCTCGCCTAAAGATGCTTCGACATTGGCCCAAGTTGAGGACTACTTTTTTTCTCAAAATAAATGATGTTATTATGAACTTTTTTTAAAAAATATGTATAAAATTGCACATTTCAAATTTGAAATGTGTTTTCAAAAATGAAAATGTTTATATATGAAAGCTGCTCTGGCTAGTGGATGGAACGTTGGGAGGTGCTCAACAGTCTTTTTGACCACAAGAAGATAGCCCTGCTCCAGCAGTTCTTCCAGGAGCCCGAGAAGACCTGGTATCTGAACGAACTTTCGAAGGGGGCTAGACTCGCCCCAGCGACCGCTTTGAGGATTCTCAGGCAGCTTATCAGCCTTGAGCTGGTCCTTGTTGATGAAGTTGCCAGGATGAAGCTCTACCGGCCTAACCTGGATGAGAATTTCCAGTTCCTGACCGCCTTCCTGCAGCAGGAGCGCCAGATCCTGGCGGATTTCGTCAAGCAGGCCTCGACCATCGAAGGGGTCACACAAATAATCCTCCATGGCAAGGCTGCCAAGAACAGGGCGAACATAATGCTGATAGGTGATAGGATCAACCCTCAAGCGGTGAAGGAATTGCTCGGGGAGTACAAGGAGAAGCACGGCTTCACCGTATCAGACCTCACCCTTACAAAGGAGCAGTTCGACCAGATGACTGCCATGGGGCTTTATGCCGCCGAGAAGAGGATACTGTTCACGAGACCTTAAATCCTATTGTCCAAATATTCTGGTAATTCCATGAAGTCAGGGCCCCTGGTCATTTCGGATATCTGATGTACATAGGGTTTGAGGCTGATCGCACCCATCTTCCTGAGAGTCCTTGCCAATGAGGCTTGGTCATCTGGGGGCAGATGGGTGGCCCCTCCAACCTGCGATGACCTTGAGCTTGCCTGACGAGACCTAATCATGGCCGATGCTATGGCCTCAATAGTAGGTTCCTTGACCAGCACTTCCCCGCTTGAGCCTCCAGAAAAGTTGTATTTGAACCTATGAAGGATTTCTCCTGGCTTTGGCACATCCGCATCAGGCTCATACCTCTTCTCGGCTTCGATTTCTTCAATATTGATATCTTCGACTTCATACCCTTTCTTCCGGGCGTCAGCGACAGCCTGGACAAGTATGTCTTTCAGATCTTGATCGATCATCCTGATCTCTTTGTATCCCGGCACCTGTTCTTTTATATGAAGGAATTCACCATAGAGACCCTTCAGTATTCTCAAATCATCATTGATACTCATCTGATTTCCCGTAACGGTTTTTTCATATCTCGGTGAATCCCCACGGACACTGGAAGTATTCAATACCAATTGAATCCGCTCTTTAGCCATATTATACCTACGTCGAAGAAGACGTGTATCCTGTCCGAGGTTATAGCTTGGCCTATCAAATGGCTCTGGCTCTAGAGGGACGTGACTTTCCGTCATCGCTAACATGAAGCACCTTTCTTCCAGATCCATATCTTCTGGTTTCATAAGGCAAGAGGATTATTTACTACTATATAAAGGTTACTATTTAGTAGTGATAGCAGTAGGTATCATTCAGCAACATTTATATACCCCCTCTTTGACGATTCCCAAAATGAACCTCTGCCATGGATGCGACGCTGACTGCTGCCGATACATCTCTGTGAAGATTGAGGCTCCTGACCATGAGGCTGACATTGATGAGATACGCTGGTTCTTGCTGCATGAGAAGTGCTCTGTCTACCTAGACCTTGACAATGACTGGATGCTCGAGGTCAAGACTCCCTGCAGCTTCCTCAAGGACAGCGGGTGCATGATGTATAAGGACCGGCCTAAGGTCTGTCGCGAGCATGACGCAGAGGAATGCGAGATAAACGGCGATGACAAGCCCTACAAGGTCTGGTTCGACAACGTGAAGCAGTTCGATGCATGGCTGAAGGAAAGGAAGAAATAAATCTGCCCCCGCCGGGATTTTCATCCTTGACTTTGAACCCGGGTTTCAAGATTTCTGCAATAGTGCATATCTGCAACTCTGCCGCAATCTTGTGTCCTATCCGACTAGACTACAGGGGCAAGGAAGGAAAATAACAAGGTTGGGTATTTAAGGGTTTTGGGAATCCTGCCAGGGACGAGGAAGCAACAATGGCCGGATGGAGCTGACCGGGTTCCTACATGAAGTGTTGGGTTCCGGTCAGCGGAATAGGACAAAGCCTGGCTGCTCAGAAATCGTAGATTTCTGGCACACAGAAATTGCCCAGGCAATTTCTCGCGTTTGGCC
>Ga0180007_10004280_pt1 | contig 15186 bp, 11 predicted proteins | sample MM_PC_MetaG_FD_121122 | JGI IMG/M metagenome (GOLD analysis project Ga0180007, IMG submission 121122) | Groundwater microbial communities from the Aspo Hard Rock Laboratory (HRL) deep subsurface site, Sweden - MM_PC_MetaG | ecosystem: Environmental > Aquatic > Deep subsurface > Groundwater... | reverse complement strand
GGCCGTAGCCCGAATATTTCACCCCGCCGAACGGCATTTCCGCCAGACTGCCCGACCAGCCATTCACCGTGACAATGCCGGCTTTCAGGGCAGACGCGGACTGGTGCGCCAGTTGCAGGGAATTGGTGAAAACATAGCTCGCCAGCCCATAATCTACGGCGTTGGCCCGTTCCACAACCTCTTCCAGTGTGGCAAAGCCCGTAATCAGCGCCAGCGGCCCGAAGGGTTCATGCTGCATGACGGTCATGTCATCCGTCACATTGGTGATGATGGTCGGCTCAAAAAAATACCCCTTTTTCAGCTCTGCCGGGCGCTTGCCGCCGAAAACCACGGCGCCGCCCTCCGTAACCGTTTTTTCCACCATCTGTTCAACAGCCTGCAAACGCCGGCGATTGATCAGCGGGCCGATGTCCACCTCCGGGTCCATGCCGTTGCCGATCTTCATCCTGCCGGCTGCTTCAACCAGCGCCCTGGTGAATCGCTCACCATGGGAGTGGTGGACAAAAAAACGTGTCGGCGACACGCAGACCTGGCCGTTATTGCGGAATTTGGCAACAGCAGCGCCGGCAGCCACCTTCTCGGGATCAGCATCGGCATGAACAATGACCGGCGCATGGCCCCCCAGTTCCATCGTCACCCTTTTCACCGTATCGGCCGCCCGGCGGATAATCTGCTTGCCAACCGCCACGGAGCCGGTAAAGCTGATTTTTCTGACAACCGGGCTGGCAAGGATGGCGTCAGAAATTTCCTCCGGCCTGCCGGTAAGAAGATTGATGACTCCGGCAGGAAGCCCGGCATCGATAAAGCACCTGACCAGTTCGGCGGCACACGCCGAACCTTCTTCAGCCGGCCGGCAGATAAACGCGCAGCCGGCAGCCAGGGCTGCGGCAATTTTACGGGCCGGCAGGACAAGCGGAAAATTAGAAGCCGTAAAGCCTGCGGCAACGCCTACGGGTTCATAGAAAGTCTGCAGCCTGTTATGCATACTTCTGCCGGCCAGCACCTCGCCATAAATACGGCGGGCCTCATCAGCAAACCAGTCAATGATCTCAACCGCGCTCTTCACCTCGCCCAGCGACTGGGTAATGGGTTTGCCGCAATCGAGCACAACCCGCCTGGCGATGCCCATTGATCTCTCATCCAGCAGCCGGGCCGCCTTTCTCAGCACCGCTGATCGCTCCCAGGGGGTCACATTGCGCCAGATTGCCAGGCCCTGGCGGGCAGCGGCAATGGCCATCTCCGTATCCACACGGCCGGCCTGGCAGGCAGTAGCCACCACCTCTTCCGTGGCCGGATTAATAATCTCGATTTTTTCCCCTGATACGGCCTTTATCCATTGGCCGTTAATGAAGAGATCAACATGCATCATGTCTGTCATATTCCTTGCGTCCTTCCTCTTTATTGGCATACAGCGCATGACTGCCTAATTCCTGCCGCCCTTGGCGGAGATTGGCCTTATATCGCGCTGAAAGTCTTTATCCCCGGCAAAGACCACCTGCCGGATATGACCGCGTTGCATAATATGACGTGGGAATCTTACAGGACTGACCGCGCTCGTCGAGGCATGGAGGAATTATTTAACATGGGGTGAGGGGACTGTCAAAAATTACGTTCCCCTTTTATCCTGTTTTTCTCCAGTCTCTCAAATTTCCCCAGCGACGATTTAGGGATTTTTTCCGTCAGGTCTCTTGGCAGGTGAGATGTGGGGGTTGTATAATAATTGTAAACAGTTGTATTGCTATCACCGATTATGACATCTCTGCCAACTTTGGAATATTGCCTCGGACTATATTTTTCTGTGAAGCAATTCCTGTCAGCAGCGTTTTGAACAGGTTTGTGATTTTTCCGCGTTCCTTGTCGGTTATCTGCTGCAAAGCATCCCGTTGAGGATCATCCAAACTCTCCAGTTTGGCGATAATATTCTCTGCATTTTTTTGCAAGGTGCGCTTTGGATGAAAAAGGGGTCGCATTTATTTTTCAAACAGATAAGCCCCATTCCCCACGGCTTCTTCTTTCTTACTGGATACTATATCTCAATCCATAAGATCCGTGGCTTTCAGTCCCCACCTTGCAGCAGGTTTGGCTTTATCTTTTCTGTTATCCTAACAACTCTCATACAATGGGATTTTGTCTTTGTAAACAAGGCAAATTGCCGCATCAGGTTGCCAATGATGCGGGAAATCACAGAAAGCTCTTTTCTCCCCTGCTGTTGTCAATCCAGAATCTGCCCTGCCACTCATCTCTTCCCCATTACATGCAATCACTTGACAAGCGGCATTTCTCGGGTTTAATGGCGGAATGCTTTCTTTTCCGAACATAGATCCTGTTCTTGTCAAGCTGGGGCCGCTGCAGGTACGCTGGTACGGCCTGATGTATGTTCTCGGTTTCTGCGGCTCCTACTTTCTTGTCCGCCATCAGATGACAAAATTCCGGCTGAAAAAACTGGCCGTTGAATTTGAAAACCTCAACTTCGTGCTCATCATCAGCCTGGTGCTGGGCGGCAGGCTGGGCTATGTCCTTTTTTATAATTTTTCGTATTATGTGGGGCATCCGCTGGAGATCTTCGCCACCTGGCACGGCGGCATGTCCTTTCATGGCGCCGTCATCGGCCTGGTGCTGGCCGGCTATCTGTACTGCCGCAAAAAAGGGCTGAACTTTCTGGAAACAGCGGACATCTATGTAGTAACGACCCCTGTTGGATTAGGGTTAGGCCGCATCGGCAATTTCATCAATGCCGAGCTTTTCGGCCGGGTAAGCGACGTGCCCTGGGCCATGGTTTTTCCGGGGGCCGGACCTCTTGCCCGTCATCCCTCCCAGCTGTATGAGGCCCTGCTGGAGGGGGCGCTGCTGTTTGTCATTCTCTGGCGCCTGAAAACCGAGAAATACCACCGCCGCTGGGCTCACGGAACAATGCTTGCCGCCTTTCTCGTGCTCTACGGCGTTTTCCGTGTTTTCAGCGAGTTCTTCCGCCAGCCGGACGCCCATATCGGCTTTCTGGCAGGCTTTATCACCCGGGGACAGCTTTTAAGCGCGGTAATGATTTGTGCTGGATTAATTCTCTATTTTAACGTAAAAAACGAATCTAAAGTGTAACGTGGACAGTTCCCCATGAAATTACGACCATTTTTTTTACTGATCTTACTACTTACTGCCATCACTATGACAACACATACAACCAATGCCAGAGAACTTTCGTCCCATCTTTACAAGGAAACACTCCCCAACAAGCTGACGGTCCTTGTCAAGGAGACACCCGGGACAAAGGTCGCCACCGTGCAGATCTGGGTGAAGGCCGGCAGCATTTACGAAGACGAGAACGAAGCCGGCATCACCCACCTGATCGAACACATGATCTTCAAAGGAACCCCCACCAGGGGACTGGGCAGGATCGCCGGCGACATCGAGGAGGTTGGCGGCCGCATCAATGCCTATACCTCCTATGAATACACGGTGTACCATGCCACCCTCTCCGCCCGCTTCTGGGAAAGGGGCCTGGATGTGCTCAATGACGCCCTGCGCAACTCAATATTTGACCCGGACGAGCTTGAGCGGGAGAAAAAGGTGATCATGGAAGAGATCAGCATGCGCAACGACAGGCCGGAAACCAAGCTCTTCGAGGAGCTGATGACCACGGCCTACACCGTCCATCCCTACCGGCTGCCTGTCATCGGCACGGTGGAGAGCGTCACGGGCTTTACCAGGGACGACATCCGCAACTACATGAAAGACCACTATCATGCCGAAAACTTCACCGTTGTGGTGGTTGGCGACGTGCGTTACGCCGATGTCCTGGGCGCGGTAAAGAATCTCATGGGGGACATTGAACAGGGCGATCACGTTCAGACTCCCCTGCCCCAGGAACAGGACCAGGATGCTCCCCGCTTTTTCCAGCAGAAAAACGACATCAACCAGGCCCATCTGGCCATGGCTTTTCCCATTACCCCCTTCGTCCATCCCGACACCCCGGTGCTCGATGTCATTGCCGCCATTCTCGGCCAGGGGGAGGCGTCCCGCCTCTTCAATGAGCTGCGCAATGAAAAGCGGCTGGTCTACCGTGTCAGCGCCGCAGCCTTTACCCCAAAGGACAAAGGGCTGATGGAGGCCACCGCCACACTTGATGCCTCAACCCTTCCTGCCGCCATGGAGGCGATGCTGGAAGAATTCTTCCGGCTCAAATACCTGCGGGTCAGCGAGGAAGAGCTCAACCGAGTGAAACGCAACCTGGAAAGCGACTTTGTCTTCAACCTGGAACGGGCGGAAGGACAGGCCCGCACCCTGGGGTCTTTTGAATTTCTCACCGGTGATCCGCGGGAGGACGAATACCTGGTCAAGGTTCGTTCGGTAAGCGCCGACGACGTCATGCGCGTTGCCCAGAAATATTTTACCACCAAAAACATCTCCACCGGCTGCCTGCTGCCGCTGGATGCCGCCATCGACATCAACAACGAGATGTTTGCCCAGATCATCGCCAAGGCTGAGGAGGCTGCCAAAAACAGTGTGCCCCCTTCTTTGATTATCGACTCCTACCTAAATGATGTGCACCGTTTCCAGCTGGCAAACGGCATCACCCTGCTGGTGCGGGAGGACCACAGCATACCCACCGTTTCCATGCGGGCCATCTTTCCCGGCGGCCTGCGCAGTGAAACGGAAACCACCAATGGCGCATTTGCCTTCATCACCGATCTGCTGCCCACCGGCACGGAAAAGCTGTCCTCCCGGGAACTTACCCTGGAGATAGCCGAAATGGCAGGCTCCATTTCCGGCTTCAACGGCAAGAACACCTTCGGCCTCAAGGCGGACTTCCTGGCCCGCTTTTTTGATGAGGGGCTCAAACTTTTCCGAGACATTATCATCACCCCGGCCTTTGATGAGGCGGAGGCGAAAAAAATCAGGCCGGAACTGCTGGCCCAGCTCAAACAGCAGGAGGATTCACTCCCCTCCCTGAGCTTTAGGGAATTTAATCGCCTGCTCTTTCAGGGCCACCCATACGCCCTGAACACCGCAGGTTCGGACGCAGCCATCAAAAACTTCACCACCGGCATACTGAAAAAAATCTACAGGGACCACGCCATTCCGGAAAAGATGGTGCTGGCTGTTTCCGGTGATGTCAAGGCTGATGAGGCCAAAGAGCTGGTGGATAAATATTTCGGCGCCTGGACCAACCCGGCAATGAATAACGACTCGGTACAGGAGAGTTTCCTGCCCCCGGCCCCGCCGGCCCGGCCGGAGTTCTTCTCGGTTGAACGGGACAAGGAACAGGTTCATATTGTCATCGGTTTTCTCGGTGTGCCGCTGTCCAGCGAGGACAGATATCCCCTTGAAATCATCGAGACCATCCTGAGCGGCCTGAGCGGCAGGCTCTTTAACGAGCTGCGCGACAAGCAGAGCCTGGCCTACAGCCTTTCCGCCTTCACCCTGTTCGGGCTTGAGACCGGCGCTTTCGGCATCTACATCGGCACCAGTCCCGACAAAAGAGATGAGGTAATCAAGACGCTGTGGAAAGAACTCTATCTGATCCAGGAGGAAACGGTGAGTGACGCGGAGCTGACCAAGGCCAAAAACCTGCTGATCAGCCAGTATGAACTGGGGCTGCAGACCCATGGCGCCCAGGCGATGGAAATGGGCTTGAACGAGACTTACGGACTGGGACAGGATTACGGCAACCGCTACACCGCCGAGATTGAGAAGATTGACGGACAAAGGGTGCTTGAGGTTGCCCGCCGATACATCCTGCCCGACCATTATGTCATGGTCTCCGTCGGGGCGAAGTGATAATAAGAGCTGATGAGCTGATGAGCTGATGAGCTTACATGTAGATAAGTTGTTGAGCACGTGAAAAGCGCATCAACTTATCAGCTATCCTAGCTAGACCAGAGGACTCATTTCAATGCAGAACAAAATGCTTGCACCCTCGATTCTTTCTGCCGATTTTGCCCGGCTGGGGGAAGAAATTACGGATGTGATCAAGGCTGGCGCCGATGTCATCCATGTGGACGTGATGGACGGCCATTTTGTGCCCAACATCACCATCGGGCCGCTGGTGGTGGCGGCGGTGAGGAAAATCTGCCGGCACCCCCTGGACGTGCATCTGATGATCAGTGATGCCGACAGATACATTGACGCCTTTGCCGACGCAGGGGCGGACTGGATCACCGTGCATGTTGAGGCGTGCACCCATCTGCACCGAACCATCCAGCACATCAAGAAGCTCGGCAAAAAGGCAGGGGCTGTGCTGAACCCCGCCACCTCGCTGTCAACCCTTGACTACATCCTCGATGATGTTGATCTGGTCGTGCTCATGAGTGTCAATCCGGGTTTCGGCGGCCAGTCCTTTATTGACTCCACCCTGGAGAAAATCCGCGCCTTAAAGGCGCGCATCGACCAGCTCGGCCTCAAGACGGGCATTGAAATTGACGGCGGGGTAAGCTCTGATACCATCAGTGCCATCTCCACCGCCGGGGCCAATATCTTTGTGGCCGGCTCCGCCGTTTTCACCGGCGACTACAGGGAGACGGTTGCGGCTCTGAAAAGCCGCTGGTAGAGCCGTTTGCTAACGCAACCTCACCCTGCCGCTCTGCGACATGTCATTGTCCGCCATACCCCAGAGCGCCGACTTGCGGCGGGAAATTGACCGCACCTTGATCTCCCTGGAGGCACTCTGCCCGGAGGCATCCACTGCCGTAACCCGCAGAACGGGTCCGAGCTCCGTTGAGGTATAAAAAGACGACGGCATGGCAAAGGAAACGAGGGAGCCTTCCTCATTGTTCATTTTAATCTGCACCGGCACCCCGGATATCTGTACCCACCGGAAGTTCAGTGTGCTTCTGGCCTCATCCCTGGTGGGACTTGCATCAATGCGCACTGTTTCCCCGACCATATGGGCTCCGGCCATTTCACCGATGCGTATTTCCGGCGGCAGATCGCCGCGCCTGACCCGCATGGTCACCTTGCCCGGGCCGGAGCTCAGTCCCCCCTGCTTAAAACGGTAATGGAGAACATCCTTGCCGGTAAAAGAAGGATCCGGCCGGTAAACGTACTTGCCATCATCGACCTTGCTCAGGCTGCCCTTCAGGTGGGAATCATCAACATCAACAAACACCTTGGAACCGAAAGGGCTGTGATTTGCCTCGCGCCAGAGACGGCCCCAGTTTATTATCACCTTATCTGTACTGGTCGTATCATAGGTCATATTCTTGGCATAGACCACTGGCCTGCTTGGCTGCAAAGGAATTTTCGCCGCCTCTGCCCTTTCCTTTTCTTTTTCCTCCGCCAGCTGCGCCAGGTTCGGCCCGGTAATGATCACTTTGGCCAGACCGCTGCTGTCCTTTCCGTCACTGGCCTTGTACTCAAACCTGTCCTCTCCCGGGAAATCATTATTCGGCAGATAAACCAGCGAGGGTACATCTCCGGACAAACGGCCATGCTGGGGCGGGATGGTTACTTCATAGCTGATCGAATCGCCGTCATCATCCTTGGCGGTGAGGGTCACAGGCACTTCTCCCCCTGTTTCCGGCATAGTATACAAGCTGTCAGTGACCACCGGGATATTATTGACCCCCACTTGCGGTTGCGGTTTTTCTACCTGCACCACCGGTTGGCCATTTTCCATGGGAATCGCCGGCTCTTTTTTTGGACCGGACCGGAAAAAATAAATGCCCGAAGCGACGAGAATGACGAGACATACTGCTATAACCGAGGCAACGGTCTTGTTGATTGCCTCGGGCAGAAAGGGGAGAAAACCGCCTGTTTCCTGGTCATGGTCAGAAATTTCATGGTTCATATCATCAAGCTCGCCGGCCACCGTTGCTTCGCCGGAAGAAGTGTTATTTGCCTGGCCTGCATCGCCCACTTCCGGAAAATCGTCATCACCCGCCAGCGCATCGGCAAGATCCATCTCCTCGGCCGGGAACGGCTCTTCAATCTCATCATCGTCAAGCCCTGAAAAAAGCTGGTCAATTTCATCCTGATCCACATCCAACCCTTCGCCAAGACCGACCTCTCCCGCTGGGCCGCCAGTTGCCAGAAAGGCATCGGCGGCAGGCTCTTTTTCCTGTTTGTCAGAACCGCGCAGGAGCGCGTCGATATTGTCCTGATCAAGCTCTCCCGAATCGCCGTCCTGGGGCAATTCGTCATCATCCGCCCCTAAAAGAAGGTCGATATTGTCCTGGTCAAACTCCACACTGCCGGCCTCCTCCTGTTCCGCAGGGGCAGCAGCCTGTTGGCCGGGGCTTTCCTCCAAACCGCCGAGCAGGGCATCAATGTTGGACTGGTCAAGCTCTAGCGAGGCATTATCTTCCGGGGCTTCGGCCGGTTTTGCTTCATCGCCATCCTCAAGATCCAAGCTGCCGCCGCTGAGCAGGGCATCGATATTGGCCTGATCCATCTCTTCCGCGGTATTATCCGCGGCCGGAGCTTCCGCCGGTGCCGGCTCATTCTCCTCATCATCCAGGCTCGCGCCCAGCAGGGCGTCGATATTGTCCTGATCAAGCTCGCCAGAAGCATTGTCTGCCGGCTCCTTCTCGGAACCACCAGATTTTAAGCCGACACTCAGCATGGCATCAATGTTCTCCTGGTCAAGTTCACCGGAAAATTCGTCCGAATCATCCAGATCTTCGAGCCAGTTATCAAGATCAGAGGTTGTCTTTTTTTCGTCTGCCATGGCCAGACCCTTTGTCAGTTATTCTTGTAACTTTCAACATACGAATGCAAAAACCTGTAGACAGGTTCAGACATCTCCACATTCACCACATAGGACCGCCCCTCACCGAGAAGATTTCTGCCGCTGATATGAACCCGCAGATAACCATCCATCTCCTCAATGACGCCTTCCATTTTCTGGGGGAATTTATTTTCTGTTATGTAGTTTGCAGCCGGTTCACGGTTGATCATGGCTGCCATCTGATCCGCCAGCGTGATACCGAGCATGGTCATTTTATGGACCTTGTAATCGCTGACCACGGCAAACGGTGATACCTCCACCGCTTCCGGCCCATAAAAACCCTGAAAGACCACGCTGGCATCATCACAGATCAAGGTGACAAGCTCGGCCAGATTGGAATATCTCTGGTAGCTGATCCGTTTCGCGTAATCGTCCTTGACAATCATTTCCGCACCGGATTCATCCATGGCCCATAGCGGTGGAACAAGGATTGCGGCCAGGAAAGGCAATGACAGCAATGCTGCACCGAACCCCAACAGTTTATTGAGAAATGTCTTCATGTTGATCATACTCCCCGGGCACGGCAATTAATTGTTCATTCCCCTGACAGCAATGGTCAATGGCTGCTCCCCTCCCTGAAAAAACGCAAGCAGATCCCTGGTTAAAGGCATGGTATAGCGCCAGGATGATTTTACCAGCCCATCCTGCAGGCTCACCATTCTTCCCTGGATGATCAAGGTTTTCCGGGTATTGCTGAATGTCGACACCACGACATAATCAAGCTCAGGAGCAATATTGGCCAGTTCACCGATATTCTGGGTCAGAATAAACTCACCGGTCTGGGCAATAATATTGATCTCCTTGCCCAGCCGCAGTTCGGTTACCTTCAGCCCCCGGTCAGCCAGGTCTGTGAGCAGATACTCGGCCATGACCCGGCCGAACTCCGTATCGCGTTTGAGATCAGACAATGGGACTGCGGCAACAACGGCAACCCGGGCCGTATAGTTCTTTTCCCCGTCCTCCTTCAGTTCGTAAAAGACCTTGCCAGCCACCTCTTTTGAAATATCGGAGAGCTGGCTTTCCGTTGCCTGGGAACGGGAGCTTTCCGGCATGTATTGATAAATCCGGTGACGGGGTTCCGTGTTTCTGGGCATCTGCCTGTTTTCCTGCATGCCCTGGGTATTCTCATCAATCTTGAGGTAGGCGTTGGGGGAGGAAGCCATGCTTTCGTTAACCACCGGTGGGCTTTCCGGCGCCGTGGAACTCTGCAGAGGAGGCATTACCATCTCTTGCGGCTCGGCCGCTTCACTCGCAAGGACCCAGGCAACAGCCGCAAAGTTAACAAGCGACAGCAGAACCGTGCAGACCGCCACTTTTATCATAATTGCTTTCATCTTTTCCCCCCTTTGTGCAAATGCAAACTGTACATTTTCAAGTACATAAATTTTCACATCACATTTCAAGCTTTTTCATGTAAGTCACCCCTCCTGCCGATTGCTTTTTGGCAGTAGCGGTATCCTGCAGCATCAGGTTGCCAAGCGAGTTGCGCGGGAAAATAACCGTGGCGCTGGACAGCAATTCGCCCCTCCGGTTATCGACAATGCTGGCGTTCACGATAATTTCCCTCTCCCCCACCAGATAGGTGCCGGTGAGCATGGCGCCGGCCTCGTGGGAAGAAGGGATCTCGTCCGGGTTGCGGGACAGGCCGAATTCGCCTCTCTTCTCCTGCACCACCACGCTGAGATTCTTGCGCATATCAATGACCTGATAGGAATAACGCTGCAATTCATTCATCAGCTGCCCGGCCACATAGCGGCCGAATGATGAAGTCCTGTAGAGATTGTTGATATCGACAAAGGTACAGACCACGAGTCCGTCCGCCAGTATGCCGTTCTGCGGATCAGGGTCCTCAAGGGTCATGACCAGGTCTTCCGCCATGGACTCTATCTTCAGCCTCAGTTCGTAGGCCTCGCTTTTCTCGGCATCCGGCGAGGCGCGGAATCTTTCCGGCTCAAGGTAAGTCGGCGTCATCCCCGCCTCATTGGACTGAAACGCCTGTGCCTGCCCACAAAAACCAAACATGAAAAAAACCGAAAACAGCAGCAGCGATTTTAAATGAGACATATGTTTCATCCTTATCAATTATTGTCCGGGCTGCAAGAACAGCAAACACGCTCCCGTCCGGCAATGGATAATCAGTTTCTGATAATCATTCCTGGGCGGTCCCTTTCTTTTCCTATAAAATCTAACATCGGTATAACCAGCCACAGTCTTTAATAAAAAATGAACAGGGCATCATCGTTTGCAAAATATTATCGAAAATGCTAAAAAACAGAACCTCCTCTGTTCAGCTTATAACAAAAATTTGTAACTACACAGATTGGTTAGACTATTAGACTGTAGTCTGTCAGGTAAAAAACAAACCCGAAAAAGAAAATAAACCCTGGATCGGACAACGCTTACATGCTATACAGCCCACCAGACATGCAAGCCAAGGCGCAGCTGTTGCGCGTCATGAAAAACCTGTGACTTTTTTTACGCCAAAGAATGACCGATGAGCAGCAAGGAAATTTATCTGGAGGATGAGGTTTTCATTATTGAGGATTCCGGCGGCGAGATGCCTGAAGTGGCGCTGCACAGCTCCCTTTACTTTCTGTGCAGCGATCCGGAGGGACCGGGCCTCTGCCTGAAAAAACAAGACCGGCTTCCCCTGAAAAAAGCGGTGATCAACCGTTATCAGACCATCATTCTCCGGGACCTGCAGCCGGAGAACAGGAAAAAAAGCATCTATCGCGGGATGAAAAGAAGCGCCATCAACTGGCAGCGCATGAAGCTTTTTGCCGAGGCGGAAAATCTGGACTTCGACCACGTGCGCCGGAAGGTTTCCGCAGCCCTGGTCTGTTTCCTTAAACAGGAGATCTGCTCTGTCAACCGGGACGGGGAGAGTTCCTGCATCAACTGCAGCCGGCAGACCCTGCATGAGTTTGCTAAAAAACTGGGCCTCGGCAGCGAAGACCTTGTCGACGGATGGCAGGATCTCTGTTGTGAGGATAATGGGGAGCCCCTTTTTCCTACACTGAAATAAAAAAACCCGACTTTAAGTCGGGTTTTTTTCAAAGTGCGAAGGTGTCTCCTCAGACTTCCTGGCGTTTGCGTCTCGTAGCAGCAAGCCCGGCGATGGCGCTGCCGAGGAGCCACAGGGTGGCAGGCACGGGAATGGGAGCAGATGTAACTTCCACCTTGGCATAATTTTTCATGACCTTGGCATAAGCTTCACCATAGGCGAAGGCCATGATATCATTGGTGATACTTACATCTACCTCGGTCTCCATGCCGGGAATAACGTAGCTGGTCTCCATAGTAAAGGAAGTTCCTGTTGTCGGAGTCAATTGGTAAAAAGGTCCTAAGCCATTGCTAACATTATTTACCACGGCAGAACCGGTGGATGCGGTATAACTTATGCCGGTGGAATAAGAGACAATGGTTTGGAGACTCTCCGAATAGCTGACTTTTGTTATTCGTTCATTGGGTGCGGCTAGAAGTTCGAAAGAAATAGTATCAAACTTTCTGTCAAGAAAGGGGGTTGGAGTTGTCGATGGGAACTCTGCCACAAACGCGCTTACATCCAAGAAGATTGTCGTCGTGGATGTAAGAGGGTCATACTCAGGAGTACCTAGCAAATCAAAAAGACCGTAGGCGGTTGTACCAGGTACGACTGTGACCTGCGCAGCACTTGCCTCCTGAGCCGCGAATAGGCAGATGGCTGCGCCCACAGTCAACACTGCTAATTTCTTCTTCATACTGTGTCCCTCCTCATTTATCATCATTTTCCCTTGTTTCCTGTAATACTGATTCATCTTTTTGTCAGCATACATTAATAATACGCCTTTGAAAAGAAAAATAATTTTCTGCTAAAGTGGTATCAGAATATAATCTGATCGGCTTTCAATCCTTTGCCAACGATTTTTGTCATACAAGTCATTAATAGCTCGTTATTTACCCTTTCAAGCTGCTCTGCCTTAATAAAACGGTTGAGATGACACACCAGCTACAGCGTTCTGATTTTCTTAAGCAGGCCGGTGGTGGAAAAATCGCCGACAAGCTCAATGGTTTTCACCTCCCCTCCGGCTGCCAGCACCTCCTTTGCTCCGACAATTTTCTCCACCGGCCAGTCCGCTCCCTTGATCAGCACATCGGGCATGAGGGTGGTAATGAGCCGGTGGGGCGTCTCCTCGCCGAAAATAACAACATGGTCAACGCAACCCAGGGCGGCAAGCAGACGGGCCCTGCTCGTTTCACTGTTCACCGGCCGGTCAGGGCCCTTTATGGCCCGGATCGATTCATCACTGTTTAACCCGACCACCAGATAGTCCCCCTCGCGCCGGGCCGCTTCCAGATAGGTGACGTGGCCCTCGTGCAGAATATCAAAGCAGCCGTTGGTAAAAACCATTTTTCCGCCCGCCTCCTGATAACAGGCAATTTTCTCCTGCAGCCTGTGCAGTTCGCAAATCTTGTCCTGGTCCTGAAAACGGTAAGGGGTTTTGCCTGCGGTCTGAAAAGCGGACCTGACATCAACCAGAAGAGACCGGTCAAGCCCTGCCCCGCCGCACTCCTGTGCCTCCCCCGCCTCGGCAAGGACCACCCCGTCCGGGGCAACGACCATGGAGTGGCCGGCAAAAACCGTGTCGCCGGTTGTGCCGCAGCGGTTGCAGGCAATGACAAAGGCCTGGTTTTCTATGGCCCTGGCCTGCAGGAGAATGCGCCAGTGCCTCATTCTGGCCTTTGGCCATTGGGCGCTCACCACCAGCACCTTGGCGCACTCGGCCAGCTGGCCCCTGGCAAGTTCCGGAAAACGGAGATCAAAACAGACCAGCCCCCCGATCAAGCCCCAAGGCGTCCGGACCGGCAGCGGAGTATCACCAGGCTGAAAATAGCGGTCTTCCTCCATGGGGGCAAAGAGCTGCTGCTTGCGATATGATCCCAACACGCCATCAGGCCCGGTGAAATACAGGGTGTTGCAGTAGCTTACCCTGCCGTGCTCAACCCTTTTCTCCGGCAGCGACCCGGCAAGGCATATCTGATAACGGGCGGCAAGTTCCGCCAGGGCGGCAAGCATCTCCCCGGTCACTGCCGCCTGGGCGGCAAGCTCCTCATAATAAAATCCGGCGGACCAGAGTTCCGGCAGCACGACAATCGCATCTTGCGGAGGGGCAAGCCTGGCGAGAAGATCCCTCACCATGGCTAAATTTTTGTCCGCCGAACCTGAAAGGACATCAATCTGCAGAAACCCGCCAAAAACAGGGAGAGAGAAATCTGTTTGATTTCTTGGATTTTTCAAGTATTTCATGATAGGTTGTCCGCAACGTTAAATCAGCACCTGCAATTCCTGCAGTAAACCCGCATAATACATGAAATGTCAGGAGATAACAACCATGGCAATCATCTCAAATCTGTTTAAGAAATCCCCATTCGGCCCTATTGTTGAGCACGCAAAAAAGGTCCATGAGTGTTTGGAAATGATCAGGCCGCTCATGGAGGCCCTGGTCTATGAAAACTATGAACTCATCCATGAGCTGCAGGATAAGGTGAGCAAGCTCGAGTACGAGGCCGACCTTATCAAGCACCAGATCCGGGAGGATCTTCCCCGCCGCTTTTTTCTGCCGGTTGACCGGGAGGAGCTCGACGGTTTTCTCCAATGTCAGGAAAAGATGGCTGACTACGCCCAAGACCTTGCCGTCATTCTCCGCATTCGTCAGACCAAGCTGCACCCCCATGTACAGGACAAATTTTTTGCTCTGGTTGACCAGATGTATCAGGTAAGCGGCAGTCTCCTCACCGCAGCCGTTGAAATCAAAAACCTGGCGGAAGCCTCCTTCGGCGGCGCCGAGGCGCGACAGGTCCTCTCTCTCATCAAAGGCCTTGGTGAAGAAGAGTGGAAGGCCGACAGACTGGCCCGCTCGTTAAGCATCGATATTTATAAACTGGAAGGCAAGATCAGCACCATTGATATCATCTTCTACGAAAAAATGCTGCTTAAGATCGGCGCCATCGCCAATGAAGCGGAAAACGCCGGCGACTTTTTACGGGCGATGATTGTCAAATAACAGCTTGTTCATTTGGTCTCCATCCAGTTCCTTTTCCATTAACGCCATTTAATTGGTTTACTTATATACTATAAGGTTATCCATGGATGTTTTCATTATCATCTTCACGGGTCTCATCGGTTTTTACATGGCCTGGAATATCGGCGCCAACGATGTGGCCAACTCCATGGCCAGCTCCGTGGGCTCGCAAGCCCTGTCCATCAAAAAGGCAATTATCCTGGCAGGCATCTGCGAGTTTTCCGGAGCGGTGCTGGTCGGTTCCAGTGTAACGGAAACCATCCGTAAGGGCATAGTCGACCCCAACATGTTAGCAGCCCTGCCGGCTTTGCGCGAGGGTGAAGCCGCCGCCCTGCTCATTATCGGCATGACCGCGGCCCTGCTCTGCGCCGCCTTCTGGCTGCACTTCGCCACCTGGGTGGGCAT
>Ga0180007_10004279_pt1 | contig 15190 bp, 14 predicted proteins | sample MM_PC_MetaG_FD_121122 | JGI IMG/M metagenome (GOLD analysis project Ga0180007, IMG submission 121122) | Groundwater microbial communities from the Aspo Hard Rock Laboratory (HRL) deep subsurface site, Sweden - MM_PC_MetaG | ecosystem: Environmental > Aquatic > Deep subsurface > Groundwater... | reverse complement strand
TATTCGCGCTGAAAATGCATTCGATAAACTCACTGAATTCTTCGGAGCTGACGACATCGACTTCGAGTCAAGCCAATTCAGTCGCGAATACCACGTCAAGAGTCCAGACAAGAAATGGGCGTTCGATGTGCTCCATCAGCGAACGATAGAATTTTTACTGACTCAACCGAAGTACTCGATTGAGTTCGATACCCGTAGTGTCATCTGCTGGCGTAATCGCCGATTCGATGCGCCCACGAGAGAGAGCGCCATTCGCGTCGTCGAAGGAATTCTGGACCGTTTGCCCGAGTATTTGATTCGGGAACAGAAGAAAGGAGTCACATGATCCCACTTTATGTCATCCTCGCAATCGTTGCCGTCGTCATCTTCTGGGTGATCGGCATGTACAACTCGCTGATTCGCACGCGCCTGCATGTTAAGGAAAGCTGGTCAGCTATCGACACAGAGCTCAAACGTCGATATGACCTGATCCCAAACCTCGTGGAAACAGTGAAGGGATACGCGAAGCACGAGTCAGCAACCCTGGAAGCCGTCATCCGTGCCCGTAACAATGCCGTCGCATCGACAGGCGGCCCTCAGCAACAGGCTCAGGACGAGAACATGTTGGTGGGGGCTCTTCGCCAACTCTTTGCCGTCGTCGAGGCCTATCCTGATCTTAAGGCCAATGAGGGCTTCTTGAAGATGCAGCAGGAGCTCACAGTCACTGAAGATCGCATCCAGGCATCCAGGCGCTTCTACAATGCCAATGTGCGTGAACTCAACACGAAGGTTGAGGTGTTCCCGTCCAACATCATCGCCTCGATGTTTGGCATCAGTCAGGCTGAGTTCTTCGAAATCGAGGATGCAGCACAGCGCGAGGCACCCAAAGTCAGTTTTACGGCCTAGGCAACGAATTAATTGGATTCACTGCACAGCACCAGGCATTCGTGCCTGGTGCTGTGATTGCCCAGCTAGTTACCAAATTTGGGGCCGTCCTCATCGCCGTTGTTGTAGCCGCGCGTTTCCCAAAATCCTTTGTAGTCGGGATCATTCGAAAGTTCGATGCGCGTGAGCCAGCGAATCCACTTGTATCCCCACTTGTCTTCTGCGACGAGCTGAAAGGGGAACCCGTTGGCGGGTGGGAGCACCATGCCGTTGATGTGATCGGCAATGATCAAGTTCCTCTCCAGCACGTACTCAAGGGGCAGCGATGTGGTGTAACCATCGGCTGCGTGGAAGATGACCGTGTTGGCTTCATCGGTCGGCCCGGCGAGGGCGAGAAGCTCGGACAACGCTATGCCTTCCCACAGCGCCTTCACTGACCATCCCTCGACGCAGTGAATCGTCACCAGCTTGGATGTATGTGGCATGCTCTGCAAGGCTGCATAGTCGTAGCTTGAAGCCTCAGCAACCAATCCGTCAATGAGCAACTGATAGGCCTCGACATCGATATGCTGGACACCTCGAATCGAGTTCTCTCGAAAATTGTCAACAGATCCCAATTTCTCACCCTGGTATTCTCTGACCTCGACGCTCTCAACATCGGGCTCAGCTTGCGCCATCGACAAGAATGTCAGGAATGCGCCCACAGCAATCAGCGTAGCGATTGCGGCGATCCAGAGACCCACCTTCCGTTGGATAAATTTCATCATCGAACCTCCCATAGGGCTGCTTACCAATCTAGTCTTTTCATGTGAGCTAGCGATGGGGGTTGCGTCGGATCCTGATGAAGACATGCCTTCGGCAAGATTATCGCCTACACTCAGGTGCGGAGGTCCCCATGACACGCGATGCCTATCAACTGATCGTCGACCCATCACTGGATCCGTGCCCGGCTTCCTTTGCCCTCATCTGGGCAGAGGGGATCCTTCCTCCTGAGACGCCATGCGTTGCACCTGCCTTCCTGGCGCAAGTTCTTTCCGCCGTTGTTGCCACTGGCGAGGAATCTGTTCCAGCACCCGTTCGACAGCGCGTCCGCAGCATCCTGCGCCATGGCAAGTACAAGCCGACTGGGCGGGGCAAACCAGCAAGCGAGTTCTTGCTGCGAGCTGCGCTGAGCGAATCATTCCCGCTGGTCAATGCCCCCGTCGACGTGAACAATGCCATCAGCCTGCAGTCAGGCTTTCCAGGCTCCATATTCGACACTGCTCTTTCAGGGAAGCAGCTGCTCATTCGTCGAGGATTTCCAAGTGAAGCGTATGTGTTCAATCCTTCAGGCCAGACAATCGACCTTGAAGACCTATTGCTCGTATGTCGCAAGACGCAGGACGGCTGGGAACCCTGTGGAAATCCTGTCAAGGACGCCATGATCACCAAAACGTCGTCAAACACAGAGAATGTCATCGCCGTGGTCTACATCCCCGCGGATGAGCCTGCGGCCTCTATTGAAATCTGGGCCCACCGATACGCGATGCTCCTTGTCGAGCAGTGTGGAGCGGCAGCATCCGGCTATCTCGTGGTCCCAGCGGCAACAGCCTTGTAGCTTGATGAACACCGGCTGGGGGTGGTCACAGCCGTTCGAGTGCCGTTGCGTTGTGATCCCTTCCGTGCGAATGCGCAGAAACGATTGTTCCTCTTTCTACATGAGGACAACGTCCCTTGTAATCCGTCTTTGCCTGGCTATACTCCGGCAGCTTTTCGGATTCGGTCCCAGCTTCTGTTAGGCTGGGACTGTTGCTTTATGGGAGCCGGAGATGGTCAAAGCATTGCGATCTTGGTGGGAGGAGTCCGAACGATGGTACTTCGTCGTTGGGCTCGCCAACCTGGTGCTTGGAACCTCCTCTGTGCTCATCCCTCTCAGTATCGACAAGGTGTTCAAACTGTCTGTCGCCTCGATTGGCCTGCTCGCAAGTCTAGCGAGCCTGGTTGGCGTCCTGGGAAGCCTCCTATGGGGACGCCTCGCAGATGCTGCCCATCGTCGCAAACCATTTATCGTCTTGGGATACACTGCCGCGGGCCTTTGCTTCCTGGGCATCTCCATGGCGACATCGTTTCACCAACTCGCGCTGTTCAATATGCTCCTCAATTTCTTTTGGGTGGCGAATGCCTCGGTAACCGTTCTGCTCGTGATTGAAAACAGCCAAGAAGGATTGTGGGAACGAAAGATCGGTCACCTCAACCAAATCGGAGCCCTTGGTTGGGTGCTCGGACTGGCCATCGGTGCCCTATGGATGTATTGGATGCCTTCCATACTCGGTGAGACCGCGGCCATTCGCGTTCTGTTTTGGGGCATTGGCCTGTCAGGCTTGGTGGCGTCCATGCTGGCCATCTTGTCTATCCCTCGCACAGTTCCCAGATTCACTCAGCGGAAATTCCGCGGGTTACTCCTTGAGATGGGCAGCTTCATTAGTGAGCGAGCTCGCTTCGCTCCTCTTCACCTTTACCATCGCCTGCATCCCAAGCGCATCATCGCACAATGGCGAAGTCCTGAAGGATTCCGTCTGGGGACCAAACGATTTCTGCTGTCGACCGTGTTTTCCTTCGTGGCCATGGGGTTCTTTGGTATCCCCCTTCCCATGCTCCTGTCTCAGCGATTTGGGCTGTCCTCATCGACCGTGTTCTTGTTCTTCGTCATTCAGCACCTGGGCATTGTGTTGGCTTATCCACTCGCGAGTCGACGTATTCGAAGACTCGGGAATCGGTATGTACAAATGGGCGCGCTGGGCGCCAGGACCCTATTATTTGCGTCATTTGCTCTGTATCTCGCCTTCTTCAACGACTCGCCACATGCGGTCATCCTGGCGGCGGCATTCGTCGTCTACGGCATATCCTGGTCTTATTTCCAGCTTTCGGGAACCGCCCTCACATCGCGGCTCGCCAGCGAAGAGAACCGCGGTTTGGCTCTGGGGTTGTACAATGCGATTGCCGGGACCGGCTGGATCATCGCTGGCATCGGCAGTGGTCAAATCGCGGCTAGATTCGGATACTCTGTTACGTTTGCCATCGCCAGCGGGCTATTGGTCATCAGCGTACTCATCCTGCTAACCGTTCCAGATCCATCCACCATCGACCCTGCGGCAAGTCTCCTCGATACTCCGCAGGATGAGTCGCCGCTGGAGCTGGGCTGATGCGTGCCCCTAGGTCGGGGGCTCAAATCCTACTTAGGCTCTCCCCGTGACCAGTGCCAGCAGCGCCATGCGAACGGGCACTCCATTGGCGGCCTGTCGAAAATAAGCGGCGCCACTGTAGTCGTCCATTTCCTCGGCGATTTCGTTGACTCGAGGCAATGGATGCATCACAGTGAGCCCTTCTTTGGCTTGATCCAGATGCTTTCGCGTGAGCACGAAGCTGTCCTTCAGTCGTTCGTACTCTGCTGGATCCTCGAACCGTTCTTTCTGAATCCTCGTCATGTACAGCACATCGCCGGTCCTGAGTCCGTCAGCAAGGTCCTCTGTTTCCTGAACGTCGATTCGGGCTGCTTTAAGTCGATCAATGATCTCTCGCGGCATCTGCAGCGCTTTCGGAGCGACAAAAATGAACTTCACATGGTAGCTGGCTAGCAGCAGGGCAAGAGAATGTGCCGTTCGCCCGTTCTTCAAATCTCCAGCCAGTACGATGGTTTGGTCCTCAACTGTGCCCTTCTCTTTCTGAATGGTATAGAAGTCCAGAAGAGATTGGGTCGGGTGCTGACCTGCCCCATCCCCTGCATTGACGACCGGCTTGTCTGTGGCCTTGGCTGCTTCCTCGGCAGATCCAATTTGAGGATGCCGAAGCACGATCACATCAGCGTACCCTTCCACAGTCTTGATTGTGTCATGAAGTGACTCGCCCTTGGATGCAGAGCTGGATTTGGCCTCAGCAACGCTAACCACTGTGCCGCCCAAACGCAGCATGGCCGCCTCGAAAGACAAGCGTGTTCGTGTGCTTGGCTCATAGAACAACGTAGACAGAATCTTGCCTTCCATCACGTTAAGTCTCTTCCCTTGAAGAAGGGCAGCCTCATACTCGCCAGCCAGTTTCATGATTAACGCGACTTCGTCCTTCGAAAACTGATCGGCCCTCAACACGTCCTTGTGCGCCAGTCCCGCCATCGGTTTGCCTCCTGGGTTAATTAGCTCAGACTGCGAACGGCTCTAGCTATGCCTGTGATCGCAGTGTCCATATCACGTTCGTTGACGCCGCAGAATGGAATTCGAACAAATCTGGATCCATCGCCGTCCGGGTAGAAATCTTCACCATCACTGAGTATGACGCCTTCCATCCGTGCACGTTGTTGAACGTCGCCCGCGTCGACGCCTTCGGGGAGGGTGACCCCCAAGAAGAATCCACCTTCAGGCTTCACCCACTGGGCCTCGGGCAAGTGACGATTCAATGCTTCAAGACACGCGCGCAGTCTGGGGCCATAGAGTGCCTTGAGCTCGACAAGTGCAGGTTCCATCAATCCTTGACGCAAGAACTCAAATACCATGCCTTCTGGAACCATACTCGGGCAAATATACGCTGAGCCAGCCAATGTGCTCATGTCATCAATGAAGGATTCGGGCGCAACCATCCATCCAACACGCAACCCTGGGCTGATCAGCTTGGAGAATGATGACATTCGAATGAGGGTCGCGTCGCCGCAATCGTCGAGGGAAGGTTCATCCTCTCCCCAGTACCGGAGCGGGCGATAGGGCAGGTCGGCGATGACGATCGTCCTGTAGGAGGCAGCAAGCGCCATCACGGCTTCGCGCTTGATCGCACTCATCGTGGCCCCCGTTGGATTCTGAAAATCCGGAATGACATAAAGCATGCGAGGCTGGTGGCGTTTGAGCGCTTTCTCCAATTCATGGAGATTCGGACCATCCTGTTCCATGGCGATTCCGTGAACCTGGCACCCAGCATTTCGGAATGTCCTGATCGTTCGATCATAGGTTGGCCGCTCAACCAGAACAGCATCTCCTGGATGAAGTGTCGTTCGAATCAATAGATCCAATAGCTGAATCGATCCATTGCCTAGCATCACCTGCTCGACGGGAACGTTCTCTTGCGAGGCGATCGCTTCTCGAAGCGGCATAAATCCGCGCGGCGGATGGTACTGCAGGATCGTCGTTCCATAGCGTTTCAGAGCTTGCTCGGCGCAGCCGATCAACGCGTCAATCGCAAAGGACTCGCTGGCAGGAACGCCGCGTGTCAGGGCAATCAAATTCGTCATCCCTCGTCTCCGTTTCCCGAGAATCGCAATTCGGCGAGCGTGGCGTGGCCGCTTCGCGTTGGCAGGAATTGGCCGTGCCCCGCAGATGCATGCAAAGTGCCCTGTTCAAGCAAGATGTCTCCCCTCTGCATGGACATCACCGGGCTTCCAAGAATGTCCATCCCTTCATAAGCCGTATACGAAGCATTGGAGTGCTGGGTTGCGTATGTGATGTGAGTTCTGCGCTGGGGATCAAACAGCACAAGGTCGGCATCACTTCCTGGCTGGATAACTCCCTTCTGAGGGAAAAGCCCAAAGATGCGAGCCGGATTCTCGCACATGACTTGTGCAAGACGAGACAAGGAGATCCACCCACCATTCACGCCGCCATGAAACGCCAACGGCAACATCGTCTCCACTTGCGGCGATCCGTAGGGGGCAGCGAAGAAATCGTCTTCTGGCGTCTTGGCCTTGGCGGCGTGGTCGCTGGCAATGGTGTCGATCGTCCCATCCGCGAGCGCTTGCCACAGGGCCGTGCGGTCGCTTTCGGATCGTAGAGGCGGACCGATCTTGACCAATGGTCCCTGCTCGATGAGCGCCTGCTCCGTCAAGGTTAGGTACTGGGGGCATGTCTCTGCATACACTCGATACCCCAGCGCCTTGGCTCGAGCGATCTCCAAAACGCCGAGAAGGGCGGTCATATGAGGGATGTAAAGCGGACACCCTCCAACTTGAGCCATTGCAATGGCACGGTGCAAGGCTTCAGCTTCAAGAATCGCCGGACGTGTCTGGACAAAGACATCCCGAGCATTCGCTCCAGCTTCATTGGTCTTGTCCTGCAAATAGTCAGTCGCAAGACCATTCTCGGCATGGACCATGGCCATGCCGCCCGCAGCACCGAGAATATCCATCGTGCGCATCAACTGGTAATCGTCAGTCATCCACCCCAGTTTGGCGTAGGTCATGAACATCTTGTGTGACGTTACACCCGCCTCGATCGCTTGAGGAATCTCGTGCGATTGGTGAGCTGGGTCGAACAACCCACCATGGAGTGCGAAATCGAGCACCGATCCGGCCTCACCCTCCTCACGGAAGCGGTGGATCGTGTCCATCAATCCTTCGCCTGGCTTGGCATAGGCGAAATGAATCACCGTGGTCACGCCGCCATAGGCGGCAGTGATCGGCAAACTCACCAAATCGTCCAGATAGACTGGATGGGTATGCGCATCAATAATGCCTGGGAACACCAGAAGTCCGGTCGCATCCACCGTGCGTTCTGCATTAACAGCCAGATCACGACCTACGGCAACGATGCGCCCCTGTTCGATGGCCACATCGGCGGCACGAACACCACGCGCCGTGACAATCCTTCCTCCACGAACGATCAGCTCAGCCATCCTACAACCTCCCCCGCAGTTGGTTGCGTCTGAAGCATCACACGGTTTGACAGGATAAAACTTCTAGCCTTGCCTCGCCCAGAGTTTGCCCGATCATTGGCCGTTTTGCATCGGATCCTGAACGCAGTAGCCAGCATTGATCCAGACCAGAGAACAAGCTGAGGCCAGATCGGCAATTCGGCGTCGCCCGCCTGTGCCGTGCAACAATCGAGTAGGATCGAGCTCATCGATGTCTCAAGACGTGGTGGTTGGGTACAATGAGCGGCCGGAGGTTGCCATGTATAGCTACAGAGAACTGGATGTCCCACAGCAGGTCCTTCCAATCGCCAAATCGGCTTTTGCACTCAGGGTTTCAGAGCAAGGCTCAATTGAGGAATGGCTCTCATCCGCCATCGAACATGGCCGACGACTTTATGGCGTCTATGACGGAGACTCGCTCATGTCAGCGTTCATGCTGTACGACTTTGACATGCGCCTGCGAAACTCGGTCGTTCCCATGGGGGGGATTGGGCTTCTGTGCTCGCGTTTGGATGCACGGGGCAAGGGCGCTGTGCGCACCATGTTGGCCAACGCATTACAGACCATGAGAACACAAGGCCATGTGGTTTCAGTGCTTGACCCGTTCAACGAGTCCTTCTATCGCAACTACGGATGGGAGAAATTCTCACGACGCCAAAACATCGAGATAGCTCCAGGCAATCTGGAGATCCCCGAAGCGGCCGATGCCCACCTCATGGCAACGGATTTGCCTTTCCCAGACGAAGAATCGATGGCGTTCTACAACCACTATGCAAGCAACCATTACACGCTTGTGCAACGAGGGCACCGCGAGTGGGAAGGGCGCATGACCGTGCGCGAGTGGAGCGAAGACGTGGCAGCTCGTGGCGTCGTGCGTTTTTCCATGAGCGATCAAACGGTCGGGCTTCTGGAATATGAGCTGTCGCGCAAAGCCTCTGAATATCGCTCGATGTTCACTGTCAATTTGCTGGCAGCCTCCGACGAGTCAGTCTTGCACGAAATGCTCCGCTATCTCAAGCGATTGTCCCATCAGATCTCAACCCTTCGACTCAACCTCCCATTGGACATTCAGCTGTGGCCCTACTTCTCGGACCGGCCAGAAAAGCATTCAGTGAGAGACGAATTCATGATCCGCATCCTGTCGATGGAAGCACTCAATGGACTATCCATCGCGCTGCCTGACATGTCCGTATCCGTGGATGTGCAAGATCCTCAGGCCGCATGGAACCAAGGTGTGTGGGCAGTAAGCATTGAGTCAGGAATCCTTCGAGTGAAGAAAGGGGAGCGTGCCGATATTCGTTGCGGAATTGGGGCGCTATCGAGTGTGATCTCAGGGTTCTCAACCTTCGCTGAGCTGCTGGCTGCACGGCGCGCCGAGGCTCTTGAGAGCTATCGTGGGCAGGATTTTCCCAAAACCGTCCCCTTCCTTGCCGACCACTTCTAGGGATCACAAGCCTAGCAAAGACCGTAGATCGATGCGAATCTGTATACTTGGCCGAAAGCAGAGCAGGAGGCGAGATGGATGCGCAACGGGCTGCCCGATATGAGCGGCTGACAGAACAGTTACGTGGCTTAATTGAGGGCAAATCGCCGTCGCTTCAAGCAGCGATGGCCACGATCTGCGCCGTAATGCATGCCAAGATGCAGCATCATTCTTGGACGGGATTCTATTTTGTGGCGGAAGAAGACGAACTCCATGTCGGCCCCTATCAAGGTCCCGTCGCATGCCAAATTCTCAAAGGCCAAGGTGTCTGCCTCCATGCTGCGTCGACCCAAACGCCTGTCGTCGTGCCCGATGTCCACGCCTTTCCGGGCCACATCGCTTGTGATGCTCGATCGCAAAGCGAGATCGTTCTTCCTCTCGTCAAGGAAGGCCGCGTCGTTGCAGTGTTTGATGTCGATTCGACAGAACTGAATCAATTCAGTGCATCCGACATCGCCCCCCTGGCCAAAATCCTGGAGCTCCTGACTCCCTATCTGTAGTTCATTCGTTGCTGCCATGGATAGGAAGGATCAGATCTAGGTCCACAGAAAAGGCAAACTGAACGAATCTCACCACCATTCGTGTCACTTGACGTGTGTCAAGCGGTGGGGCATGAAGCGCACGGTACAGGGATCATGTTCAACGACTCCCAGCGTTTCGCGGCTGCGACATGCCTCTCGACGCTCTAGGACCTTCTGCCGTAGCGAGCGACCACCTGGAACATCGCGTCCGCTCCAAATTGAACGGCCTCAATTGGGATACGCTCGTCGGCTGCGTGAATGGTCTCGAAGAAATTGAGCCCTGCAGGCAGGTTCATCGGAGTGAACCCGTAGGTCTGTATTCCCAACCTGTCGAAAAATCGCGCGTCTGAGCTACCGGGCAGCAGATACGGAACCTGATGCGAACCTGGATGGGCCTCTGCAAGAACGTCGGCAAGAAGAGGAAACAGACTTAAATCTACGTTCGTCTTGCCCTCGTCATAAAACACGATCTCAAATTCCAGCTTCTCTCCTAGCGATCTCTCCATCTCAACAAACAAGTCGTGGGGCGTGAATCCAGGTAACAAACGAGCGTCCAATCCAAGAACAATCTCCGATGGAATGACATTGGGCTTTTCGCCACCACGCACAATCGTCGCGTTCACGGTGTTGCGAAACAGCGGCTCAAGATTGCGTCCCGTTTCTCCCAGCCGGTCCAGGACCCGATCCGTCCACTGTGCGTTGAGCAGCAGCCGGAAAAGGAACCGCTTCGGCCATGTTAGGGCTTCGGCCATGGCGTGCACCATGTGTTCTGTGACGGGCGTGATGTGAATCGGCAAACGAAGACGATTGAGTCTCGTCAGCACACGTCCCAGTTGAGCCATGCTCCCATCGCGCATGGGGCGAGCGCCGTGGCCACCCGGCCCGCGAATCGTCGCTTCGATCCAACAAGGCTGCTTCTCGCCAGATTGAATCATGTAGATCGGCGTGTCCCCGATGTACAGCGGGAACCCGCCAAACTCGCCCAATGCATAGCGAACTCCCTCGAAAAGTGAGGGATGGGCTTCCACCAAATACCTGGCTCCTAGCGTACCTCCAGCTTCTTCGTCACACAGAGCGGCAAACAAGATATCGCCTTGCGGTTGCCGATCATGGGATGCCGTCCGAAGCAGAGCGTCCACCATCATGGCAATGCCAGCCTTCATGTCCAGCGCACCGCGCCCCCAAACGCAGCCATCCTGTATCCGCCCCTCGAACGGTGGAACCGACCACAACTGATGGGCAGTGGTGACCACATCGACATGACCAAACAGGAGCAGTGCTGGCGCCTCTCCCGAACCAGGGAATCGGGCGACCAAATTCGGGCGTGCAACATCCTTGGACACAATGGACGTCTCGATGCCCGCTGAGCTTAGCAAGTCGTTCAGATAGTCGATGCACGCGGCTTCGTTGCCAGGAGGATTGGTCGTATCAAATCGGATCAGGTTCTGCAGAATCGTCACTGCGGTTTGCTGCGCCATCACTTCTCCCTTTCATCAATGCCCATGCACCATACAGGGTGAGATCGGAAGTCACAAATCAAACAACCCCGCTTCAGACTTTCTGCCAATGGATGCGGCTTTCTTGCCACCCTAATGAGCAGTTCTGCGCAACGTCTTCAGAGTGCTTGTCGCCTGAACACAGTTTTGATCTAATAGCGCGAGGTGATTGGCATGAGAAGACTCGTCTTGTCCATTCTTGTCATCGGCAGCATCGCACTGGCAGGAGCATCAGAACCCGTGAGTGTGGGCTATCTCGGACATTCCTGTTTCACCATTCAGGCCAGCGAGGGGCCTATCATCATGATCGACCCCTACGCATCCTATGTCCCCTTCCCCGCATTGCCACAGCCGGCCGACGTCGTGCTCATGACACATGCTCACATCGACCATTGTCCGGCGTGTCACGGAGAAGCCAACCGCTATACAGGAGATCCAATCGTTGTCGCTCCCTGGGACAGTCAAGGACGAATTCGCGAAGGCAACTGGCGCATCACTGACGATGTGCTGGTTCGATTCACAGAAGCAAGTCACGTGACAGCAGGAGGCGGTGGCCAAGGCTACGTGTGTCTATTCAGCTTTGAAGTCGGTGGCATTCGGTTTGCCCATCTTGGAGACGTAGGAAAATTGCTGACTGGATCTCAGATGGCTGCGCTCGCAGGGGTCGAGGTGTTGTTCCTTCCCGTTGGCGGTGCCTACACCATCAATGCCGCAGAAGCCATGACCGTTATTGCTCAGTTACCCTCTGTGAAGGTCGTGCTGCCGATGCACTATCGTGTCGATGGCATCACGCCTTGGCCAGACATGGCGCCACTGACTGACTTCACGGTGCTAGCCGATACGCTGTATCCCGTGCTCACGAAAGACGCGGATCAGGTGATCGTCGATTCCGAATCGTTGCCTGAATCAGTCGAGATTTGGGTTCTCGATTTCAAGAAATAGCCTCATCTGTCCTGGTCGGGGGAATTGATGGCAGCGGACTCAAATTGAGTCAATAGCTTCTGATACTCCATTCGTAACAGCGTTTCCTCAGATCCGATCCGTGAAGACAGCAGCTGGCCTAGAATAGCACGCAGGACGAGCATCAGCGGATAGGTGGCCGCGAATATCGCAAGCACGATCTTTGATCGAGTGCCCACGAACATCAATCCAGGCAGAATGAACACCAGGTTCAGCGGCAAGGTTTTGCGCACCCATACTTTGCAACGAACGGCGCGCGCTGCTCGCAGCAATAGAGCCTCATTGGCCCTAGCTGGAGCATCGGGATGTCGAGGAGCGTTGGCCAATTCGTCACGCATCCGGCAGCAGGCATCCTGATGGATGCCTGCAAGGGAATTTGGGCGTGCCGGTCGTCTTGAGGTTCGTTGATTCTGTCGCACCATGCTCATGACTCCACACTTGATCATGTTTATGAAGATTTCGTGTGTAAATCAGAGCAACAGCTCCCGACGCTTCAGTCCGGCGACGGCGCCCGCAGGGCCTCCTCAGACACGAATCCGTCTTTATCCCACCCAAGCTCTTCGTAGGCGCCTACGAGCATGGAGGCCAAATGGGGCACAGTCCCCAAGGTGCCGCCATCCTCAAGCGGCATTCTCAGCAACGGCGGCAGACAATCGTCGATCGCCGTCGACCCACGTTGCTGGTTCATCCATCGCTTCAATGCAAGGATTCGCTTGCCTTGATGCATCAACTCATCCAAGGAGACGTCCCACCCCGTTACTGCATTGACAGCACCCACAACGAGGTCGCTTCCAGGATTTTGAAACTGACACCAATCGAGCGCATTGTACAACGCCCGCCAGATCATTTGCCGCGCTGCAATTCGCCCCTTCTCAGCGCTCGACTCCAATCGGTCACCTGGTGAGATTCCCAGCGAGCTCAATTCAATCTGCCCCGTGTCGACGGAATACATGTCGCCTTGCATATGACAGGCTCCTCTGGCTGAAAGCGCATAGGCAACGGCTTGGCCGTGAAAGGCTCGCGGATCGTGCATCGGCACTTCCATGCCACGGACAGTCACCGCGAGTTCTGGAACTCCGGCGTCGCGAGCCATGCGCTGACTTCCCTGGGCCATCTGCTCCCCGAATCCCCTCGTGCGAGCGATCGCTTCAATCGCAGGAGCAAGCATCTCCGCGTTCCCATATCGGATCTCGATGCCATCGATATGCGTTGGATCAAGAATGCCGCGCTCGGACAGCTCGCAGACAAGGGCGAGAGTTCCGCCTGTCGAGATGGTGTCCATTCCGAAAACATTGCACAGATGCCCAGCATGGATCACGGACTCCAAGTCGTCGATTTGGAGCATGGAGCCAAGCGCACCCAAGGTCTCATACTCAGGCCCATCGGCATGATCGAGCCCGTACTTGGGAGCCCGCGTCTCCCTGCCACAGGCAATTGGACACTTGTAGCAGGCTCGGCCTCGAACAAGGAACTCCTCCGTCATGCGAACTCCAGATAGGCTCCCAGCTCCATCCCATTCACCCATCTGAAAATTGCGGATGGGAAGATCGCCATACATCGCTGCCATGTCCAAGTACCCAGCCGTGCCTGCCATCCGAATAGCACCGGCTGCCATGTCCTCAGAGGTATGCTCGTAGATGGCAGCCACAATCCCAGCCAGCTTCTCTGGATACGCAACAGGAAGCTCCCCGCTGCCTCGCACGGCAATCGCCTTGAGGTTCTTGGATCCCATCACTGCACCGAGACCACAACGTCCGGCAGCGCGGCCGTGATCGTTGATGATGGACGCATACTTCACGCCGTTTTCTCCGGCAACGCCAATGCAGGCCACACGGACCTTGGAATCGCCCAGTTGTTCGCGAATCGCAGCCTGGGTCTGGTAGGTGTTCAGTCCCATCAGATCCCCTGCGTCTCGCAGTTCGGCCACACCGTCACGGACGAGCAGCCACACAGGCGTCTCTGATCGGCCCACGATCTCCACACCGTCGAAGCCAGCAAAACGCAACTCCGGCCCAAAGAAGCCTCCGCTATTCGACTCTCCCCACAATTCTGTGAGCGGAGAAATGGCGCAGACACTGAATCGTCCTGCTGACGGCAAATCCGTGCCGACAATCGGGCTCGTCGTCCAAATGAGCGGATTCCCCGGTCCCAGAGGATCAATGTCAGCCACAGCTGTGTTGGCGATGATTGCCGCGGACCATCCGCTCCCCCCCAGTAGCGAGCGCGCTGTTTTCGAATCTGCGGAAGTCTTGATAAATTGGCCAGTGCCTAAATCGACGTGCAGCATGCGCAACTTCATTTCAGAAGCCAATAGCGTGTCCTTTGTAGACAGCCTCGAACAACCGCCGCAGTTCAGCCGACGTCGCCGACCGGCCAGATGTGATCATTTGCGTATCGTTCTCGGCGTCAGCCACCATCTTGTCCAATACGCTCTCGAAATCAGCTTGACTGATCCCTGCATCCTCAAGCGACAGCGGATTGCCGACTTGACTTGCCAAATGGCGCACTGCCTGCGCCAAGGTGCGTGCGCCCTGTTCTCCACCTGCAGACGAGATGCCAATCCTAGCTGCCAGCAAGGCAGCCCTGTCAGGAGCTTCGCGGGAAATGAATTCGAGGGTATAAGGCAAGCACAAACTGACCGCTCGACCGTGCGGAAGCTCCAACATCGCTCCAAGCGTATGGCCCATGGCGTGCGCCATGGACGCCATGGAGTTGCCGAACCCTAAACCAGCACTCGTCGCTGCATGATGCAGATGTGTTCGCGCTTCCATGTCCGTTCCATCCTCGACAGCTCGGACGAGGAAGTCGAACACATCGGCCGCTGCGTGTGCACACAGTCCGTCCGTCATGTCGGTATGCCAGGTGCTTGTGTAGCCCTCGATGGCGTGCGTCAATGCGTCCAGACCCGTATCTGCGGTGAGCTGCCTGGGCATAGCGGCTGCCATGGCTGGATCCACCAGTGCCAGATCAGGGGTATTCTCCCAGTTGCCCAATCCCATCTTGCGTCGCTCGATCGGATCCGTCAGCACGATGGCCCAAGTCACGTCGGCACCCGTCCCACTCGTTGTGGGGATGGTCAGCAGACGCGCCTTGTTGCGCAATCCCAGATCTATGAAGGGATTGATCTGTGCTGGTTGAAGATCTGGACGCTCATACAGAACCCAAATCGCCTTGGCAGCATCCAGTGGAGACCCTCCTCCCACCGCCACAATCCAGTCAGGCTC
>Ga0180007_10004278_pt1 | contig 15193 bp, 2 predicted proteins | sample MM_PC_MetaG_FD_121122 | JGI IMG/M metagenome (GOLD analysis project Ga0180007, IMG submission 121122) | Groundwater microbial communities from the Aspo Hard Rock Laboratory (HRL) deep subsurface site, Sweden - MM_PC_MetaG | ecosystem: Environmental > Aquatic > Deep subsurface > Groundwater... | reverse complement strand
TGGTACCGAAGGTTTTCTTTTTGTTGATGGTGGGACTGTTTTGAATGATCACGGATATTTTCACAACGGAGAAAATTTTGAGGGTTTAATTACGATCGATGGTGGAACGTTTATTCAGGGTGGTGGTATTTTATACAACGGGTGTAATGAGAAGGGCAGTATAAATATTATAAGTGGATCATTCTGTTTGTCTGGGGGCGTTATAAACAATAACGATTCTATGGAAAGTTCTATCGATCTACTTGGCGGTGTGTTTATTTACTCCGGTGATGGTGTGTTGAACGGAGTATTACAAGGTGGTGGAACGATAATTAGGGTGGCGGATGAAGTGGTATAGACTTAGAAACCTTCTATTCTTGTTATTTGTAACGTCAGTTAGCGTTGGTAGAACGTTTGGTTTTGCCGAATGGGATGGTTCGTCCAATATTACGGCAGAAACCAAGCAGGTGAGTGTTGGGAACACTGTAAACGTGAGTTCTACGGTTGAAATTGGCGGAGGAACGTTGATAATATATGGGACTGTGAACGTCAATGCCGAAGTCCGTTCCGGCACCGCTTCTGGCGAAGGGTTTATAAATGTATGGGGAGGCTCTCTCAATATTCAGTCGAACAATTTTTACAATGGCTATCTTGATAATGGCCATATTGCCATAGGGGCAGGTAGTTTAACCCTTTCTGGAGGATCATTGAGAAATGCTTCGTGGCTCTTGGACGGGACGATGACGATAACGGGCGGAACGGTGACTATGTCTGGGGGTGCGTTTTATAATGCTTTTGGCGACGATTCGTCTGGAACGGTTACGATGAGCGGTGGTGTTTTCAATCTTAACAGCAACCTTTTTTATAACAGTCGTGCTTCTGGAGCAACAGGAATCTTTAACCTTAGTGGAGGGGTGTTTAATCTTGTCAATACTGGGGCGTATTTTGCTAATAATTCCGCTCTTTCTAGTACGGGGGTATTTAATGTAACAGGTAGTGGGATAGTTAATCATATCGATGGAGGAACGTTCATCCATGGTAATTCTGATGTTGGATCTGCTTCTGGTGTTGTGAATATTTTAGGTGGGGAATACCGGCTTATTGGAAACACCGCTTTGACGAGGTTTTTAAATGGTGAGCGTTCAGATGGAATTGTTAATATTGATGGGGGAAGATTTGTCCAGTCCGGGAGTCAGTCTCATTTTCGATCGTCACACTTTTCAGCAGGGGTTGGTGGAACCCTGAATGTGAAACGTGGAGAGTTTACGATGTTGGACGGTTTGTTTGAAAACGGCTATTTGGCGACTGGTGATCCTGGGGTAATAAATGTTGGTGGTGGAACATTTGGTTTATATGGCGGAGATTTTACAAATGGGGTTCAGTCCGGTGCGTCAGGAACGCTGACCGTAACAGGTGGCGAGTTTGTGCTTGGTGCCGTGAATATGAGCAAGGGTTTGGGAACAAGTAATATTGATATTTTTAATGTTAATTTAGATGGAGCACCAACGCCAATATACAACGGTTTTATGTACGTCCCTGCTGACCAGACCATGGAGTTAATTTCTGGAAACACGTTTTTTGTTGGTTTAGACGGTAGTTTTACTAACAGCGGTACGATCTATGTTGACGGAACGCTTTCGAATAGTGGGATTTTTCTCAACGATGGCCAGTTTACAGTTAGTGGCTTGCTGACCAATAGAGGGACATTCTCTAATGAACAAGTATTTTTGAATGACGGAACGCTGACGAACAGTAGCGTTGGAACATTCGATAACAACGGAACGTTCACGAACAGAAGTCTCTTTACAAATGGTGGTGTTTTGACTAACGACGGGGTTTTAACAAACAGTCAAAATGGAACGGTAGACAATAGTCAAACGCTTACGAACTATGGTCTCTTTACAAACGATGGTCTCACTGTTTGTGATGGAACACTGGATAACATATCGTCAGGCACGGTTGACAATAATAGTTCTTTCACCGTTAACAGTACTTTTGCAAATAATGGCTTGCTTATTAATGACGGATATCTTTGGATTAGCGAAAGCGGTTTATTAGACAACGACGGAACGTTTACGAACAATGACATTGTCAACAATAGAGGCGACTTTTTAGCTGATGGAGTTACACGAAATCCGTATGGTTGGTTATGGAGAAGTGGTAGTGGAACATTTGAAAATAATGGAATTGTGTACGACTTATGGGACCCGGCAACAGATGGATATATAATTCCCGATAATGATCGAGTTTATTATATAGATTCTTCAATAACATTAACTCAAGATTTGCAAATTAGTGGTTCACTTGCGATTTGGCCTGACGGCACACTTGAGACAAGCAATTATACGGTTTATAACGATGGGCTCTTAACGCTATCATGTGGAGACTTAATTATTAGTGTTGCCGGTCTGCTCGATAACAATCTTGATGGTATTCTGACAGTTTCATGTGGGACGCTAACCAATAATGGAACGATTCTCAATTATGGAGCGTTTACTAATCTTAGTGCGTTTGTGAATAATGGAATAGCGTATGACCTATGGGATCCGGCAACAGATGGGTATATAATACCTGACAATAGCTTTATTTATTTTATCAATAGCAGTGTGACGTTGACGCAGGATCTTGTCATCAATGGGACGCTTGCGATTTGGACCGGTGGGGAGCTTAACTCGGGTGCCTATGCAATTTACAACAATAACACGCTAACCGTCACAGGTGGCGATGTAAGAGTTCAGGCAATCGGTGGTTTGTTTAATGGCTTTGCATCTGATGGGTATGTCAATATTATGACCGGCACTTTAACGCTATATGAGTTTGGGGTTATTAATAATGGGTACGCAGATCAGGGCCGCATGACAGTATCAGGAGGTGTGTTTGAGCAGGCTGGCGGCACGTTTTCAAATGGGTTCAACAGTCCTGGTATTATAACTATGAGTGATGGAATATTTACGTTAACCAATGGTGACTTTATCAATGGTAATAACGCAAGCGGTACACTAACGATGACCAATGGAACGTTCAATCTCGATGGGGCTATGGTTAAGAACGGTTCAGGAGCAACTGGAATCATGCTGTTCTCCGGTGGGAATTTTAATCTAACCAGTGGAACGATTGTGAACGGCTCTGGGGTTGGGCAAACCGGAAATCTTACCATCTCTGGCGGGACGCTTACGATTTCTCCTGATAGCAATGACGGCGACATTGCTGTTGGTAGCGGCACGAGCAATTTGATGGTTTTTGGGGCAACGATTACAACGATCACTGATGGTGACTTCACCATTCCACAAAGCGAGCTCATGCTCATTCCAATCGAGAGTGCCCTTCATGTTGACAGCTTTGGCGATCTGAACAACACCGGCACGTTGGTTGTCGCAGGCATATTCATCGATGGTGGAGCGTTTGCGAATAACGGATCGTTTTACGATCGATGGGATTTTGATTCTGATGGGTATACCATTCCAACAGATCTAGTCGATCTAAGGCAGTACTATCTTGATGAGTCGGTAACGCTGACTCAAGATTTCGTGATTAATGGCACGTTCTTAATCTGGAACGGCGGTATTCTCGACAGCGGCTGCTACACGGTGAGTAACAATGGAACGCTAACGGTTTCAGGCGGTTCGCTTATTACCGACACCTGTGGTGTGTTCTATAATAACAGTATTTTATCAGTTGCGAGTGGATCGACCTTTGACAACAATGGATTGTTTACGAGTAGCGTGGGCTCGACCTTCATGAATGACGGTATCTTTACAAACGATTTTGTCTTTTTTGAAAATGGCGACTTTATAAATAACGGGGCTTTCACCAATAATGGCCAGTACAATATCTTGTGGGAACCGCCATTCAATCCAGTTCCAATAGACCAATACGGCGGCCAGTATTATTTTGACTCGAGCATTACGTTAACTGCTGATCTTCTTATCAAAGGCACGCTTGCTATTTGGTCCGGTGGTACTCTCAACACAGGTTGCTTCACCGTAACCAACGATGGGGGTCTTACTGTCTCAGGAGGAACGCTGATTGTTGATGCTTGTGGTGTTTTATTCAACGATGGTGTGCTGACGAACCATGTTGCTGGAACGATCGACAACTATGGGACCTTTACGAATGACAATATTTTTATTAATTACGGAACGTTTAACAATTATGGACAGTTCTACGATCAAGGGACCCTAACTAATCTTGGAACGATCACGACGACGTTGCCATTTTACATACAATGGAATCCGGAAGAGATTTACACAATTCCGGACGACGGCTCTCTCTATTATGTCGATTTTGAAAAAACGCTAACTTCTGACTTAACAATCAATGGAACCCTCCAGATCTGGGCAGATGGGCTCATAACGGTAACAGGCCCATTCATCGATGTTTGCAATAACGGGCTCCTGACAATTCTTGATGGTGGCTTTACGCTATCCGGTGGAACATTCTATAATCCGTGCTGTACAGATTGTGTTGGAACGGTATCTCTTATTGGCGGTCGATTCGACCTGCTTCTTGGTTCTTTTGTTAACAGCCTTGCTTCGACGTCAACTGGTATCGTCGATGTTGCCGGTGGTGATTTCAATATATCGGGTGGTATTCTCGTCAACGGGTATGACGCCGGATCGACCGGAACTGTTTTCGTCACTTCTGGGTTGCTAACGATGACCGGCGGAACGGTCTACAACGCACTGGGGGCTCAGTCGAATGGTCTGATTCAGGTTGATGGCGGGACATTTGCTGTGGGCGATGTGAACGTCATTAATAGTCAGGGGACAAGTAATCTTACGGTCTTTGGAGCAGCTATTCCTGGGACGATCTATGTTGGCACCGATTATTATCATATCTATAACGGTTCTTATATTCTTGATCAAAACCAATCGATGGTGGTTCCTGTGGGAAGTTCGATAGATGTCGCAAGTGACGGCGCGTTCTATATTTATGGGGCGCTTACTAATAATGGGACAATAACAATCGACGGCTCGACCTATCTCTTTGCAACCGGCACGTTTACAGACAATGGTACGTTCAATAATAACGGGACCTATCTTGATATTTCGCCATCGTTAGCAACAATTCCTAATGGCCTGGAGCTGCCGATTGTCTCTGGGGCTGATTGGGTTATCCCTGAGTCGCAAAAGCTTACTGTGAATGGTTCAATCAGTAACTGGTCGAATGGCTCGATTCAATTATATGGCTCTCTTTATACGTACAGCTGGATACAAAATGGTAACGGGACTGGCCCTGGTGTGATCAATATTAATTTCCCTGGTTTACTTTCGTTGTTGGGCGGCACGCTTGAGAATAGCGCGACTTCAACTGTAAATATCTATTCAGGCGGCTCGCTTCATAATTATTATGGTATCGTTGATAATGACGGTGCCATTAATCTTAACGCTGGTGGAACGTTTGAAAATTCGACCGGCAACGATGGTCGTTGGCATACGACATCCGGGATTTTTACAATTGCTGCCGGTAGTCGCTTTATAGATCGAGCAGTAATAACACTCGATCGAGATCTTGATCTTGATTCAACCTGGACAATCACGCAGCCTGTTCATATTAATGGCTGTTGTTACGCAATTAATTTTGGTGATAACGGTGCGATTGTGATCGATTCTGGTGCATCGCTTATGCTTGAAGACGTGACGGTTAATAATATATCTAGTAATCAGATTCGATGTATTGACAATACTGTAACGCTCTCGATTAAAAACAGTACGTTTATCCAGGATGGTAACTACTCGTTTACTATTGGAGCGATAAGCGTTGATGGAGACTTGGTTCTTGAGAGTGGTAACGAGACGGTATATACATTCTCGTATGAGAGCAGCGCGCCGGTTGCTATAAGTGAAAAAAGTGCAATCTATGTGACCAAGGGGATAGCGTTTGGTCTGACCGGCCCGATAACGTTTGCTGACGATACCTCTATTATTTGTCTACAGGATGGGACTATGCGAGTTTCGGGTTCTGGGCTTGATTTTACGGTTGGTACATTAAAAATCGAGCACGACTCGGCGCTCGTCGTCGATACGACATATGGTGTAACGCTTGGCGATGGGACGTTGGCTGTCAACGACTTTACTATCGATATTGCAAGCGGTGCTCGTTTAACAATCGAGAACGGGATCGTTTACTACAACAATATAGCACCAGGCAATGGCATAACGTTCTGTGAAGACTCTGCAACACTTCGTGTTACGTACCCCGATGGGCTTACCGCTATTCGCAATCTTACACTTATTGATGGAACGCTTAGTTTCCCAACGACAAACTATCTAGCGACCTTAGGGGCAGCACAGGTTTGGTACGAGAATACGAGACAGGTGCATGATAACCCATATCTTGTCTATAGCATTACGGGGGTATTCCAGAGCGGCGTCGATTATTTAATTCTAGAGAATGGTTTTGTCGATATACAGTCTGGTCAGTTTGCGCCGCCACTTCATATAGCTTCCGGTAGCTCGACGGTCCGGGGTGTCGGTGTCGTTGCTGGTGATATCACGCTTGAGGATAGCACTTCAAACCTAACGCTTGCCCTGGACTCAGGTCTCAATGGCAACGTGACACTCAACTCGGGGACGATCACGCTCGAAACACACCTGACGTTTGTTGGAGACAATATCGTGACTGGTCCTGGCACGATTGTCGTGGGCACCAATAAATTTTCGTTTGGGACAACCACGTTAAGTGCAACAAGTGATTTGTTCTGGGATACTGAATCTCAAATTATGCTCGACTCTAAAGTTTCTCTTGAGGGAGCTTGGACTTTTAGTGGAAACGGTCAATTACATGGCAATGGTAATGTTCTTGATCTAACCAACGGTGGCCAGTTGGTTCTGGCTTCAGGGGCTGTCTTGGACCTAACAGATATAATACTCAAAGGGCTAGGTGATTCTAACGGTAAGATTGTATTTGCTGATGACGGTGCAAGAATTAACATGTCAAACGTAAGTGTTATTTTGTCATCTGATTACACCGTGACGATTGGTAGTATGTACGTTGAGGGGCCAACAACCTGGTTTGTCGACGATCACGAATGGACATTTGATCAGTCTTCATCACTAACCGTTGATGGTACAGTTTTGTGGCTCGACCGTCTTGATCAGTCCAGTCAGGGTAACTTGTTGTTTGGGTCTCCTGAGTCGTCATATCTTCACCTGATCAACAGTGGTACCATCCGTTACTTCTTACCTGAAGTAACCGACACGCTCCTTAACTGTACCGTACGATTGGATGCTATCGAAGCAGATCTTGCTTTACTCTTTTCATACTTGAGTACGATCGATCACGGCCCATACAATTACTCCTTCGATTCAAATCAGACGCTCTCATACAATATTTATCTTGGGCCACAGCACAGGATGTATCTCCAAGAAGACCTGATATTAAACGGCTCAACTTGGTACATTCACTTCTCGCGAGCAGACGAACCTCTATTGTTCATCGATCCAGGTAAGACTGTGACGTTACAAGACATTGTCTTAAAAGACTTCTTACCAGAATATGTTTCATTTGGTGACGAAAACTCACAGTTGGTGTTTGGCTCTGGGACAACGCTAGAGCTAGCAGATGATGTGACGCTTTTGCAGCGGTGGTTGTTCTCCGGGAACGCTACGATCAAGGGCTTTGGTAATACCATCTCTCTTAGTACGGGTAGCATGCTTGATGTCTTTGGTAGTACAGAATTAACGCTTGATCGCGTAAAATTCTGTGGTCTTAGTTCAGACAAGATTAGATGTCGAACCAACGATGGCTCAATTGTTTTTGATGACGTTGAGCTTGGTCTAGCAAGCGACTATACGTTCAGTTATGGTTCGATTCTCATTAAGAACGATGTTGAAATTTCTGGAACAAACTCGTTTATCTATTCGTCTGTAAGAACAAGTACGATTGATTCGTGTTCCCAATTGCGAATAGATCACGGGACGACATTGAGTTATGCGCCTCAGACAAGCAATCGGGATCTTTTATTCATGACCGATGCAACCTCGCGATTATATCTCGATGGTTGCATGTTGTACTCGACGCCAACTGGAATTCGTCTCAACAATGGACGAGTATTTATCGACAATTATGTAACGTTATCAGCCGATGGTCAGGTTTTGTCGGAAGCAATAGAGTTTGGCGATAGTTTGATGGTTGATGTTCTGTCGGGAGCGTATGTTGAGGCATATGGATATATTGATATGAATTGAGAGGGCTAAGGGTTTTATGATTAAAACTAACGCGTTAAAAAAAATCTTTGGAGTAATTTTTCTCCTGTTGCCCATTCATCTGTTTGCGGCAGATGTAGCGTGGGATTTTAATGCATCCTATATCATTCCAGACGATCAGAACAATTACTATCTTGATAGTTCTAAATCTCTTACCAGCGATCTGACCATTAACGGAACGCTTTCAATTTGGACTAACGGTACGCTTAGTACCGATAATTATAGAGTGTACAACAACAACACGCTGACGGTTTCTTGTGGCACGTTCAACCGTCAGGGAACAAATATTTTTATCAATGGCAACACAGGTCCTGGGTTCATAAATGTCTTTTGTGGAACATGCAATCTTGCCGGTGGTTTTATCTACAACGGTTACAACTATGACGGAATAATTAGTGTTACCGGCGGAACCCTTAATCTTGATGCAGGCGGAACCATTTGGAACGGTTCTGGTGCTCGTGGCGATATAAACTTAACGTATTCAGGGACGATCGATCACAGTGGTGGCGAGATCCATAATGGTCGTACGTCAGCTGGATATATTGCTATCACAGGAGGCGAATATTTACTTTCTGGCGGCTCTATTCAGAACGGCCGAGGGAGTGTTGGTTCTCTTACTGTATCAGATGGTGTTTTTGATCTTCAAACAGGGGGCGTTTTTTACAACGGCTACTCAGCCACGGGAAACACGATCATTACCGGGGGAACATGTAAGTTGACCGGCGGCGATCACGTCAATGGCGATGGTTCGGGTCAGACCGGTAATATAACTGTTTCGGGTGGAACGTTTGTTATTGATAGTGGAAGTTTGCGTGAAGGAACAGGAACATCAAATCTTACTATCTTTGGTTTAAATCTTGACGGTGTCTCGGAGCCAATTATTGATGGAGTGCTTACGATCATCTCTGGGCAGACGATGACCATAACAGGCGCGTCTCTAGTTACTGCTTTTGGTGGGGTAATTTATAACGATGGAACGCTAACGAACAGTGCTAATTTCGATAACAACGGAACATTTACGAACAATCTTTTATTTGATAATAGTGGTTCGTTTACAAATGACGGATTTTTCTATAATAATGGCACGTTTACCAATTATACAGGTGGTGTCTTTACGAATAATGGAGTTTTTTTCGATCAAGCAGGTCAGTTTATAAACAACGGGATATTTATTAATAATGGTCTTCACTACATAGCGTGGAATCCAAATGTAACCTATATCATCCCAGATGACGGTTTTGTTTACTATCTTGATCAGGCGGTGACGCTAACCGATGACCTGCTTATTTCTGGGTCTCTCGATATTTTAACTGGCGGGTATCTCTACTCGGGTATTTATACAATCACGAACGACCTGTCTTTGACTCTATCTGGTGGATCGCTTTGGATTAACGAAGTTTCTGGTGATTTCGGGTATTTATATAACGATGGGATTTTGACGATCTCTTCCGGAGCGTTAACCAATAGTGGGTACCTGCTCAGCGATGGCACCATAACAAACAGCGGCACGCTTAATAATTTGTACACATTCACGAATGCAAATCTTTTCGTTAACGACGGTACGTTCTTGAATGACCACTCATTTACCAACTCCCATATAATGATCGAAAATGTCGACATGTCTGGTACCGGTACCTGGTACGAGCAATGGGAGGCCGGTGACGAGGGGTATTCGATACCTCGAGATGGTCGGGTGTATTACATTGATTATCCTGTAGTGCTTGGGGCTGATTTAACAAACAATGGAATCATTGAGATCTGGTCTGGTGGTGATGTTAATAACGCCAGTTTGTATTATGTTCAGAATAATAACACCATAAATATTACCGGAACACTTTCGATTGAGACTGGGACAGGAGGGCTTCGTAATGCGTTCGATGCAAGTGGTACAGCAACGGTACGAATAAATCTAGGTGGAATTCTCGATACATCGGATGTTTTTTACAACGGCTATGGTTCTAGTTCTATTGGTACGCTTTTTGTGAACAGAGGCGGCATTTTCAGCCAGTCGGCAGACTCGTTTTATAATGCAAATATGAGTAGCGGTGGGACAGGATATCTATTTGTTAATGGCGGGATTTTCAATTTTAACGGGAGCGTTTTTTGGGGTGGGGCTTCGATTGGCGATACGAGTTATATAATAATCAATGATGGAACATTTCTTTCTAATCCTAGTGGCGCAATGTTAAATGGTATGGATGGTGAGGGAAATCTTACCATCCACAGTGGAGGAATACTTCAGCACGTTAGTGGCTCTTTTGTTAATAGAAATAGCGCTTCATCAACGGGAGTCTTGCATATAAATTATGGGGGGATGTTTCAGCTCATGGGTGGAACATTTACAAATGCTTCGGCGAGTGGGGCTGTTGGTGAGATAATTGTTTTTTCTGGTGGTTTATTTTCCCATTCTGGGGGGACATTGGCCAATGGTTCTAGTTCAGGGGCTCTTGGAAAGATCGATCTTGCTGGGGGAACATACCGTCTTTTGCCAGGGGTGATCGTTAATAACGGTAGTTCTGGTATAGGCTACATGAACGTTACTGATGGCATGCTTGATTTGCTGGGTGGTCAAATCCAACATGGGGTTAACTCTGGGGCAGAAGGCTATCTTACGATAAATAGTGGTGCGGTTGATCTAGGAGATGTCGACATAAACGTAGGTTCTGGTTCAGGCTGGACCTATCTGTTTACTGATACGATCCAGTCGGTTACTAATGGCTATCTTAATATTGTTAGCGACGAAAACGTTTCGATCCCACTCGATAGTGTTCTTACAATAGATAGTGTTTCAACTCTTACCAACGATGGTATTTTAACGAACACTGGATCGCTAACAAATACAGGCACGCTCGATAACAATAATTTATTCACGAATAATAACTTATTCACAAATAATGGCTGGTTTATAAACGACGGGATATTTACAAATACTGGGGTATTCGACAATAACGAGACGTTTACGAACAACAATATTTTTGTTAACCGGGGCGTGTTTAATAACACGAGCCCGTTTTTTAATCTTGGTCTCTATTACGAGCTATGGGAGCCTACCGTCGAAGGCTACACAATACCCGATGACAACATAATTTACTTTGTTGACGATTACGTGGCCCTCGGGGCTGACCTGACGATCAATGGGTCGTTTATGATTTGGACCGGCGGAACGCTTGATACAAGTAATTATACGATCTCTAACGACGGTCTTTTAACGCTCTCTTGTGGTGATTTGATTATTGGCTCTGGTGGTTTACTAGACAACAATCTTGATGGCACGGTAACAATATCGTGTGGGTCGTTAATCAATAATGGGATTTTAAATAACGATGGCCTAATAACGAATAGCTCATTACTTGTTAACAATCTGACGTTTACCAATAACGGAACATTTGTTAATGCTGGGACGTTTAGCAATAATGGAACGTTTCAAAACTTAGGAACGTTTTCCAATTTGGGAACATACCTTGGTTTTGGTAATTATCAGTGGGATCCTGCGACAACCTATATCATCCCTGATGACGGTAGCACCTACTATATCGACTTTGCTAAAACACTAACGTCAGATCTAACTATTTGCGGAACGCTTCGCATTCTTACCGGTGGTGCGTTGTCGGTCACAGGGGCGTTTATAGAAATATGCAACAATGGCTATGTCGACATAATTGATGGAACACTTACGGTTTCCGGTGCCGGAACGTTCAATAATGGCTGTTGCGATGGTTGTTGTGCCAGTTCTGTTGGGGAAGTTAACATTTCGGGAGGAACGTTTGCTCTTGAGAACGGCTCGTTTGTAAACAGTCTTGTTTCGACGACCACGGGAATTTTGAGAATAACCGGCGGCATGTTCCTTATGACGGGAGGCATATTTGTTAACGGTCTTGATACATTATCGACTGGAAGTGTACACCTAACAAGTGGGATTTTGAGTTTTTCTGATGGAGCTTTATATAACGCTTTTGGTTCATCTTCGTTTGGGACGATCACGGTTGACGGTGGTACGTTTGTTTTAGACCAAGCTAATGCCAAGAAGTGTGGTGGTACAAGTAACGTTACTATTTTTGGTGCCAATCTAGATGGAGACATCGAACGAACTTCGGGAGACTATTTTTGGTACGACGGACAAATATCTGTTCAGGCCGGCCAGACCATAACTGTTCCTAGTAATAGCGTGTTTGGGACCGGTCGAGATTCGGTTATGTTTTTGTATGGTGATTTTATTAACAATGGAGTTATGACTCACCTTGGAACGATCTATTTATTTGGAGACGGTGCGGTAACCGAAAATAATCCTATAGACGGGTATGGAGCGATTATCGATTTAACAGGATCGGTTGCTTTTGTCAGAGAGGGCAAACGGGGTATTATTCCAGCCTTAATGGACCTGACGATTCTTGAGAATCAGAGACTTATTGTTGAGGGTGAATATATAAATCGCTCAGGTGACTCGATCGACGTGTATGGGAGCATATATACCTATAGTATTTTACACAATGGCGATGCCAGTGGATCTGGGTCTCTTAATGTTCACTATCCAGGCTTTTTGGCTGTTCTTGGCGGGACACTAGAAAATTACAGCACTTCGACCGTAACCATAAATTCTGGCGGTTCGTTATATAACTATCTTGGAACTGTCGATACGAGTGGGCTACTTCATGTTGACGAAGGTTCCCAGTTTGATTTTGTTCGGGGCGGTCTCGTTGGGGTAACAACGATTGATGCCGGGGCCATTTTTACCGACAAGAAAGAAATTGTGCTTGATCGAAACCTTGATCTTGATGCGACCTGGACCATAACAAACGATACTTCGATCAATGGCAACTGCAATAGCATAACGTTTGGGACAGGCGGTGAGATTGTGATCGATTCAGGTGCGTCGCTTATGCTTGAAGATATTGTTCTCAACAATATATCTGGTACAAAGATCCGCTGCGTTGACAATACGGCTACTTTATCGATTAACCATGTTTCTTGGTTTCAAGATAACGATTGCTCGTTTACGGTTGGCCTGATCCATCTTGCCGGAAATATGTTCATGAAATCGATCGATGGTGATAGTCATGAGTTCTCATATCAAAGCTCACAAACTCTTTCGATTGGCCAAAACAGCTCGATTCAGGTTTTCTCAAACATGACGCTTGAAGCTACTGACGTTTCGTTTGTCGATAAGACATCTGTTATCTGGCTACGTGATGGTTCGATAAGTATTCCTGACCCAGGTGCTATTTTCACCAATGGTCTTCTGCGAGCTTCCGGATGTTCCGCAATTGATATTATTGCAAGTAATGGCTTGACGTTTGGCGACGGGGCGTCTTTAACTAACGACTTTACATTCAAGCTTGATGGTGGCGCACGAGTTACTGTCTCGAGTGGCGCGCTTCGTTATAATAATTTTTCTCAGACAGGTGGTATTGTCTTTGGAAGAAAGTCTTCTACTTTACGAATAGAAGAGACTGGTGGGCTTACTGCCGTTAGCCCGCTAACACTTTCTCGTGGTACGCTGAGCGCCCCAGTATCTGGTTTGCTAGCAACGGTCGGCTCGAGTTCGATTGTGCAGCAGTCCATGACGCATGAATATGATTCCCCATATGAGTCGTTTCTTATAACCGGCACCTATTCAACAACTAACGGTTTTGTTGTTGATGGTGGTTCGTTCGAGGTCGTGTCTGGTCAGACAACGGTGCCTCTACAAATTGATTCTGGAGCAGGAGTTCTACGAGGCCGGGGAATTCTTAACAGTAATGTAACGCTCGAAAACTCCGGGACAACGCTGAATACTGCCATTACTTCAGATCTTAACGGTAACATTGTTCTTAATGGCGGAACGGTAAGTTTAGATACGAACATGCAGTTTGTTGGGGATAGAACGGTTACAGGCTCTGGGACGGTCATTTTGAATGGAAACAGATTTTCGTTTGGTGGTAAAGACCAAACCTTATCGCACGAAATTATGTGGGACCTGTCGTCTCAGCTTGAGATGAACGCGAACATCGATCTTGTCGGTACCTGGACGTTTGGTGGTGCCGGACGATTGAACGGTAACGGTTATGTTCTTGATATTACTAATAGTGGCCGACTGGTGATTGACAACGATGCAATGTTATATCTCACAGACATTGTTCTTAAGGGTCTGGGTAATGCGAACGGTTCTCTTTTGTTTATGAATGATAATGCGAGATTGTATATGTCGAATGTTGCTGTTGTGCTTGCCGCTGACTATACGATGACGATTGGTGGTATTTATGTTGATGGACCAACGACTTGGTTTGTTGATGCTCATGACTTGATATTTGATCAACAAGCGTCTCTTACTGTTGATGGAACGGTTCTTTGGCAAGATCAGTTGGATGAGGTTGTTACGGGCAGTATTTTATTTGGCGTCCCCGAGGCTAGCTATTTGTCGCTGCTTAACAGTGGAACGGTACGTTGTGTCTGCGAGATTTGATTTGATTTAATTTGATATTCATGACTTCTTGTTTTTTCTTGAGGAATTTTGCTAAGTCTAGAACGTTCTTGGAGAGGTATTTTTGGGACACGCCTGGAGATAGTTAAAGGGGTTGCGGGGGCGAACAAGTAAGATAGTAAGGAGAGTCGTATAATGAAGCAACAGATGAAGCTGTTAGTTTCTTTTTGTGTTAGTTTCTTTTTGTTTTCCCCGTTTCTTTTTTCGTCGTGTTTCAACCAGCCAGGGGTTTGCTTTTCAGGCAAAGGAGCGCGATTTGTTCTTATGGATGTCAGTTCGAGGGTTAACCTTCGGAACAATGCAAATAAGGGATGGGAAGAGTTTTCTATAGTTAAAAATTGTGTGGAAGGGCTTGCTGCAGGCTTACGCTCGTACGATGACGCACCGTGTGACCTGATGGTTAACAATAGTAGGGCTATCGAAAATCTAACAGACTGCTGCACGCAGATCTCGTCGCAGGTGTACGCAAATAGTGAAGCGATCGTTCTTGATCATGAGTTGACAGTTGATAACAGTAACGCGATAAATTACTGGGCAGATATAGCTCTTT
>Ga0180007_10004277_pt1 | contig 15202 bp, 12 predicted proteins | sample MM_PC_MetaG_FD_121122 | JGI IMG/M metagenome (GOLD analysis project Ga0180007, IMG submission 121122) | Groundwater microbial communities from the Aspo Hard Rock Laboratory (HRL) deep subsurface site, Sweden - MM_PC_MetaG | ecosystem: Environmental > Aquatic > Deep subsurface > Groundwater... | reverse complement strand
ATTTCGTTTGTGGACCCACTCGCATCAACTATATGCACAAGAATATCTGCCTGCCTCAAGTCATCAAGAAATTTATTTCCAAGTCCTTTGCCTTCGTGTGCACCTGGAATTAAACCTGCAACATCTAAAATTTCAACCGGTACGAATCTTCGACCATTTATGCAATAACCACTTCTGGGATTACATTGCACGTTGAAATCTTTGTCAACACATTGCACTTCAATATATCCAACTCCACGGTTAGGCTTTATTGTAGTGAAAGGTCTTGCAGACCTTTCTACGGCTACAGATGTCGCTGCCATGAAAAATGTCGATTTCCCACTACTGGGCTTGCCAACCAAACCAATTAACATAAACTCCCTCATTCAAATTCGTAAATGCTTTCCATTCTTTTGTGATCTATTAATCGTCTTGATATCAAACCTGCTTTTTCTAAATTGTGTATATGAAATCTTATTCCCGGCCTTGTCATATTTATGCGTAAAGCAATTTGATTGACAGTTAGTGGTTCTTTTTTCAACATGTTTAATATTATATTTTTATTTCCCTTCGTCTTATAAATGCGTCGATCATATATCTTGAAACTATTCTCTATTTTTATTTCCTTATTCCCCAAATTCATTTCAGGATAAATTTTGATTATCTTTTTGTAATCCTGAAAAAATTTCTTCATACCATTTCGGAGTATTGAAATTGTACCATACTCCCCTTTAACCGTGAATGTTGTTTTATACCCCAATTTCAAGCATATTTGATACAGATCACCTGCCAATCCCGTATTTTTTACTGAGATGCCAATCATTGTCGAGTCGATCCATGCTTCATCTATTATAAAGGCGATTAAAACGGCAATGAGATGGTCTCTGTCTTTTTCTATTATTCCTTTTGGTATTCTAGCAGTTCTTGAAAGAAAACTTGTTGTATCTAAGTTATATTCATTGAAGAATAGACTAGCAAGCACTGGCGGGCAATAGGGGCGGGTGGTAGTTAAGTAGTATCTCCTTGGGAAATTTATCTTCCCAAATATCGATTCCAATTTTGTTACGTATAAGCTTCTAATCTGCTTGTCAAATTGTCTATACCCAAAATATGGCAAACGCCCTTTTTTCGGATTAATCACTGTTCCATCTGCGATATTGTGGGCTATTATCATATCAAATATTGGAGTAATCTTGACAGGTAGTATTGGCTCTGAAACAAAATTTGGTCCATTGCTGGTTTTATATGCAGATATGTTATTTTGCAGCTCAAGTAAATCAATCTCAAGAAGATTGCATATCTGTATCCATATCTCTAAAGGAACGAAAAATTTCCTGCAGTGACTTTCCTTCAAGAAATTGTAAAATGTACTGGAGGGGAGATTGTTTTTTTTTTGTAAAGCTAGATAAATGCCATCTCGTTTCTTATACTTTTCATAAAGCTTGCTTCTTACTGTTACTAAGAATTCTTCTTTGACGCGTATATTTACTCTCGATCGAAACTCCCAAATATTTACCTCCCTCATCCTTTCTCTATATCTGTTAACTTTATTAAGCTTTTCAAAAAAGTTTTCCAACTATTCCGATTAGCATGTGAATTAATCTGTACACTTAAACTTAAATATCCATTTTTGATGTAGGTATGAATAGGCTGTCCGATAATTTCTTCCTGACATTCGTGATTTTCTTACTATTAAACTATGTGACATGGAATCAAGCCAACAAAAGGCCATGTCGGCAGAATGGGATTTGGACTGATGCGTTTAAATTCAATTGGCGGACAGTCTAGATATGAAACACGAAATTGGCCAATAGCATTATATCCCTTTTTCCATAAAGATAAACAGCATGAGATCACGACTTACAATTGGAAAAGAACACGGGAAGGTAACTGATCAAAAACACTCATCTTGGAAAACTTTAGGTTCCATGCTATTAGTCTGTGGTGCATTAGGTTCATGCGGTCCAGGCGTATATCGGCAGTTGCCAGAACCTGTACTGTCTGATATGGGCGTGTGTGATGATGACCATCGCCGCGATCATGCCGCAACACTAGAATGCAGGTTCAGTGCGCTGGAATCCTTTGCCGTGAATACAAGAGATCAAACAGCACGTGCAAGGATCGTGGATTTTCTGGAAGATTCTTTGCATGGTCGGGATATTTTTTCTGAAAGCGGCACCGCATTACCTTTGAACGCGCTGCGTGCTATTGCCGCAGACCGGTTCACTGGCTACGATCTGGAGGAGCGGATAACACGTATCTTTGAAAGGGCTTTGAATGGCGAATACCATTGCCACCCCACCAGTATGGATGAACAGCATGTATCACGACTCAGTCAGCAGGCCGCAGAACATCTTATTTCAATGGCCAGCGAATCTGACTTGCATGTAGGTATGTATGCTACGAGTGCACTTCAGCGTCGTCTGGTCTGGGAATTAAACGCAAGCGATGAAGAACTTCGGATGGGATTGCGATTTAGCGAACCTATTATGCATGTGCTAAGGTCCCTGGATTGGAGGTATTATTTCCACTTTGTTGTTCAGCCCACAAATAATAGAGGCAGCCCAGAGTCACAAGAGCGGCTTTTCACATTATTGGAACATGAACTTGGCACTGATTGTAATGAATGGGATTCAGCAACTAGATTTTTTCCCGTTGACAATGGCCATTCTTTAGGCAGTGAACCTGAGACGTTTTGCGACTACGCATTATTTCAGCTCTATTATATTGCTCTCAGGAGTAACATAGATGGACTAAGGGAACGTGCAGTAGAGGTAGCAGGAGTATACTTACATAGTGAGAACGAATATGCCAGACGTAACTCGCTCGGTCTTTTAGGCAGAGTTGCCAGTGATGAGCACACGAGTCCGCAATTGAGACTCCGAATCTTAGATCTGACCGAACCGCTTGTCGGTGATGAGTCTGAAATGGTTGTTCGAAGTTCCCTTGGTGTTCTTGTTGGCATATTCGCAAAAGAACCGGGTTTGTGGGGAAGAATAATCGATATATGGGAGAGAAACCTTCAAACCATAAATACGACTTATTATCTAACACTAGACTCTCTTAGAAGCGCAGCCTTTGAGGTGTCCCGTATGCATGTGGATTCTGCCATAAATAACGACGCACTTTCAAGAATAGTAAACCTGCTTGAGGCCGCGTATGACGGAGTAAATTCGAACATCCGGCATAATATCATCTGGTCTCTCCGTCAATTCGAGGAAAACGAGGCCGTAGATCCGCAATTGAGAGAAGGAATTAGAAACTGGCTGGTTTTGTATTAATCATTAGCTCAGTGGCGAATGCGTAAATCCCCTCTTTCCAGTTCCCTTGCAGCATCGGAGCCGATCCATCTCGCAGTCTTATCTTCAGTCTGCCTGAGCTCTTTTGCAAGTGCCAGTGCATGCTTGTGCAATGAGATGTTTCTTTTGCCGATCTGTCTTAGCGCCCAGTTTACTGCTTTTTTTACGAAATTCCTTTTGTCATGCGAGTACTGCTTGATTAGAGGTAGATATTCAATGAATTGTGCATCAGGCGCTTTCTTGTCATGTACAGCACTTGTTGCCATAAGTACAAAACCCGCACGCCTTACGAATTCTTTTTCACTTTTGATCCATTCAATTATTTTCTTTTTATAGAATGGAGTTTTGTCAAAAAGATTTGAACAACATTGATCGCAGATATCCCATGAATAGAAATCATTGGCCCAATCATCCATTTGGTTTTCGGTTACGAGTTTTGGATCATCAATAAGGGTTGCAATCGTTTTTGCTTCATGAATATTTGTTTGCCAGAGCGAAAGCGCAAGTTCGTGATTTTTACCGATCTCGATGTCGACGAGCTTACTACCGACATCGGGAGCTTTTCTTCCGAATGGTGATCCTTCGGAAGAAATGATTTCTTTTGCAAACTTTCTTATTTCAGGCAATGGAACTCCGAGCGCGTTGGATGATTCTATCCCGAATCTTGCCATTCCCTCTTTGTAACCGGGTTTGGTATTTTTACCCAGCTGCTTCAGCCGTGAGATAACTTCTCTATGGTTCATTTCCGCATCACCACAATGCTTTCCCTTGTTTTAACTTTTTGCGGCCTAACATCTGCAACTCTTTCTGCACCAACGATTATCTCAACATCTGAAAAACCAATTCGCTCGGCCATCTCTGCAAATATCTCATCGACAATTACATGAGTATTGTGAATTATAGAATTTGAAACAATCACATGTGCACAAGACCCAGAACTCAGGACCCGAAACATTTCCATGATAGCCTGTTCCATATCTTTGAAATAGCTCCCAACTATCGGAATTTGATTCCCTAGTTCTCCAACTTCTTCTGGCATTTCATTGACTTTCATATCTTTTCCTATAAACGATCTTATGGCACGCATTCGTACTTCTTCGGCTTCTGCCTTACTCATGTGTAGCAGGCTGAGCTCGATCCCGTACACTTTTGAATAATCAATATTATTCAGATATGGGGGTGATGTAACGATCAGATCTATACTTTCAGTAGGTGTTTCAAGTGCGCGTGCATCACCGATAAAAACTTCTGGAGTATATCCCGAATAATCACGCTCACGCAACTCCCGCACCATTCGCTTCACTTTCCTCTTGAATACATCTTTTGCAGGAATGGCAAGTTTATCTTTTTTTATCTTTAGTACCCCACCATCTTTCAGCATGATACTGGCCTGAGGAAGCACTGAAAGAAGTGCAAGCAAAAGAAGATTTCGGGTTCGTGGTTCTTCCTGTTCTATGGCTTCTCTTATCGCGAGTATTTGATTATAATTTCTTTTTGGAAAAACCGCGCGGGGATCAAATAGTTCAAATTGCCATTTTTGCAAATTGGTGTTTTTAAGAGATCGAAGTTTGTTCGTAACAAATATTTCTACAGCTCCAATGTCTTCTTCAGCATAGTCATCGGTTTTTGTTTTTGAAATAAATACCGCAAGCTGAGACGCATCAACTCCAATAGATAGTATGTTTTTTTGTTTTGCAGTAAGCAGGGTTGTGCCAACACCGCAAAACGGGTCAAGAATTATTTCAGGAAGTTTTGAATCGCATTTGTGAGTGTGAATTTTGTTGCCATAGTTTATCGCATATTCGACTATTTCTGGTGCAAACCCTTCCTTGTACCAGAACCAGCCGTGGGTAGGTTTGTCCTTGGAAAGTTCGAATGTCATTAGTTTTCCGAGATTATTGTCCATAGTTATTTTCATGATTGTTTACCTCAATGACCAAACAGCAGTCAGGTTTATTTCCTTTTCCCCAGCTCTGCACCTTGTTTTGAAAGTTTGTCCGCTTCTGTATTCTTTTCTCTTGGGATATGCTCAAAATGAACTTCCATTCCAATGATGAGACTAGCGACACGTTTACTTAGTGGCTTTAGTTTTATGTCCTTGACTTTGTATTCGTTGTTCAACTGTCTTATTACAAGCTGACTGTCGCTTTTGATGTGTACCATGGTTTCGCCCATTTGATGTGCAGTTTCAAGTGCTTTGATTACTGCAGTGTACTCTGCGATATTGTTTGTCCCTTCGCCTATGTATTCGCTGAGTTCTTCCACCCTCATACCATCTTTGTATATCACGATACCAATGCCCATAGACCCCGGATTTCCGAATGATGCACCATCTGTGTAAATAACTAGCATAAAATACAACCAACCATATTGCATCAAACTTTGTTTGAATGCTGAATTTTCTTAGCTACGTGTATTTTTATAACATTTGTATTAACTATGAATCATATGAAATATTCATTTCATCCGAATCCAGTAGTCGGGATGACAAAAATATTCATTCTTGCCATAATACTCACACTCATAGTATACACTTACCGCGAGATATTGAAGAATGTGGCCATAACATTTCTTGAGATCATATGGATTATATCGCTGATATACATAGCGACCATATTTATCATGTCCCGTTTTTATTCCATTACACTGGATGAGAAATCAGTCACATATAAACGAGGCATTTTCTGGACAAAGGAGATCATGCTCCCATACCACAGGATAACTGAAGCGACATACATCCAGGGAATAGTACAGCGAATACTTAGAGTTGGAACGCTCATAGTAGATACAGCAGGCGGTTCCCATATGGCAATACATGTTGAAGATATCAAAAGTAGTGATCTGAAGATGATAATAGGGGAGATAAAAACAAAAAGCCACGCAGATGATGGAGAATGAAAAAGGATACTGAGAAAAAACATGCTGACGACAATAAGTTCAGATTCGAAGAGACCTACTTAGTAATAAGTGACAGATCCACCATACTTAAACTCAGAAGCCTAGGTGCAGGTGTAGAAGAAGCAGATGAAACAAAAATAGCGCTTCTTGAAGCAGCATATTTTGCAGATAGGGGAGTTATTCCGATAGAAAAGGACAAAATATTTGATACAGTGAAAAAACATGATAAACTTTATATGGAAAAATTTTATGTAATAAAATATCTGCGCGATAGAGGGTATATTGTCAGGCCAAGCCTTGATAACACAGACTACCTTAGACTTCATAGAAAAGGAGTACGACCAGGAGAAGACAGGACATATGGCCTGATTATGGTTGTTCCAAAAAATTGGAAATGTGATGTTGAGGATCTTCTTCCATCCCTTGAAACTGCGGGTAGATTGCGCAAGGAACTTGTGATTGCGATAGTCGATATTGAACAGGAAAAACCGCTATTCCTAAAGTTTGGAAGGATGACCATTGAATAGCATGTTCTTTAATTTTGCCAGGTAATATAATTAGGATAGACATGCACGAAATTCTAGGTACCATAATAACAACAGAGGAAAGTCCCTCAACAACCGAATTCTCATTTGTAATCAATAATAATTCAGAGGTAAAAAAGGGCCAGTATGTGCAGGTAACTCAAAGTAACGGGATACTTTTCGGCCATGTATCAGAGATATACAAATCAAACCGTTATTTTGAAAGAGCCGAAAGCGTAGCAGAGTTTGAAAAAAATTCAGGAATGGACTCGCATTTTCCATCATCCTCATGGGAGTATACTATTGTGATAGTGAAAATACTTGGTATTGCAAAACACAGTGACGATGGACCGGATGCCTTCCAACACTCTTTTAAACGTGCATTCGTACCGCCTTCACCTGGATTGAAAGTTCAGAGCGCAGATAATGAACTCCTTCGCCAGTTTCTTGGATTCCAGGATAATGGTTTCCATATAGGTGCTATCGAACATCATGATGTTCCTGCAAAAATATGCATGACTCGATTGGTACAAAAACACCTAGCTATACTTGCAATGAGTGGTGCAGGCAAATCGCATTTGTCTTCAGTGCTTCTGGAAGAAATTCTCGATCGTAAAAAACAAGACGGACGGATTGCAGTTGTGGTAATAGATATTCATGGTGAATATGTAGGGTTTCAGCACGATCCAAATTATGGATCAAAAACAAAAGTGATTGATGGAAACGAAATTTCGATTCCATTAAGAAAAATGAAACCAGAGATGATTATGTCATGGCTTCCAAATCTTTCAACGCCGCAGAGGGAGGTTCTCCGTCATGCGATGTTGCAGCTCAAGCAGGAAAAAAAGGATGAGGAATCATATGGTTTCAAGGATCTGCTGGATGCTGTGGAAAAAACAGATGTTTCCAAGGACGACGTAAAACGTGCACTAAAACGTTCGCTTTCTGAACTAAAACGATATAGGTTCATTTCCAAGAAAACCGAAAACCCAAAACTCATAACCGAAATCCAGCCAGGCAACCTTACAATTCTTGATTTCAGTACAATAGATTCCCTAAGGAAAAAACAGATATTGGTTGCAATGATATCGCGAAGATTATTTAATCTAAGAAAAAAAAATCAGATCCCGCCATTTCTTTTGCTTGTTGAGGAAGCGCATAATTTTGCGCAGCAAAAAGCAGAAGAACATGAGGCTGTTTCAAGAAGCATTATTGAAACGATTGCAAGAGAAGGAAGAAAATTCGGCGCATCGCTTTGCCTCATTTCCCAAAGGCCAGTGAATCTAAGCACAACTGCATTGAGCCAGTGCAATACACACATAATACTCAGAGTTACAAATCCAAATGATCTTGACCACATACAAATGAGCTCAGAAGGAATTGATTCAAGGATTGCAAAATCTATCACAGGACTAAAGGTTGGCGAAGCAATAGTAGTTGGTGCTGCCGTCAATTATCCTGTATTTGTAAGTGTTAGGAATAGAAAATCTACGAAAAGGGAAAGGGGTGCACCTCTGCATCAGCAGGCGATAGAATTTGAATCCGAGAAGGAGAAAAAAGAAGAACAGGTTGAGGCTTTTCTTTAGATTTGAAGTAGTACACGTGTAAAGTAGGATAGCACTTATTTTAAATATATGTTATTGTAAGTATAGTTATATGGTAGCACTTGACAGCAAAAAAGAGCCCCCAGTTCAAAGTAATAGAAGTACCCATGGCCTTGATACCAAGAAACAGGTTGCCAGTGCAAGAGAGTATATGAGGTTTCATGATGGAGAACAAGATAAGACGCTCAGTTTGGATCGTCGGCTTAGAGTAGAAGCTGAAAAGGCAGGGGTATACAAAGAAAAGGAGCCAAATAATGAAATGGCAAGACGCAACAATGCGCTGATCCAACTTGCATTATGCAGCATTAAAATCGCGTATAGTTATGATCAGCCATCCGAATTACGAAGAGAAATAATCAAGGCAAAAACATTTGCTGAAAAGGCAATGGTAGGGCCAGATATCGTTGACACTTGCCTTCTAGGGAACAGAACTGATAAAACCGCCTGGGAAACAGCCACAAAGGAACTTATCCGAAGGTCAATAGACATGGTAATTAAGTGTGCAGACAAACCCATTCTTGCACTCGAGGATATTTACTTTGAATCAAAAAAACTAGGCATGCCTAGTGAATGTAGAAAAACGATTATTATTATGGCTATAGATGCATTAGAGCACCATGGTAGAGATACTAGTGGTGCCATCAATCGGATGCTCTCCACATATAAGAAAGAAAATGGTTGCGATACTGGACATCTGGATCTTGAAGAGAGATACAAGAACAGGAGAGAGATACTAACCAATAGAGAGTATGTGGAAACAGTGATAACAGCATGTGACCTGATAGCTTATCTGTCCAAAAATTTCTTTATTGAACCACCAGAATACGAAGACATAATGGCGCTTCCACTTGATGCAGGTGAAGAAGCTGAAGAAGAACTCATGAAAAGGAATGCTGAAAAAGAAGCAGAATATAGAGAACGCATAAGAAAATGTTTACTAGCTGATGCAATAAAAGCATTCCCCGTGATTGCAGAAAAATATTCAATAAATAGCAGTGCAACAATATACGAACTGATTATGGATATTACAAAGGCAGCCATCAGGAGTGTAGCCAATCCGACAATAGCAGCTTATGCAGTCCATATGATTTCAACAGAATTATGGATGCTTGATGCAGATCCACTCTATCGCGGCATGGTGCTTTTCTCTGCAATCGATCATGCCAGAAATGGAGATGAAGAAGTGAAGAAGATCGTACTCGATGCGCTACGATGTTATGAAATGGACGTGAAACCAGAAGATGATTGCATAGATGTGCAAAGACTTATAGGAGAAATAGATGGCCCAGAGAATGAATCTGGTTCAACCAGAACAGTGAGAAGGAATCAAGGATTTGAAATAGATTCGCGCAGAATATTGCTTGTGCAATTGGCCGGATTTGAAAATGAGAAACTAACTGAAATGGGTTTTAGATTATAAATAGAGTGCTGCGATTGTGAAAAGGATAAAATATAAATAATAAATTTGAAACTATGAAACTTCCCAGCAGTCAAGCGAACTGATAGTGAATGGAATTGAACATTCCTCTTCTCCAACGCTTGCCGAGATCTCACCTTCTTCCCCAACTTCTCCAGTGATATAGAAACCTGTTCCGTGATCATTGCTTGGATCCCTTAATTCTGCGAGTTCATGATCAGGTGTATCCCAGTCAACACTGGAACATGCGATATCGCCGTCTTCTCCACAATGTATAGACACCCAACCGTACTGACCTGCATACACATCTAGCGGATTGCCTCCATTTATCTCGCATATGTCAGATCCGCCTTCATCAGGTGGCAACCCAGAATCGTTATTTACTACTATACCTGCGATTGCAACTGCACCAATAATGTCTTCACCAGTTTCCCAATAGCCTGCGCCACGAAGATCACCAGCAGTATTTCTATCAGGGGCAGTGTAAGTTGCACCAGTTATTCCTCTTGGACCGCGCCCACGCGTACTTCCAACAAGACCTCGAGTAAGATCATATTCTGCAAAATCAGGAGTATCTCTTGCACCTGACACACTACATACAAGATCGAAATCCACGAATTCTTCATGATCAAGAGTCGCTCTTCTTGGATCGAATTCACAAACATAATCTGGTGATACTACATCTATATCAGAGGTACAAGTCACATCGCCAGAAGTATATCTTATCAGCCCGCTTGCACCAGGAGAGTCTCTTGGATAGATGTGCGCGTATTCACTTGTAGCTGCAAGGAATTCTCCGCTAAAACCTTCTATTGACCAGTCGCTGCCTGTGCAGGGCGTTTCTACCCCCAATGTATTGTAACAGGTTACTTCAAATTCACCGATTTCATATGAACCTATATCAAGTGAAGCTGGATCAATTTCACAGGAAGCAGGAACAGTATCACCAGGACCTGAACTGAAAAAGGTAATGCGTGCATCTTCATCGCATTCTCCCGGACCACCGCATGCCCCAGATACTGTTTCTGCATGCAGCGTAATCTGGAAACTTCTGCTTGAACCGCGAATCCTTGAAGCATCAAGATATAATACAACATCACGTCCTCTTGGTATTGCTACTCCAAAACCGTTTGAACCACCAGGAGGCGGACAATCTGCAGGATCAAAGTCAGGTGCATGGCAAAGTGCAGGATCCATAGGACCAACAACAAAATTATGATCAGATGTACTAACATCTGTGATGATTACAGGATCGCCATAATTGTGTACAACCATTCTTACCACATAATGTTCAGGATCCGTAAGAGACGGAGAAGGCATTATCGACATCTCACCGATATTACAATCACCCGCAGACTCGACAACGCTTATTGTTGTTGTTTCACGGACGAATGGTGATGGTATGTCTGGTGTGTTTTGCGCATAATAATAGAGATAAAAGAAACTATAATGTTCAGGATTATCGTTATCAACCGGATCTTTTACTACTGCTCCAAAGCATTCCACATTTTCCAGTTGCGTCCTTATTTCATGAGCACCTAACAGGTCTAGATTAATTTCAAGGTCATCGGTACCGTCCGCCATATCAATAACAGTGCCACGGCCTTCTCTCATGTCCTGTATGCGCAAGTCACCTTTGCAAAAGATATCCGCATAACCGCGCATATTGAAAACAGGATCGCGTGTGGTGAACACGTAGGTAACTCGCTGTTGCGTGAGCGGCGGCTGAAGTTCAAGATAACGGCTTACAGTGGAAGGAATAGAATAATCAGTGGCAAATAGGTGATCCCGTCCGTATTCTGCCTGTGCATCAAAAACATCTTCAGAAAGCCACACGATCCTTGCGTTTGAAGTTGTTGAGCCGGTGTGTATTACGTCGAGCGGGCAATAGGTGCTCAGATGTGTGCACTCTGGATACGCCGAGCGTATTTGAACATCGCCTGCGAATGCCCAGTTTGATACAATGTTTGGAGACAGAGTCAATTCTGCACCGCTGCATATCTGATCACCGCCTTCTAGATCATCTGGATCTCCGCTGGCGACATAATCTGGATCAAGTGCAGACAGGCCAAAGTCATTGTTGAAAACAAACATCGTATTGAAATATACGTATTCCGGATAGCCGTTGTCCATATCAGCCGGCACGAATGCAAGATCGGCATGTGCAGGAATAGTAGCGAAAAAAAGCAAGATCGTAAAGAATAACGATATTTTTTTCATAGCATCCACCAAATGATATTGCAGCATATATTATTTATTAGGACCGCCTGCGCCTCCCAGAATTGCCTCTTGCGACTCTTCTTGCATGCCTGACTGCAGGTCTTCTGCCTCTTCTTGCACTTGGACCTTGACCTTCATCAGATTCTACAGGCGGTGCGTTATCAGGAGGAGCACCACCCTGATCTTGTTGGACTGGAGGCTGCGTATTTTGATCCTGTTGTTGCTCTGCCGGAGGCGCTCTTTGGAGATATATGCCTTCTACAACATAGCCTTCTGGAACATTACCTTCTGCATTAGATTGACTGATAATGCTGAATGCAGGAATCCTTCCAAGAACCTGAAGAGCTTGATCAAGCCTTCCTGCTTCAAGATGACGCATACCAAACCTGTATGGCCTGCCGCCACTCACGGTTTCTGCAGCACGCATGCTACCATCACCGCTTGACCTTAGGCTAGTGAGGCGACTGAGTATTGCCTGATTGAGACGCCTTGCATGTTGCTGGGCTTGTCTTTGCACATTCGGTTCTGATAAATGCCCCTCATTCTCACTGATAAACTGCGTTGCTTCAATATAGCATTGCCAAACATCTTCGCCAAGATACAGAACGCCTGGTCGTGGCACAACCGCAAGCGCTTCTGACGGGCGCGGCACTCCACCTCTTCTTGCGCGGCGTATCAGCCCTGGATTTATTTCCAGCCCCACCGTGCCTGCAACAGGACTGCTTATTGGGTTAAGCCTTCCTCCAGGACCGACATCAAAACGGCCTCCGAGGCCAACCGTTACTGCAACCCCAGGATAAACTTCTGCACTGCCCCTAAGATAGGTCGGTTCAACCTGCAGAACATTTGTCTGGGCTTCTTCACCGCCAAAGCGATATTGCAACCTTGCCCCGAACCCCCATGAAACAGCACGACCTCTTAATCGGGTCATGAAATCGACGTTGAACTCTCCCCCTGCACGATATTCATCAAGCAGCATGCCAACCAGGGGCGTGGTCGAATATCTCACAGTCCCGAATCGTTGTCCCCTTCTGCTTAGTGGAGAATTAAAAGAGACCGTAAAATAACCAAGAACGTTTGGATCGTATTCAAGTTCACCGTTCCTGCCCCTTCCCATCTGTGTTCCGGTCATCATTACACCGACCCGGTCAAGGGTGAATACGCGTTCTGTCGGATAATGGATTCTTATCTCTACACCTGACACACCAATGCGCGGCACAAACGAATCATTAAGCTGCGGTCCAAGTTGCAAAGAACCTTCAGGACCACCTGGAACTGTTATGGCTTCAAAAGTCTGTCCACCAAAAGAGCCGCTGCAGTGTGCGATGATCTCAAGCGGAACCCTTCCCAGATGAGTACCTAGGCTTATACCGAGATCAAGGGTACCGATATGTGCAGTACCTTCTATTGGTATCGGTGCACCAACGCGTTCACGGTCTTGATATTCCTGCGCAGTTGCATTGGCATGAACCAAGTCGTATGCCATGCCGGTCCAGATATTGAGTACGCGAAAACCATAATCGCTGATGTGACCTTCGCGCATCATCCGATTGAATAATTCCCAGTTGTTTTCGTTTTCAGAACCAAAGTCAAACTGAACACGGAACTGACCGAGCCTCAAAACAGTAATGCCTTCCTGATTCAACGACACCACGTATCTATGGCTTGCATCATCAATAGCAAATGACAATGGATTGCCTCTTCCACGCATGTCATCAAGAATCCGCATTGCTTCATCAACATCAACTGCATGGCCCTCATGACCAAGTGAAGTCAGGAGTGCGCTGAACTGGCTGGTTTGCGTGAACTCGTTCCCACGCTCATGAAGCACAATCAGATCACGAAGGAAATTTTCGACATACGTATCGCGCATTGATCCACTGACATAGGCAGCAGAAAATGTAGCTAAAGAGGTGACAAGACTGTTTGCCTGTGCCTGCGCATTTGGATCGGCGCCATAAGAAAATAAAAGATTGAGGCTGGCTTGTCCGGCGGCAACGAAAAAGTCCGGGACTCCCTCGCCTGTTACGACATTCCCGATTCCATATTCAAAAGTTCTTTGTGGCATTTCTATAGGTACATGTCCTCCAGTACCTTCAACGTCCTCCTCGGCAGGGACTGCAACTTCTTCATCCGATTCTACCCTTACCGGCACAGCAGACATTGCACGCTGATGTGAGATGGAGACAACTGCACGTATGATAGCATTATTTGCATATGATCCGTTCATGAAATCACGAAGTGTGCGTTCATCACCGCTTAACCCCGATGTGCTGCCAGTACTGATAGTTCTTAGCGCTTCTTCAAGCGCATTGCCATATCTTCCGAACATGACTGTTGTTCCTGGCTCAGCCGCTTCTGTAAGAGTTACAAGCCTGTTCAGTGATGTGATAAACGCAGTACCAAAAATACGTATTGCAGCAGCTGTCTGTTCTTCACCTTCTCTTATCTGGCCTGACTGCTCAAGATCCCTGAAAACAGATTCACGCACCGCCTGATCTGCAGGACTGCTGCGATTTGAATCAGTAACGATCCTCAGGATTTCCAATAATTGCATTGCAGTCTCCGCTGCATCTGCAACCGTTGCCAGATTGCGCGGATGCTCAGATGCATCGGTCAGTCCAAAAACTACGCCAACCATTGATGATAATTCCCGCCGATTGAATAGTGGCTGTGATGCCACTGGAGTAGAAAATCTGTCTCTTTCTTCCGGACCTTTGTGCCGTATCGCCATTTTTAGTCACCTATATTGTGAATTCTAATTCGGGTGGATAATTAAAAAAGTGATCCACTTGTTGACCAGCACCGCATCCAGATAAATTAAATGCAACTATTGCAGCAACCGCAGCTTTTTTTGCATGTAATACCATGCGCTGAGCAAACGTTCGCTGTGCCCTTGTTCTGCTGTCCATCCTTTCACCTCCTTTTTTTCTCCATCCACCACTACTATATTACTACAATATTATCTTCTTACTATCTTCGTCGTTTTCTTACTGTGTTCTTATCCGACGCAGTCATCAGTTTCTCTTATGCTGCGTCAGCCATTGATGTGTTATTGCTGGATTGACTTCTTGCTGTTTTCATCGTTTTCATTTGGATTTTCTTGAGCGTTTGCATAAACAATGCAATACGGTGTTTCTTCTCATTCTTCCGGTCTTCCTGCCGTTGGCCTTCTTCCGCGTATCGCAATCGTTGTAACTGAAAGATGATTCTCAATTGGAATGGTATGAACTGGAATAGCAGTACATAATGCGTCCCATT
>Ga0180007_10004276_pt1 | contig 15202 bp, 12 predicted proteins | sample MM_PC_MetaG_FD_121122 | JGI IMG/M metagenome (GOLD analysis project Ga0180007, IMG submission 121122) | Groundwater microbial communities from the Aspo Hard Rock Laboratory (HRL) deep subsurface site, Sweden - MM_PC_MetaG | ecosystem: Environmental > Aquatic > Deep subsurface > Groundwater... | reverse complement strand
TGCATCCCAACAAACGAAAAGCAAACCGATGAAATCTTGGCATCAGAACTGATCGAAAAACTAATGACTGAACAAAATATTCCCGGAATTTCGATCACCGTAACCAAAAATCACAAATTCTTAATGTCGAAAGGATTTGGATTCTCCGATTTAGAAACCCAGGTTCCGGTTATATCGAATCGAACAAAATTCAGGATAGGTAGTATTTCAAAACCACTTACCGCTAACGCGATGGCGCAGCTTTATGAAGCAGGAAAACTTGATTTAGATGCACCAATCCAAAAATATGTACCGGATTTCCCTATTAAAAAACATCCAATAACAGTACGTCAGGTTGCGGGTCATATTGCAGGTATCCATCACTATTTAAGTGACAGTGAAATGTTAAGTGCCAAAAGGTACAATTCGGTTACTGAAAGTCTTAACATTTTCAAAAACGATACACTTCTATTTGAACCCGGCACAAAATATTTGTATTCAAGTTATGGATGGAATTTGCTATCTGCAGTTATAGAGTCTGCCAGCGGTGAAAACTTTCTGGATTTCATGAATCGAAATGTGATTGAAAAAACTGGATTGACAAATACAACAGCAGATTACAACGACAGCATTATTCCATTCAGAACAAGGTTCTATCAGCTTGATGAAAATAAAAAAATCATTAATGCCACTTATGTTGATAACAGTTATAAGTGGGCTGGAGGTGGATTCATCTCAACTTCTGAGGATATTGCCAAATTTGCCTTGGCCCATACTAAAGGAGGAATTTTGCATGACACTACGCTTATGACATTCATCACACCACAGCATTTAAAAAATGGCGATATTACTTCTTATGGAATTGGCTGGAGTCAGGGAGAGGACAGTAACCAACGAAAATATTACGGACATACAGGAGGTTCTGTGGGAGGTATTTCTGTAATGAGAATTTATCCGGATTCAGGTTTAATTATCGTTATTCTTTCTAATTCGAGTAATGTTAGATATGGTAATTTAACCGACAAGATTATTGATTTGTTCTGGGACTAACTTACTCTTCAAACAAATCCAACTGATTTGCAGTATTATAAAGTTCATCAGGAACGCTATCCGCATAACTATTTATGAAGGGAGCAATCATCTTCTTGATTAACTTGGTAGGAGTAGTTTTACGTGCCATGCAATAATTTCTCAAAGATTTTTTCTGACGGGCACTCAACTTGAAATCTATTATTTTATAAATAGTTTTTCGTGCTTTTCGTTTACGTTTTACAGGCATCCGGGTCTGATTGAATTATAAAACACTAAGTTAAGAAAATTTTAATACGACCAAATTTTGATCATTGAATAAGATTTTGAATTTCGTTAATTATTCTTAAGGCCAGCAAATCTGCCATTTCTTTCGTGTCACTTTCCGCGTAAATCCGAATGATGGGCTCTGTATTTGATTTACGCAAATGAACCCATTCGTTCGTAAAATTAATTTTTACTCCATCAATAGTGATGAGATCCTCATGCTTATATATCTCCTGAACAGATTTTAAAATTTGATCGACATCAATCCCTTTGGGCAATGTGATTTTATTTTTAGAAATATAATACTCCGGGTATTTAGCTCTCAATGCTGAACATTTCAATTTTGTTTTTGCTAAATAAGTAAGAAATAGAGCGATTCCTACTAAAGCATCCCTTCCATAATGCAATTTAGGATAAATAATCCCCCCGTTGCCTTCTCCTCCAATGATTGCATTTTGGTCTTTCATCATTTCAACCACATTCACTTCACCTACTGCCGATGCGAAATATTTGCCGCCATAACTTTCGGTCAATTCTTTCAAGGCTTTTGTTGATGAAAGATTCGAAACAGTATTCCCTGACTGATGTTGCAAGATATAATCTGCCACTGCAACCAAAGTAAACTCTTCTCCGAACATGCTGCCATCTTCGTTAATTATGGCCAAACGATCCACATCGGGGTCAACCACAAATCCAAGGTCACAGGCCGATGCGACAACCTTTGCCGAAATTTCAGTTAAATTCTCGGGTAAAGGTTCCGGATTATGAGCGAATATCCCGGTAGGCTCACAATTCAATTTCTCCACTCGACTGACTCCTAATCTTTCCAGTAATTGAGGCAGTGCGATTCCACCCGTCGAATTTACACAATCGATGGCCACTTTGAAATTTGCTTTTTTTATTAAATCAATGTCAACTAGTGGTAAATTAACAATCATCTCAATATGTTTGTCAATAACAGAATTATCGTATACGTAAGTCCCCAAAGATGCTATTCCTGAGAAATTAAATTCTTCCTTTTCTGCAATTTCCAAAAGTTCATTTCCTTCATTTGCTGAAATAAATTCACCCTTATTGTTCAATAATTTAAGTGCGTTCCATTCTGCAGGGTTATGACTGGCCGTGAGAATAATTCCACCATCGGCTTTTAAACTTATAACCGCGATTTCAACTGTAGGGGTTGTTGATAATCCAACATCAATTATATCTGCCGACAACGAATTTGCAGTAGCAGCCACAAGGTCATTTAAAATTTTACCTGAAATCCGGGCATCCCTGCCCAATACTATCCGCAAACCATCCTTTCCTGATTTTGCTTTTAAAAATGTAATGAAGGCAGCCGTAAACTTAACTACCTCAATTGGGGTGAGATTATCACCGGGATTCCCTCCAATAGTTCCCCTAATTCCTGAAATTGATTTAATAAGTGCCATAGATGCAGACAAAATTAGGAAAATATGCTTATGTTTATGTTTACAAAATGATTATTTTTGTCGCCACAAACTACTGATTAACTGAATCTGCAAAATGATGATGAGCAATTTCGAGGAAGCTGATGAATACCAGATACAAGGCTTGATTAAACGTTTTGAGAAAATGGTTGCCCGTAACAAAGATTATTTTTTTGATGTTCAGGAATTTGAAGATATCATTGACTTTTATCTTGACCGCAGCGATTTGACTCATGCTGATCATTCTATTGAAGCTGCCATCGGGCAACACCCTGGAAGTATAATTTTCTTGTTTAAAAAAGCCTTATATCTCATCGCTTCAAGTAAATACAATGAGGCCTTAACTTTACTTGAAAAGATTGAGAAAATTGAGGTAAATAATGCCGAGGTATACCTGACAAAAGGAATGGTTTACAGCCATCAAAAAAAGAACGATCAGGCAATTAAAGAATACCGTAAAGCAATTGAACTTGCCGATGATCCTGAAGAAATTTATACCAATATAGCTTTTGAATATGAAAATATAGGCGATTACAAAGAGGCGATTTATTTTTTGAAAAAAGTACTCGAACTTAATCCTGAAAACGAAGCTATTATTTATGAGCTTTCATTTTGCTTTGAATTATCTAACCTTTCCGAAGAAAGCATTGCTTACTACCATGAATTTCTTGATAAAACACCCTATTCAAAAGCTGCATGGTTCAATTTAGGGATCGCTTACAACAATCTGGAATTATACGAAAAAGCAGTAGATGCATATGATTATGCAATTGCCATTGACGAAACGTTTGCTTCTGCTTACTATAATAAAGCAAATTCGTATGCTAACTTATCGAACTACCCGATGGCAATTGAAGCGTATAACGAAACCTTCAAGTATGAAGAGCCTGAAGCCATGACCTATTATTATATTGGCGAATGTTACGAAAAAAGCAAGGAATATGTCGCCGCTATCGAAAATTATCAAAAAGCAATTGAAATAGATGATAAAGGAGCAGATGCCTGGATTGGAATTGGCTTATGTAATAATCTTTTAGGCAATACGGTTACTGCACTAAAATGTGTTAAGCGGGCAATCGATCTGGAAGAATCAAATGCCGAGTATTGGTACATTTTAGGAGACATTCAGGAAAAGAATAATTTAATTGATAAAGCAATAAAATCGTATGAAAAAGTTTGTGAATTAGAACCAACGCATCCTGAAATCTGGCTTGATTTTTCAAATTTATATGCCGAGCATAAAGAGTTGCCTAAGGCCATTGAAATTATTCAAACCGGGATCGAATTTTTGGATGACAATATTGAATTCAAATATCGCTTGGTAGTATATCTGTTAAAAAGTGGCAAATCAAAGGAAGCCTATGAATTATTGGAAAAGGCTTTAACCACCGACTATTCAGCTCATGAAAAACTTTTTGAATATCAGGAGGATTTGAAAAAGAACTCGGAACTAATGCGAATCTTAGAGTCGTTTAATGAAAATAAATAGGATTTCCATATATACAAATCTTTCCAATTCAATGATGAAGGCTAACTCGAATCCCATCACTTTTAAAAACTCATCTTTATTTGTTGAAAAACAAGACTAAGTGTATGAAGAATTATATAATCCTATTTGTAAAAGGAATTGGCATGGGAGTAGCAAATGTGATTCCGGGAGTATCGGGAGGAACAATTGCATTAATAACCGGAATTTTTGAACGATTGGTAAACTCAATAAAATCGTTCGATCTGAAAGCAGTTAAACTTCTTTTTGGTTTTAAATTCAAACTTTTTGCCGATTATACCGATTTTAAATTTTTGATTTCCATATTGCTTGGGGTATTTGTCGCCATCATAAGTTTAGCCAGATTGTTCGATTATCTTTTTGTTAATTACCCGGTATATATTTGGGCATACTTTTTCGGATTGGTATTAGCTTCGGTTTATTTTGTTGGAAAAACTGTGGAGAAATGGAACCTAAGGGTAATTCTAACATTTATCATTGGCTCAGCAGTAGCTGTCGCAGTATCAATAATGAATCCTTCAGCCGAAAATGATAATTTCTTTTTCTTAATTCTTTGCGGTGTTGTAGCCATTTGCAGCATGATCCTTCCCGGGTTATCCGGTTCATTTGTATTAATCCTCATGGGAAATTACAAATTGGTAATGATCGATGCTGTCAACAATCTGGACTTAGTAATTATAACTCCTGTAGCGATTGGTGCCGTAGTTGGAATCATTGCATTTTCGCACTTACTTTCATGGGTTTTTAAAAGATATAGAAACGAAACAATTTCATTGCTTACAGGTTTTATACTTGGTTCAATAAGTATATTATGGCCATGGAAGAAAACGATTTATATGGTAAATGATTTGGGCGAAACAATTTTAAAGAATGGTCAACCCATTATTCAAAAATATGAACAAGTTTTACCACAATCTTATAATTCGGGGTTTTGGATTGCGCTATTTTTAATACTTTTGGGAATTATAAGCATTTGGATAACCGAATCATTAGCAAAGAAGACGAATGATTAAAAGCTTGAATTTATTTGCAAACGGAAAGAGCAAGTCATATGGTTTGATAGGGAATACTCTAAAGCATTCATATTCAAGCAAATATTTTGAACGGAAATTTAAAGCCGAAAACATTAGCGATTCCAAATATCTGCATTTTGAGATAGAAGACCTCCAAGAATTCCCCAAATTAATTGAAGCGCATCCTGATTTGGTTGGGTTAAATATTACCATCCCTTATAAAAAAACCATTATTCACTACTTGGATGAAATTGATAGAAGTTCAAGGTTTATTGGAGCTGTTAACACCATCAAAATAAGCAGAAAAAATAATAAACCTTTCTTATCCGGATATAATACAGATGCTTATGGATTCGAAAAGACACTTCTTCCGGTTCTAAAACCCCATCATCAAAAAGCACTGGTTTTAGGAACAGGTGGAGCTTCAAGAGCCGTTGTTTACATTTTACGAAAAAATGGCATTTCTTATCTTGAAGTAACCAGATTCCCTTATAAATCCAATCAGATTGGTTATGATATGATTTCTAACGAAATTGTTCGGGAATACAATATTATCATTAATACAACACCTGTTGGGATGTATCCCAAAGTTGTTGATATGGTTAACATCCCATACGAATATTTGGATCAAAACAATTTATTGTACGACTTGGTTTATAATCCGGAGGAAACACAATTTTTGAAGGCCGCCAAGAGTAAAGGAGCCACAACAATTAATGGAACAGGAATGTTTGAATTGCAAGCAGAACGCTCCTGGAAAATCTGGAACAAAAAATCTATTCTTCCTTTCTGATTACTTCAATTGTTAAAGTTGATGCATAAATTGCCAAACTTGCAATAAGAGCCATAAATGGAGCTAAAACAACTGCCACAATGCCTATATTCACCGGAATATCAATAAATTTGCCACCTTTATCATCCTTGACAATGATTCGATGCACATTGCCCTCCTCAATTAATTCCTTAATTTTTGAAAGCAATTCCGATCCTTTTACTTTAAATTCTTCTTTTATATCCATGGTGTAAAAATACAAAGAATTAAATTTCTTTTACATTTGTTTAAACAACGATCATGAATTTTAAAAACTTTTTCAAAATACTTGGCCCCGGATTGATATATGCCGGTGCAGCGGTAGGTGTTTCCCATCTGGTTCAATCAACACGGGCAGGTGCCAGTTATGGTTACGACTTGATCTGGATACTTTTACTTGCAAATATCATCAAATATCCATTTTTCGAATTTGCACCTCGCTATGTTTCAGCTACGGGAAACAGTTTAATTAGTGGTTATCAAAGGCTCGGTAAATGGGCCATCATTTCCTATGCGGTCCTGACCCTTTTGACCATGTTCGCAATACAGGCAGCTGTAACTATCGTTACTGCAGGACTAGTTGCCAGTGCCTTTAATCTAACAATTGACCCTGTAATTATTAGTGCCATAATACTTGGTGTTACGACCATTATACTAATCATTGGAAAGTATTCGATACTGGACAAACTAATGAAATTGATCATCGTTGTTTTGGCCGTTTCAACCATTTTTGCGGTGATTTCAGCTTTTAGTCAAAGTCATCCTGTTCAATCAACCGCAACTTCCTTCGATTGGATGAACCGTCTTGATATTTTCTTTTTAATTGCCTTTATCGGATGGATGCCCTCCCCGATTGATGTATCTGTTTGGTCATCGGTTTGGAGTGTTGCAAAATATAAACAACTCAGATTTAAACCAAGTTTAAAGCAGTCACTTTTAGATTTTAAAATTGGTTATATAGGAACTACTATTCTGGCACTTGGATTCTTATTATTGGGGGCCAGGATCTTATATGGCAGTGGAGAGGAGCTGTCATCCAACGGAGTTGTTTTTTCAGAACAGCTTATTAATATGTATACTGTAAGCATTGGAAGTTGGGCCAAAATAATTATTTCCATTGCAGCACTCACAACCATGTTCAGCACCACTTTAACTTGATTGGATGCTTATCCGAGAGTACTACAGCCCACTACTGAAATTCTTTTCCCAAAAGCCAATTTTGCTAAACTTAATTCAGGATTGATAAGCCTTTTATGGATTATAATTCTGGTAATTGGCACCTTACTTTTATTGGGATATTTTGCAGGCAGTATGCGCTTTATGGTTGATCTTGCAACAACTTTATCGTTCGTTACAGCGCCCATACTGGCATATATGAATTATCGGGTAGTGACCGATAATCATATGCCGGAATCATTCCGTCCCGGAATAAAGTTAAGATGGTTTGCCTGGATTGGAATCATCTTTTTAAGTTTATTTACCATTGGGTTTTTGTATTGGAGATTCTTGGCTTAATATTGAATAATCTGATTTGTAATTCAGGAATTCATTTTATCAATTTATAAGCCAATATTATTTTCCAGATATTTAGCCAATGAAAAAGCTTTATAATTTTTGATTGGGTGTACTGAATCGCAATCTTATATTCTTCTTTGAATTGATGCCTATAATTCTTTTCGCCTTTTGAATCAGTATGTATTCTGAATGCAGACAAATAATCGTTAATAAAATAAGGATCAGCCTGTTTTCCAAACCTTAACCATAAATCATAATCCATTGCATAGTTAAAATGGATATTTAGGCATCCAACCTTTTTAAATAATGACTTTCTGAAGAAAACTGCCGGTTGCGATATAAAATTTTCAATTAACAGTCTTTTATAACTGTATTTGGATAGATAATAATTTTTATATTTTGTAATGAATGATCTGATTTCATCACCTTTAGCATCTATGATCTTACACTTTCCAAAAAGCCATTCACAATTTATATTCGAATTAAAAGAAGATGCAATTTTTTGAAATGAGTTCTCCAAATAGATATCATCTGAATTTAGCCACCCGATAATATCACCCGTACATAATTCAATCCCTTTGTTAATGGCATCTGCCTGTCCTTTATCCTTTTCTGAAACCCAGACAATATCAGACCCATACCTTTTTAAAATTTCAATGGTACCATCATTTGAACCAGCATCAACAACAATCATTTCAACTTTAAAATCACCTACTTGCGACAATACACTTTTTATGGTTTGGTCGATATAATCAGCCTGATTAAAAGAAGGGGTAATAATTGAAATCTTCATAACTGTTATTTATTTCCTAATACCCTTTTAAATAATTCAATATATTTTCGAGCTATAATTTCAGAAGAATAATGCGCTCTAACGAATGTTACTGCATTAGCGGAAAGCATCTCCCATCTGCTTTGATTTTCCAAAACCCAATCAATTCCTTTAGCGAGGTCTCCTTCTTCAAATGGATTTGCAAGAAATCCATTTTTTTTATGCTGAATAATTTCAGCCGGACCAGTTTGGTTAAATGCAACCACTGGTGTACCGCACGACATTGATTCAATAATAACTTGTCCGAATACTTCCTGAATAGATGGAACAACAGTTACATCTCCTGCTGAATAGATGGTTCTCAATTTTTCATCATTATTTATCTTCCCCAAATATTTAATTTCGATGCCGTTTTCGTATTGAACTTTAGGCTTGTCATTACCAAAAACAATAAGCACAACATCTTTTGTGGTAACAGTTTCTAAGGCATTTAACAAAAACTGAAATCCTTTATTCTCATCTTTAGTCGAATTAATTCCTCCAAAAATAATAACTCGATTTTCAGGACTAATTCTAAGTTCACTCTTGGCTATCTCCTTGTTTACACCATCATAAAAATCAGTATCTAAACAATTTGGAATAACCGCCACATTTCTTCCTTTTAGAAGGGTACTAGATACTACTTCGGACCTCATCCAATTTGATGGAGTCACAATCTGCATGATATCAATTTGGGCATAAGCTTTCAGCTTTCGCTCAAAATTATAACTACTCAAATCATTTTTGAATTTTGGAGATAAATATGGGCAACGTTCACATTTCGTCTGATATTTCAAACATCCTTTTGGGATATGGCACCCTCCGGTAAACGACCACGAATCATGAAGGGTCCAAACGATAGGAACATTAAGTTTAGCTAACGTTTCTATTTTAACAAATCCTTCCGAAATCCAGTTTAGATGAATAATATCCGGACGAAAAAGTGCGACATTTTCTAATAAATTATCATTAATTATTGCCGAGAAAAAGGGTAATCGCTTCCTTGTAAAAAGTAAAGTCGGTAAATAATCAAAATAGGCTTTTGCAGAGGAGAATTTCTCATTCGCAGCATAAGTAAATGAGTCTGCGAAACTCTTCTTCCGAACAAGGAGTCGGATATCAGCACCTATATCAGCTAAGCTTTTTGACAGGCGATATGTAGCTCTTGCAGCACCGCCTTTTTGATCATAAGTATTTAGTTGAAGTATTTTCAAGTGAAATATTTTAATGTAAAAACAAATGTATCGATTGTTTTTATGACTCTGTAACTGTAACAAGTCTTTTTCTGTAAATCATCTTTATCATTAAAAAGTAAAATTTACGAGGCATTATTTTTCGAACTATTTTTAGCCCAACCAAAAAGACGAATAAAGACAGGTGATAAATAAACATCTTTAAACTCAACTGCTCATAGGCTTTGAGAATTTTAAAGTGCTCAAACCATGATTTTAAAATCTTCTGATCGGAAATCCCATTTGATTCAATTATAGAAATGGGAATGGGTAAATACTTAAATCTTTTATTTTGTTTACAGAGTCGAAATAATTGATCATAATCGGCACCTATCTTATATTTCAAGTCAAATTCATTTTCCTTTAACAAAACAGTTCTAATAAAAACAGATTGATGAGAGGATATCATGCCCTTCCATAATTGATCCAGCGGCCTTGATTTTTTTAAAACATTAAAATAAGGGTATTTGATAATTACATCCCCATAAATGACATCAAATTCATCTGTAAGAAATGGTATTATTTTGTCAAGGACCGCTTCATCAGCAATCACATCACCGGCATTGATAAAAATTGTCCAATCATTTTTGGCTAGATTAATCCCTTTATTCATGGCATTATAAATTCCAAGATCAGGTTCAGAAATCCAAATAAGATTATCACAGGTTTCACTCCGAAGATAATAAACTGAACCATCGACAGATCCTCCATCAATGATGATGAACTGATGTCGTGGAAATTTACTTACCGAATCTTTAAAGAGTAATTTTAACCCTGATAAGTTATTTTTACAAATAGATATGATTGATATTTTGTTCAATCCTTATTAAATTAATTTCTGAAAATATTTACAATAAACCTTTTAAAGCATTCAAAAATTCTAAATATTAATTTTATAAGTGTCCCCATCGAGAGCCTTTTTTATTGAACGGTTCAACTTCCTAAGATATTTTGGAATCAGTTCATATTAAAAAATCTATTCTCACGTGAGTAAAAATTGAGAACCCTAAAGTTTTTAATGTTTTCTAATTACCGAATCTAATTTATAATATAGTATTTTGAATTTGCTTATCCACATTCGAATAATTTTACTTAAAAGGAGCTTGACAGATAATGCATCTAATGATTGGTCATCTTGAATAAATAAGGATCCATTCCTTAATTGCCAATCTCTTAAACGATAATAATAAATTAGTTTTTTTCTAGTAAGTGCTAAATTTACAGTCGTATAATAATTTAATTGAATTAACTCTTCTACCTTTGCAAATAATATATCATCCCCTTCAATATCGCAAATTACGTTCAATTCATGAGGCATCATTTCCAACCCAAAAGAAAATTTTATACATTGTACTTTTCGGCTTGTCAAAACATAAGTCGACTTTAGGTTTGAATATGACTTCACCCCGTAAAGATCTACATCAAAATTATAAGGTGCGAGCCTCTTATTGAATTTTTTGATAATCTCAGGTAATATTTCATAGTATGAATCGTAAACGGAACGAGATTTATTAAATTTAACAAATCTGTCTTGAAGTTTATTTCCAAAATTCACTGGCATTTGGGCAAATAACATTGGCTTATCAAAATGAGTACCGGGATCACCAAAATTAGTGGTGTAGGAAATTCGTGGATTAACAAAATATTTGTTCTCTGCAATTATGTAGGCACTAAAAAATTTCTTCCAAGAAGAATCAGGCCATTCCATGATATTGGGAGGTAAGCTAATCTCCAAATCATCTGTATGATCATTCTTGTTGTACCAATTGACAAAGTTTTTCCAATGTGATTTAAGCCAGACTTGCCCCCAAGAAGACACTACCTGAATAAAAAAAACATCAAAACCATCATTTATCGGGATAAATGGCATTTGGGCAGATTCGTTAAAAAGATGACTGTAAAGGGAAATGCCAGCGATAGCTGATTCTGCATAATAAAAATTACAGGATTTTATTGCGAATTGATAAAAGATAGGGCTAACAAACATGTCATCTTCAAGAATTAAAATCCCATCATGCTTTTGAGAAAGATTCCCACATCTCAAAACATGTTCTTTGAGCCCAAGATTCTTAGATTGTATGATCACTTGCTTAACTCCAAAAGGCCAATCAAAATCATGCGCCAGTTTTATCACTTCATCATTGCCTCCTCCATCAATACAGATATACAATTTAATGACTAAATCATCGTATGAAGCTTGAACCAATGATCTTAAAAGCCTTTGTAAAGGCTTAATTCGATTGTAAGCAATAACAGCTATTGGAATATCTAATCTATCCTTCATCATAGTTTAGTTAAAAATGGATCCCAGACAAAAACAATTTGTTTCCACCAATTCTGGAGGCAACTTCACTAAATGAGCTCCAATTACTACCGTAAATAATTTTTGTACGACTTAATACATATAAATCTATCATTGCCATTATTTGCTGCTCATATGACCGATCATAAGTATCTCGTGCATGGAACACAATATTTTTATTGTATTTTTCCGTAAAAACTTCATAGATTTCTCTTTGATCTGCAGCAATATAAAATAAAGTATTTTTATCCTTACTCAATAGTTCATCTATTTTCTTTTCAAATACTTTATAATGGCTTCTTTCACGCCAATAATGCATCAATTCAGTTCCCTTTTTATCAAGAAACAGATCCGAGTCCCATTTATCCTTATCATAATTTACACCTCCTCCCATTCTTATATGAATTCCAATCATATTATCAACAGAATATTTTTCAGCCTGTTCAAGGATACACTTATTAGCTACTAATTGTCTTAAAAAAACATCTTCTTTTGCTTTATTAAAATGTCCATAATCGAGTGTGTATGCAGATCGGATGTAAATATCTTTCTTGGTATTACAATTTATATATAAACTATTAGATCTTCGTAATTCACCGTTCATATAATCATAAACTTCCATTTCTGATAATTTTTCCGCCTGAATCATTCCTGATTCATTAAGATGGTTATCAAATAGTTCACTAAATTTTGTATCACAATGAACATCTGGATTCCATATTAAAACAAGTTCCCTAGATGTAGATTCACCCAGAACACTGGCACTTGCCAAGGCTCTCAACCTATTACACAAACCAAATTGAACATCAATATACAACTTAGGTTTGCGATTTATAATTTTTGAAATATTTTTTAACCCTGTTTTCTTTACCATTATTGTATTTATTACCGCATTTACCATCGATGGCCTGATAAATACATTAAGTGGACCAGTAAAAGCTTCTAATATCTCCTCCATAGTTTTTGGTTGGACAAACAATTTAGAATCATATATCTCAGTAACATTTACATAGTCTGACCTCACAGGTAAAACTGCCTTTAACCATTTGCTTATATCATCAACTAGCAACCATATTGAACAGGTATTTGAATTTGAGAATTGATTGAGATCCTTAATATGTGCCATAATTATCTTAGTATCATGGGCCCGAACATCTAGTATAATGTTCTTTTTTGTCCAACGTACAATTAAATTATAATTCTTTATTTCTTCGACAGAAAGAAGACTGCTCCAATGTATACCAACTGAAACTTCGGTTTTTTTAATTCGATTACTCTCCTTTAAAATAATTTGCTCAAATTCAGCTCTTTTGGCTGTATTATTTTGCTGACTTTCTGAACCTTCATTCTGCAAATGAAAAACATTGATATCATGGCATGGGTTAATAATTGAATATTTTTTTTGAAGCAACTCATTATTTAAGAAACTATCGCTATACATCGTTCCCAATCCATAATCTGCATAAAAATCATCAGGAATTGAAGAAAAGAACATCCAGGCATCGGCTGATAAATTATTAGGGAGTCCAGCTGAATTTGTTATTGGGTTATAACTTTTATGATCTCCTTGATCATTCTTCCGAGAGAAGCAAAAAATAGTTCGACTAAATTTTTCAGGTTTTAGAAGCGCAAGTGTTTTGTCAAAATAAATATCCGAATTACATATTATAATCCTATGATTTGAATACTCATTTCTTGCAATATTAAATAGTTTCGAGAAAGATGGCCTTGTCTTCGCCATTTCAATCGTAACTCCTTTTTTGTTTCTGATTTCATGCAAAGTAAGGTTTTCTGCATCATCTGATGCTTGATCATATACAATATGACATTGTGATATTTCTGGGTTGCGTAAATTAGCGTCTAAACAATATAATAACTCAGCCTGACGTGCGACTTTTTTTTCATTGTACAAAGAGGTTATTAAAATAAAGCCTTCCGCAATATTATACCCCTTTTTCTCAATGATTTGTTTTTTTGGGGTTTTATTTAAACCTGGTTTAAACAAATGCAGGGAATTTTGAATTTGACGTTCTGAATAATTAATAATTTTTAAATAGGCATTTCCAGGAAACATAATAATTTTATGACCTAATGAGTTTTTAATTCGGCTAAGTTCGCGATCTGTTGAGTTTTTGGAAATTAAAATACTAGATAATTCAGTTGTTAACAAACTGTTCTTGGTCTTTAAGTCATTAATTTGTGAATTGCTTTCATCTATAGATATCGTTAGTTCACTGTTTTTATTTTCAAGTCTTTCTATTTGAAGCGACATCGATGAAATTGAATCTTTAAAATCCAAAATGTATTTATTTTGCTTCTCCATTTCGATCTTAGAATTCTCAATAATCTTTCTCAATGCATTAATCTCTTTAATATTCGAACCAAGTATATTTTTTAAATTTTCTGTATATTTATTCTGGCTATCAATAGCTTTTTTACTTAATTCAATTTCGGCATCTTTTTCCTCGATAATTAAAGATTTATTTTCAATTTCTAATTGTTTCTTTTCAATGATTTCACTTTTTTGCTTAATTCGAATTCCGAGGTTTTTAATTTCCCCAAGATTGGTTTCATTTAGTTTATTTTGCTGATCAGCCTCCTGCTTAATATTTTCTAATTGACGGTTTTTATTTACGAGTTCCATAGAAGAACTTTGAACCTCGGCATCTTTTTCTTTTAACATCAAGGATAAATTTTCAATCTCTAACAGATCCTTTTCAATGATTTCATTTTTTCGCTTAAGTTGGACTCTTAGATTTTGGATTTCCTCAAGATTGGTTTCATATAGTTTACTTTGTTGATAAGTTTCCTGCTTTATGTCTACTAATTGACGGTTTTTATTTTCAATTTCAAGCTTGATTCGTTCAATTTCAGAACTCGCATCTTTAATTTCTTGAGATTGTTTTTTGTTTTGAAATTCTTTTCTTAAATATTTATCTTTTAGGAATATAGGCGAAATTCCATAATATTCATTCATTTGTTCGGATCTGCTGTCACCAATTTTATATTTTTTAATTATATCACTAATATTAAAACTATTTGAAATTTGGTAAGTATCAAGCATGGATACATATTTTTGCAGAAATAAATTGCTTATATCGAATTCATCCTTTGTAATCTCAAAATTTCCGGTAATAGCACCCCTCTTTACTTTAGATTCTTCAAAATATTCTGTTTTATATTCAACATTTAAGAATGTACAAAATTTTTTAACATAATCAATCTTTCGTAAGATATAATCTTCGTAACAGATTATAAACGGTGAATCACTGTTTTTTTCAAAGG
>Ga0180007_10004275_pt1 | contig 15203 bp, 15 predicted proteins | sample MM_PC_MetaG_FD_121122 | JGI IMG/M metagenome (GOLD analysis project Ga0180007, IMG submission 121122) | Groundwater microbial communities from the Aspo Hard Rock Laboratory (HRL) deep subsurface site, Sweden - MM_PC_MetaG | ecosystem: Environmental > Aquatic > Deep subsurface > Groundwater... | reverse complement strand
CGATCTACTGGACGTTTGTGCCCCCCCACAGGAAATGGTATACCCTCGAGCAGATGAATAAAATAGGGGTTGCGTCATTTCCTATCATATTCCTGATAAGTTTGTTCACTGGCATTGTGCTCGCGTTGCAGAGTGCCTACCAGATGCAGAAAATGTCCGCGGAGATATATATGGCTTCACTCGTCGCGCTTTCACTGGTGCGAGAGCTTGGCCCGGTGCTCACGGCGCTGATTATTGCCGGCCGTTGCGGAGCGGCAATAACCGCTGAGATCGGAACGATGAAGGTCACTGAGCAGATAGACGCGCTGGAAACGTTATCCGCGAATCCGGTTAAATATCTCGTGGTGCCGAGGTTTCTGGCCCTATTGCTAATGGTGCCGCTTTTGACGATCTACGCCGATTTTTTCGGGATAGTCGGAGGGTATCTGATCGGGGTAGGCAAACTTAATATTCCTCATTCCATGTATCTGAAAATGACGTTTGATCCGATGGTACTAAAAGACCTTCTGACCGGGCTTATTAAGAGTGTGTCGTTTGCTGTGATAATTTGTCTGACATCTTGTTACGAAGGGATGAATTCGGAGGGTGGGGCCGAAGGCGTCGGTAAGGCAACGACGGCCAGCGTGGTCCGGAGTTTCATCTTGATAATCATCGCGGATTGTTTCTTTACGGCGTTATTTTATTTCGCGAAGTAACCGTTCTCCAAGGAGAGTAAGTGGAAAATCTGATAGAGCTTGTGAATGTGAGGAAGTCGTTTAACGCGAGACCTGTTCTTTTAGATCTGAATCTCTCTATCAAGAAGGGGGAATCCCTGGTTATAATCGGAAGAAGCGGTTGCGGAAAAAGTGTGCTACTTAAACATATCATAGGCCTTCTGCGTCCGGATTCCGGAGACGTTATTGTGGATGGGGTGAACATTACGAAGCTCGACAACAGGGGCCTCAGCAGGATACGTAAGAAGATTGGTATGCTTTTTCAGGGATCGGCGCTTTTTGATTCGTTGACGGTGTTCGAAAACGTTGGTTTTGAGCTTATTGAACATTCGGAGAAAAACATGGAGGAGATCGCGGAGCGCGTAGCCGAATGTCTTAAGATGGTGGGGCTGCACGGAATAGAAGAGCTCAAACCGGCGGAATTGTCCGGTGGAATGAAAAAAAGAGTGGGTTTGGCCAGAGCAGTCTGCATATCGCCGGATATAATACTGTTTGATGAACCGACGACCGGAATTGATCCCATAATGGGGGATATCATAAATAATTTGATAAGATATTTGCATCATAAGCTTAATGTGACATCGATCACTGTGACGCATGATATGAAAAGCGCCTATAAGATCGCGGACAGGATCTGTATGTTCTATGACAAAAAGCTTGTAGACGTCGGCACGCCGGAGGAGGCGCGGCATTCCAAAAGCGAGATCGTGCGACAGTTCATAGATGGAGCCGCCAGGGGACCCTTAACAGAAGACACCGAACGTTGACGTTCAGCATCCGGTGTATATGGTAATAATATTGTTTTCAACGAGGAGAAGCAAATGTTCAGGGATGAAAAACTTGAGTTGAGGGTCGGATTGTTCATTGGTGTCGGGATAGTTTTGATGTTCTTGATAGTCTTTTCGATTAAAGACATTTCTTTTATGGGGAAGGGATACGAGATCAATGTAGTGTTCGATTATGTGAATGGAATAACGGAAAGCGCTCCGGTGAGATTAGCCGGGGTGAATGTAGGTGAAGTTCGCGAGATAAAGCTTCATTATGACGAGAAAGCAGGGAAGACCCGCGTGAGGCTCAGTACACGCATCAGGGACGGTGTGAGAATTGAGGAAGACGCCGTTGCGCGGATAAACACATTGGGGCTTCTAGGGGAAAGATACATGGAAATATCACCAGGGGTATCCATGATCTTTGTAAGCGACGGCGATATTTTAGACGGCCACGACCCCGTGGATATGGGGATGCAGATGGAAAAGATGAATGAGTTTCTGGCTTCAGCTACCGCGATAGCTCAACATGTTGAGAAGGGAGAAGGATCGCTTGGAAAATTTGTAATGGACGATGGTTTTTATAACGAGATGGAGGCTTTCGCGGCGGATATCAGGTCGAATCCGTGGAAGCTGCTGAACAAACCACGGAAAAAACGCGACGAGGAGGATGAACAAAAAGGCAGTGAAGTAAGCGTCCGGTAAATATCCGGAATATTGTATATGACCCGATGTCCGGCGGGGATCTTTTATAACCATATTTTTAAAAAAGGAAGTGTGAAATAACCATGATAAGACTAATACGATTGTTCTTTTTACTGTTATCCGCGTTTTGCGGGTATTATTTGGGCTCTATTTTTATTGATTTTTCTTCTCAAGGGGAATTATACGGGATGATAGGCGGTTTAATGTTTGGCGCGTTGTTTATTTTGACCGAGATAAGGTTAAGACAGGTATCCTTGCGGAACCTTTCAGCCGGTGTCTTTGGACTCGCGTTCGGATTTTTCGTGGCCTGGATATTGATCAGGATATTAAGCCTGACACAGATGGATGAAAGTACCCTGGCCGTATTTCAGATAGTGTTTACGCTTGTCTTTTGCTACATGGGGATGGCCATCTCTATAAAAGGCAAGGATGAGTTTAACCTTATTATCCCGTATGTCAGGTTTGCCCGCCAAGAAGAGGATGACAAATTATATCTCGTCGATACGAGTGTGATAATAGACGGAAGGATCACGGGTGTATGTGAATCAGGCTTTGTCAGCGGAAAACTTCTGGTGCCGCGTTTTGTTTTGCATGAGCTTCAAACTATAGCGGATTCCAAGGATGACGCGAGGCGGATCCGGGGGCGCAGGGGGCTGGATATGTTGGAAAAGTTGCGTAAGATATCGGGAGTCGAAGTTATAGTTCATGATGAGGATCTTTCTCAAATAAAGGAAGTGGACGCAAAATTACTTCGTCTCGCCAAAATGCTGGGGTGCTGTGTTCTGACGAACGATTTTAACCTTAGCAAAGTCGCCAAGATCGAAGGTGTGACCATTCTTAACATCAATAATCTCGCTGCCGCCATGCGTGTAGTGGTATCTCCCGGAGAGGAGATGCATGTCTACATACGCAAAGAAGGCAAAGAGAAAAACCAGGGTGTGGCATTTTTGGATGACGGGACGATGATAGTGGTAGACAACGCGCGAAAGCTTATCGGTAAAAGCGTAAAAGTGTCGGTTGCCAGCGTCTTGCAGACGTCCGCCGGACGGATGATCTTCGCGAATCTTATAGAATTGCCTGATAATAACAGGGGAGCGAAAGTACAGTGAGAATGTACGTTGGGATCGGCTATGATATTCACCGGTTGTTTCCCGGCCGGCCGCTTAAGATCGGCGGCGTTGATATCCCTTTTATAAAAGGGTTAGAGGGGCATTCCGATGCTGATGTCCTGCTGCACGCGGTTTGCGACGCGATACTGGGTGCTATCGGAGACGCGGATATCGGTTCTATTTTTCCTGATACAGATCCTGAATTCAAGGATGTTTCAGGTAAAACACTTCTGGCGGATGCAGGAGCCAGGGCCGCGGCAAAAAACCTGAAAATTAGCAACATCGATTGCGTTATTATGGCCGAAGAACCGAAGATCGCCCTTTATAGGGACGAGATTAGACGGTCAATATCTGAGGTGCTCAATATTTCATCCGACGTTGTGAACGTCAAGGGCAAAACCAACGAAGGGTTAGGCGCGATCGGGTCGGGCACGGCCATAGCGGCGCAGGCAGTGGTGCTCGTTGTCGGGGAGTGATAAGGAGGAAAAATGTTGCTGAACATATCGGCAGTTATAGTCATTAGCTTATGTGTATATTATTTTTTGGTCAGATTGCTTTACAGAAAAGAAATTAAAGCTATTTTAGAAAGAGATCCCGCCGCGAAAAGCTACGTGGAGATCATTTTTACTTATGCCGGATTACACGCTCTTATTTTCCATAGCATAGCGCACTTGCTGTGGAAGGCGAAGGTTCCTTTTTTTCCGCGTTTTCTCTCTCAGTTATCCAGATTTACAACCGGCATTGAAATACACCAGGGCGCGGCGATCGGTGAAGGGTTTTTCATCGATCATGGTACCGGTGTGGTTATAGGAGAGACCGCGATAATCGGTGATAAAGTTACTCTTTTTCAAGGTGTGACCCTTGGCGGCACCGGAAAGGAAAAAGGCAAGCGGCATCCCACACTCGGTAATAATGTCGTTATTGGGGCCGGAGCCAAGATCCTTGGAGACATTAAGATCGGGAATAATGTGAATGTCGGGGCGAACGCTGTTGTTTTGCGGGACGTTCCGGATGATTCCACCGTTGTAGGCGTTCCCGGGCGCGTGGCAAGAAAGCTCGGCAGGCGCCTCCCCGGCGGAGTAAACCTGGACCATACTTCATTGCCGGATCCGCTTCAGCAGGCGTTGGAAAAATTACAGCACGAGATAGACCGTATCGAGTCGGAGATCAAAGACTATCACGAAAAGAAAAAAGAGGAAGGTCGTTAGGATATCCATATGCTGAAAATATACAACACACTGACGAAAGAAAAGTCCGATTTTAAACCCATCGAAAAAGACAAAGTAAAGATGTATGTTTGCGGGCCTACTGTGTATGATTCGCCGCACATAGGCCATGCGCGAAGCGCTTATGTTTTTGAGACGGCGCGGAAATATTTTGAATACATTGGGTTTAAAGTGGTTCTCGTTAGAAATGTTACGGATGTAGATGACAAGATCATAAATAAAGCCGCGGGCGAACTTGAAAAAACTTCCGGCATCGATGCCGGCTATGCTCTGCGAGAAAAGTGCAGGGAAGTGGCAAAACGGTATCTTGATGAGTACCACAAGGCAATGGATAGTTTGGATATACGGAGGCCGGACCATGAACCGAAAGCCACAGAAAACATAAATGAGATGATACGGTTCATCGAGGCTCTTTTGAAAAAGGATCACGCGTATCGCGCGGGCGGGAATGTTTATTTTAGTGTTGAGAGTTTTGATAAATACGGGGAACTGTCGGGCCAGGACGCAAGGAACATGAGATCAGGCCCTCGCGCGGATGCTGATGGGGACAAACGTCACCAGCTGGATTTTGCTTTATGGAAAAAAGTTAAATCGGGTGAACCTTCATGGGGAAGCCCGTGGGGAGAGGGTCGTCCAGGGTGGCATATAGAGTGTTCGGTGATGAGCACGGTTATACTGGGCCACGAGTTTGATATACATGGCGGCGGTCTGGATCTCGTCTTTCCGCATCATGAAAATGAGAAAGCCCAGGCCGAAGCTAAAACGGGAAGCGCTTTCGCGCACGTTTGGATGCATAACGGTTTTCTTACCGTTCGCGGCGCGAAGATGTCGAAATCGCTGGGCAATTTTATTACCGTAGAAGACTATTTCAAAAAACATCCTGATCCGGATCTTTTAAAGATCATATTCCTTTCGAGCCACTACCGCAGTCCCGTTGACTATAGCGAAGATAAGGTTAAAGAGGCCGCTGCCGCGAAAGCGCGTATCACGCGATTTATTAAAAATGTGGAACTCGAGATCGAGCGCGATCCGTCAAAGAACGTTCCTATTCCTGACCGGGACGCTTCGGTAAGTTCTTTCCGAAGGGCGATGAACGATGATTTCAATACGCCGGACGCGCTTTCGGCAATATTCGAAGCAGTTCAATCGGGAAACAATTTCTTAACGAACGGAAAAACCAAAGAGGCTTGTCGGGAAAGGAATTTTATTGTCAAATGTGCCGATATCCTCGGCCTTTCCCTCAAAGTCCAGGATGTCGATAAGCGTTCCGCGGGAGAAATAGAGTCTCTTGTTGCCGAACGCGAGATTGCGCGCGGGCGAAAGGCGTTTCAGGAGGCGGATGCGATAAGGGAAAGGCTGAAAGAAATGGGCGTAGAAATAGAGGATACTCCGGAAGGTACGATATGGCGCAAGAATTGACGAAAGGTTTGTTTATTACTTTCGAAGGCGGAGAAGGCAGCGGCAAGAGTACTCATTCTAAACGGTTGTATAGAGATCTTCTGAATGAGGGGTACGATATCACGCGCACTTCCGAACCCGGGGGTACCGCGCTTGGGGAAGGGATAAGGGAGCTTCTTTTGAAGACGGATTCTGTCCGGCTTGACAATATGTCGGAACTATTCCTTTTCGAGGCGGACCGTGCCCAGCACGTGCGGGAGATGATAAAGCCTTCCCTTAAGGCGAATAGAATAGTGCTATGCGACAGATTCAATACCGCCACTTTTGCTTATCAGGGATATGGGCTGGGTATGCGTATGGATTTGATAGAGGAACTTGACGCATTGGCGACGGATGGGGTTCGGCCGGACTTGACCGTACTGTTGGATGTGGATGTCCCGACCGGTATGGCGCGAGCAAAAGCCCGCGGACCGGCGGATAGAATGGAAAGACGGGATATAAAGTTTCATGAAGATGTCAGGCGCGGGTATCTCGCTCTCGCGGCTCTCGAGGCGGAAAAGATCCGGGTGGTGGCGGCCGGTGATGATATTGATCGAGTGTACGACAGCGTAAAGAAAGAAGTCTATGGTCTTATTGAACGATATAAAAGGACAGGATAACGCTCTCCGGTACCTTCGCAATTCTCTTTCAGCGGGCAGAATAGCCAATGGATATTTGTTTGTCGGGCCTCTTGGCGTGGGAAAGGCGACCGCGGCAAAAGGTTTCCTGATGGAGCTTATGTGCGGCGTACCGGGAAAAGGGGCCTGCGGAGAATGCGCTGTGTGCAGGAGGGTGGACGCCCTGAATCATCCCGATATCATGTGGATAAAACCCGAGAAGGCAAAGCGTATCAGGATCGGGGAAATACGTAAAGCAAAAGACATGCTTAGCCTTAAACCGTATGAGTCATCGGTTAGTGCCTGCGTTATAGAAGACGCGCATCTTTTGACGCGGGAAGCGGCGAACGCGCTTCTTAAGGTGTTAGAGGAACCGCCGGGCCGGGCGCTTGTGGTACTTATCTCTGGTAAGCGCGAATTACTGCTACCGACGGTTATTTCACGATGTATGGAAGTCAGGTTCCATTTGTTATCTGCTGATGAGACAAGAAATATCCTGCTTGAGCGCTCCGATATCAACGCGGAAGACGCGCGGTTCCTGGCTAATTTTTCCGGAGGTTCTCCGGGAAGAGCCATCGCGATGGCTGCCGGAAATATTCAAGCGCGTAAAAAAGAGATCTCGAAGTTACTTGACGCGATAGCGGCCGAGGAAGACCCTTTCCTGATGGCCTGGGACAGGGAGGATAGAACAGGCATTCTGGAGGATCTGGAATTCCTGATTATGTTTTTGCGTGATGCCGCCGCGGCGCGCCCCCTTGTGGGTTCAGCGGATCCCGTTTTTTTTGACAAATATTCAACAGGTGAAATATATGACATTCTCGGACGGCTGATAGACCTTAAGAGGGCATTGGAGGGTAATGTCAATCCGAAGCTTGTTGCCCCGGTCTTGCCTGGGATCTTAGGAAGGGATCAAGGGTCATCCCTCGATAAAATCCCGAGCGCAGCCGAGGGGCTCGGGACAGGAGGGCCAAGGGTCAAGAGAGCTGAAAACTGAAGGCTGAAAAAGGAAGTAATATATGGATGAGATGATAAGGGTTAAGCTGAGGTCCGCGGGAGATATAAGATGTTTTTTATCGAACGGGATGAAATTTTTACCGGGTGATGCCGTTATAGTGGAAGCGGACAGAGGGTTGGAGTACGGAGAAGTTGTTTCTGCCGGAGATGCCCCTCGCGATTCGCGTTCTATTCGTAACCCGCTTCGAAAGATCATCAGAAAGGCCAACCCCTGGGATGAAAAGCAGATAGAGAAGAACAAAGAAAAGACCAAAGATCTCATGAACATATGTGTTCAGAAGATTCGGGAACATGATCTTCCGATGAAGTTGGTAGACGCGGAATATTCGTTCGATCGTTCGAAAATAATATTCTACTTTACGTCTGACAGTCGTGTGGATTTCAGACGTTTAGTTAAAGATCTGGCCAGTATTTTCCGTGTGCGAATTGAGTTAAAACAGATAGGCGTAAGGGATGAGGCGCGCATGGTGGGCGGGTTCGGTCCGTGCGGCCGATCGCTTTGCTGCGCTATCTTTTTGAAGGATTTTAACCCTGTTACGATAAAAATGGCAAAGACACAGAACTTGCCGCTCAATCCTTCGAAAATATCGGGGCTATGCGGCCGCTTGATGTGTTGCCTCGGGTATGAACACGGATGTTACAGGGAGCTTTCGAAGGGGCTCCCCAAAATAGGTAAGGATATAAAAACAGAGCACGGCAAAGGAAAGGTCATAAAAGTGAACCCGATAAAGAGAACCGTGACCGTAGATTTCGGAGAAGGGGATATAAAAAACATACGATTAGATGAGAAGGAATCTAAATAATGTTTGAAAGGCGATCATGAAAAAATTTTATATCACCACCCCTATATACTATGTGAATGCGAACCCGCATATCGGTCACGCGTATACGCAAATAGCGGTTGACGCCGTCGCGAGATATCATAAGATGTTGGGAGATGACGTTTTTTTTCTTACCGGCACGGATGAGCATGGTGAAAAGATAGAGGAAGCTTGCATTGCCGCGGGTTTTGGGAAAGGCAAGGAGAGGGAGTTCGTCGATTCGATAGTGGTTAATTTTAAAAAGGCATGGGATGTGTTGGACATCGCGTATGACCGGTTCATAAGGACCACAGACGATGAGCACAAGAAAGTCGTTCAGGAATTCATGGCGTGCCTCGCGGATAACGGGGACATTTACCTGGGACAGTACGACGGATGGTTTTGCGCTCCGTGTGAGACCTTTTGGACCGATACCCAGGCCGAAAACGGGGTCTGTCCCGATTGCGGGCGCGCTACCGGGAGGATAAAAGAGGAAAATTATTTTTTCAAAATGAATAAGTATCAAAAATGGCTTACTGACTACATTAATGATAACCCCGGTTTTATTATGCCGGAATATCGCAAGAATGAAGTTTTGGGGTTTCTCAGAGAAGACCTGACAGACCTGTGTATTTCACGGCCTCGAGATCGTATGTCCTGGGGCGTTCCGCTGCCGTTTGATGAGGATTATGTAGTGTATGTATGGTTTGACGCCCTGATAAACTACCTTACCGGATGTAATTATGCCGGCGGCGGGAAAGATTTTTCTGAGTGTTGGCCGGCGAATTTTCAAGTTATTGCTAAAGATATTTTGCGGCATCATGCCGTATATTGGCCGATCATGCTTAAAAGCGCGGGGCTCGCTATGCCGCAGGTCGTTTTCGCCCACGGATGGTGGAAAATGGGCGATGAGAAGATGTCAAAGTCAAAAGGGAATATCGTCGATCCGTTGGATCTGGTAAATAAATACGGGGTTGATCCTATCAGATATTTTCTATTGAGAGCTGTTAAATTCGGTCAGGATGGTGTCTATAGTGAAGACGCGCTGGTTACCATGTACAATAATGACCTCGCGAATGATATGGGCAACTTATTAAACAGAACGCTCACTATGGTGGACAAATATTTTGACGGTATCGCCCCCACGGCTCCTGCGAGAGCGGCTGATAATGTCCTCGCGGCGCTTAGTGGAGCTATTGAGGAAAACGCGAAAAGCATACCCTCGGATGTTGACATGTATTTTAAAGATCTTCGCTTGAACATGGTCCTTGAACGTGTGTGGCAGCTTGTTGGTATGGCAAACAAATATATAGAGAAGTCTGCTCCATGGAAATATTCAAAAGAAGGCAACTCTCCAGCCGTTAAGACCATAATAGCGGATCTGTTGGAAGTGCTTAGAATTGTCGCTATATTTGTTTTCCCTTTTATGCCGAGGACATCTATGGAAATGTGGAAACAGCTGGGGCTTTCGGACGATGTGAGCCGGGTGTCCTTAAAGAAGCTCAACACCTGGCGTGGTTTTCCGGCAGGTACAAGGATCGCTAAAGGTGAGCCGCTCTTTCCCAGGATAAGTAGTGCCCTCTAAAAACCAGAAACCAAAAACTATGCGACTTACAGATACACATTGCCACCTTGAACTTGAAGATTACGCGAGTGACCTCGAAGAGGTTATAGATCGTGCGGTGCTTGGCGGGGTCGAAAGGATGATCTCACCCGGCATAGACCTCGCGAGTTCGCGCCGCGCGGTCGAAATAGCGCGCAAATATCCGTCTGTCTTTGCCGCGGTTGGTGTTCACCCGATAAGCGCCGATACTGCCTGCGAGAAAACCATTCCGCGTCTCAGAGATCTATGCGCGGCCGGAGGCAAAGTTGTGGCGGTAGGAGAGGTAGGGCTGGATTATTACCGAAGATACGCGAGTGAAAAAAACCAGAAGAAATTATTCAACGAATTCATCGAATTCAGCATAGAGATGGATCTTCCGCTTATTCTGCATAACCGGGCGGCGTCGGAGGATTTTCACGATATGCTCAAAAGAACGGGACAGGGTGTTATTCGGGGTGTTGTCCATTGTTTTTCCGGAGATGAAAAGCTTTTAGAGGAAGTTCTCGCGATGGGTTTTTTTATTTCGTTCGCGGGAAATATCACGTTTAAGAAGGCGGGACCGCTTAGAGAACTTATCAGGCGTGTTCCGCTGGACAAGCTTCTTCTGGAAACAGATTCGCCGTATTTAGCGCCGGAACCGGCGAGAGGCAGGCGGAATGAACCGGCCAATGTGCGGTATCTTTTAGATACATACGCGGAGATATACGAGCATACCCCCAGTGATATCGCGCGAATAACGACACACAATGCCGACGTGCTTTTTAAACTGGGATTGGGGGATACCGGCAAAATAGCTTACGAGATAAGGGATTCGGTGTATCTTAATATCACCAATCGTTGTACGAATGAATGCACTTTTTGTACACGGGAAGTCTCCAACTACGTAAAAGGCCATAATCTTAAGTCTGACCGGGAACCTGAAGCGGATGAGATCATTCTTGAGATGGGGGACATATCCCGTTATCGCGAGATAGTATTTTGCGGTTTTGGTGAACCAACTATGCGTTTGGACACGGTTAAAAAAGTGGCTGATCACGTAAAACGCGAGGGTGGAAGGGTTCGGATCGTCACCAACGGCACGGGTGATATCATTAACGGCAGAAACATATCAGGAGAGCTTAAAGGCCTGGTTGATGTTGTTTCGGTAAGCCTAAACGCGCCTGACGCGGAAACGTATGATCGTATCTGTCAACCTGCGTTTGGAAAGGATGCTTATCAGGGCATTTTAAAGTTTATCAAAGAATGCAGGGAGCAGGGTATAGAAGTTGAAGTTACGTGTTTAGATATTATCGGTGAGGAAGGCCTTGCCGCATGCCGTCGTATCGCGAACGATCTTGGGGCGTTTTTTCGTTTGCGTCATTTGAATGAAGTCGGGTAATTCAAGGGGCAAGAGGTAAATCGTGAATCGTGAATGGTGAATCGTAGGGGCGAAAAATATTTCGCCCTAAAAAGTGAATAAATGATGGATGGAAGAGGCACAGAGGCACAGAGGGGCACGAGGCGAGAAGTGAAGATGACAGTCGAGACGATACGGTGGAAGAATAACAGAGTAGAACTGATAGACCAGAGATTGCTTCCGGCAAAGTTGAAATACGCGATCTGCGTGACAGATAAGGATATGTGGACGGCCATCAGAACTCTCAAGGTGCGGGGGGCTCCAGCCATCGGGGTTGCCGGTGCCTACGGGGTTTACCTTGGGGTAAGAGAGAGTAAGGCGAAAGTCTACAAGGCGTTCAGGCGGGAAGTTGACAGAATAATCGAGTATCTTGCCCGATCAAGGCCGACCGCGCGTAATCTTTTCTGGGCACTTGAACGCGTTTTGGACGTTGTCGAGAAAAACAAAGATAAAAAAATATCGGTGATAAAAAAGATCATTCTGCGGGAAGCGCACACAATCCTTAAAGAGGACAAGAAGACATGCCGCGCTATCGGCAGATACGGTTCGGTGCTTATTCCCAGGGGTTCAACAGTATTGACACACTGTAATGCCGGCGGCCTGGCAACGGTGGATTATGGGACCGCATTAGGCGTTATTTTTACCGCGAGAAAGAAGATAAAAAGGGTTTATGTGGATGAGACCAGGCCTGTTTTGCAGGGAGCCAGACTTACCGCGTGGGAGCTGAAGAAACAGGGCATTCCTGCGACACTTGTGTGCGATAATATGGCGGCGTCCTTGATGGCAGACGGGGAAGTGGACACGATTATCGTGGGGGCTGATCGCATTGCCGCTAACGGTGACACGGCTAACAAGATCGGGACTTACGGTCTCGCGATTCTGGCTTCCTATCACAATATACCGTTCTATGTGGCGGCGCCTGTCTCGACTTTTGACCTATCTATTTCAAATGGCAGAGAGATCCCCATTGAGGAAAGGGATTCTCTGGAAGTTAAGAAGATAGGAAAGGAGTATATTACTCTGAAAGACATGGATGTTAGAAATCCCGCTTTTGATGTAACACCGGCCAAGCTGATTACGGCGATCATAACGGAACGCGGCCTGATCAAATCGCCGTGTCGAAAGCGGATAAGGGATGTAGTGAATAGGCAAGACGCACGAGGCAAGAAGTGAAGAGTGACGGGTGATGAGTAACGCGAAACGAGTCAATACTATAAACATCAAATAATGAAAGAACTTAAGATCGCAGAAGAGATCAGGAAGACCGCCGGGAATCCGGGCAAAGGTGTGCATGTGGGCATAGGCGACGATTGTGCCGTGCTTACGTATGATAGGCGCAAATATCTCTTATGGGCGGCGGACATGCTTATCGAGGATGTTCACTTTAATGTCAAAAGCGCAGGTTATGAGAGGATCGGGCGTAAGGCCGTCGCGGTTAATATCAGTGATGTTGCCGCGATGGGCGGTGTCCCGAAATATATTACGGTTAGCATAGGCATACCGCCTGCCAGACGGGTCGCGAGTATCGTAAAGACTGTTTACAAAGGGATAAACAAGGTTTGTCGCGAGTATGGTGTAAAAATAGTGGGAGGAGACACCAATCGATCGGAAAAATTAGTGATAGATGTGTCTATAATTGGTTTTGTCACAAAAAAACAGCTTGTAACCCGCGCCGGCGCGAAAGAAGGAGACTTGGTTCTTATCACCGGACCGGTGAGAGACGGCAAAAAAGCGCATTTGGATTTTGATCCGAGAGTAAAAGAATCCGGATCGCTTGTTCGAGATTATAGAATACATTCGATGATAGATGTTTCGGACGGCATTGCCCCGGATCTTGGAAGGATATGTGACCGGAGCGGTGTGGGTGCCGTGGTGTCGGCAGATTCCGTTCCTCTTTCAAGAGGGTTGAGCCTTAAGGACGCCCTTTATTACGGGGAAAGTTTTGAGCTTCTATTTACGATGTCTACCTCAGGCGCGAAAAGACTGCTAAAGGACAATGCTTTCCGCCGCGAAGGTTGTAAGTATTTTGTTATCGGGGAAGTAACACAAAAAAAAGACGGTCTGCGGCTTATGGACGAAAAAGGCGTGGAGACCGCGTTGAAAATGCGGGGATTCGAGCACCTGTGAAGTGGAATGATCATGTTTGAGGAACGAGTAACAACATATTCGCCGGATGAAACGATAGCGCTTGGGGAGAAGGTCGCCAAAGATCTTAAGAAAGGAGATGTAATTGCCCTGGAAGGCGGACTTGGCGCGGGTAAAACCGTTTTTGTCAAGGGCTTGGCGAAAGGTCTCGGGGTTCAGGATCACTTTTATGTGAATAGTCCGACATTTGTGATAATCAAAGAGTATCAGGGAAGGCTTGACTTGTACCATTTTGATGTGTACAGGTTGGACGAAGAGCATTTCTCGGATACGCTGGATTACCGGCGTTATTTTTACGGCGCGGGAGTGACCGTGATCGAGTGGGCGGATAAGATAAAGGGCTTACTCCCGGATGAGCATTTGGAAGTCAGGATCACCCATACAGGTGAGACGGAGAGGCAGTTTGAGTTTCGATCTCATGGAGTAAGTGCAGATCACATGGTGGGGATTTGAAAAAAATGTTGCGCAGAGAAACTAATAGATCAAAATTCTCCCCATCAAAGTTTTTTAACGCTATTTTTCTATCCTTTTGAAGGGCGTTAAAGAATTCGCCCCGAGATTTCTTTCGAAATCTGAAAGCTGGGGCTCATACTTTAACGCTGTTCCCTTCAAAAGGTATAAAAATAGCTAAAACTTTGGAATGGGTCCCTTGAATTTTGATCTATTAGTTCCTCATGTGTCAACAGTATGGGAGCAATGGGAACAAAAGATGAGTATTTCTGTGTAAACAATGAAAGTATCGGTAAAAAAAGCGGCGCTATAGACAAACACGATACTCAATATTCAATACGCAATACGAAAAAGATAAAGCCTTAACAATGAAAACACTGGCGTTTGATACATCAACAAAGTTTTTAAGTATAGCTCTTCTTGAAGGTGATCGGCTTATTGCCGAGTCGCATGAAGAAGCGGGGATAAGACACAGTGAATTGCTTGTTCCCGTTATCAAAGATATGCTTGATGAGGCCGGATGGAAAGTTGATGATATTGGTTTGATAGCCGTGGGCCTAGGCCCTGGGTCTTTCACCGGACTCCGTATCGCGGCCGCGACAGCAAAAGGCATGGTGGCCGCGACCGGAAGCAAAGTGATCGGAGTTCCCTCAATGGATGCCATGGTTAGAAATTTTACCGCCGGCGGAAAGAAAAAATTGATACCGCTCATAGATGCCCGGAAAGAAAAAGTGTATGTGTGTATTTATGATTATTCGGGCCAGGAACCGGCAAGGGAGTCTGATTATATGCTTGTTTCGATAGATGATTTTCTCCTCGTCCTCCGGGATGAAGCGGTATTCTTTGGGGACGCGGTCATGAAGTATAAAGAAAAACTAGACGCTTGCCCCCGGGCCGGCTATATTGAAGATATTGACTGGTATCCGCGCGCTTCCTGGATCGGCCGGATCGGAATGGAGAGGGCGCGGCACGGAACGGACGATCCGGATACGCTCGAGCCGTTATATCTGCACGCGAAAGAATGTAATGTCGTGAATCGTGGATAGTGAACCGCGAACCGCAAAGCGCAGGAAGGGGCAAGAAGTAAGAAGTAAGAGGCAAGAATAACAGACAGTGTCAAAGTGTCATCGCTCACTTCGTTCGCTGGCATCAAAGCGTAAAAAAAATAAGGCTTATATTCGAATGCTGCTATATCCTGACACTTTGACACTCTGACACTTT
>Ga0180007_10004274_pt1 | contig 15205 bp, 11 predicted proteins | sample MM_PC_MetaG_FD_121122 | JGI IMG/M metagenome (GOLD analysis project Ga0180007, IMG submission 121122) | Groundwater microbial communities from the Aspo Hard Rock Laboratory (HRL) deep subsurface site, Sweden - MM_PC_MetaG | ecosystem: Environmental > Aquatic > Deep subsurface > Groundwater... | reverse complement strand
CCATGCTGGGAAAGCAGCGCCTTGTTGGCGGTTACTATATGTTTTTTGTTGGCAATGGCGCCCAGGATGAACGATTTGGCAGGTTCAATGCCGCCGATCAGTTCAACAATGATCTTGATGTCGGGGTCGGTGATGATCTCCTGGGCATCCCTGGTCAGGGTGGTGCCGAATTCTTCCGTGATGTGGCTCGGCAGGGCATCCACCTGGATATCCGCTACCTTGTGAAGGCGGATTGAGGCGCCGACCTTGCGGACCAACCGCTGTCGCTGTTCAAACAGTACCTGGGCCAGACCGCTTCCCACGGTGCCGAATCCTAATAAACCGATTTTGATCTCCTGCATTGAAGCTGCTCCTGAATTTTTGATGCTTGCGCGGTGTCGTCCTGACAGCCTGCCGCCTTCAACCCGGATACCCGGACAGTGGACCCCGAAACAGCCCGCACTGCAATGCCGAGGGACGCTTCAAGTGAACCTTCAAGAAATACCCTCTTTGCCGGTTGATGTCAAAGGATTCGAAAATATGCCGGCTGGAAACATATTTTATTTGCATCAATCTGCATATGGTATATAGTTTCGCTGTTAAAATGAATCATGCTTCATTGTCGGGGTTTGCCTTTGAGCATATCTCTATAAAATAATTCTGTTTTCCTATAGAAAATCATACAAAAGGAGCGAGACATGAACATTCTTGTTTTTGGGCCTAACGGCAGCGGCAAGGGAACCCAGGGTGCAATCATCCAGAAGAAATACAATCTGCCGCACATCGAGTCCGGCGCAATCTTCCGGAAGAACATCGGCGGCGGCACCGAACTGGGCAAGGCTGCGAAGAAATATATTGATCGCGGCGACCTGGTACCGGATAACATCACCATCCCCATGATCCTCGACCGGCTCCAGGAGACCGATTGCAAGAAGGGCTGGATCCTGGACGGTTTTCCGCGCAACAAGGTGCAGGCGGAGACCCTGGCCAAGGCGCTGACCGATGCCGGCATCAACCTTAACTACGTGATTGAGATTGTCCTGGCCCGCGATATTGCCAAGCTGAGGATTACCGGCCGCCGTCTCTGCGTGAACGATAATAACCATCCCAATCACATTGCCTTTGATGCCATCAAGCCTGTTGAGAAAGACGGCAAGATTGTCTGCCGGGTCTGCGGCGGCGACCTGAAAACCAGGCCGGACGACCAGGATGATGGCGCCATTGATAAGCGGCACAACATTTACTATGATGACAAGACCGGCACCATGGCGGCAGTGAATTTTTTCAAGACACTGAAAGGCCCCAAGGTTATCTCTGTTGATGGTACTTCTTCCATCCAGGCGGTATCCGATTCAATAATGAAAAAACTCGGTTAGTCCTGGCAGGGATTCAATAAAACAGGCGTTCCGGCAAGGCTGACAGCCCTGCCGGAACGTTTTTTTTTCATTCCGGTGTCTCCGCTTTCCCTTGCACGGCAAAACAAGCAAAATCTTGACTGTTTGTTTCAGGCCGGACTATACTGCGTGCTGGTCTTTTTTGTAATGACCGGAGGGACGACCGGAAGAATGAGGCGCGGGTTGTTCTCCGTGCCTTTGGAGCTATTATTTATGGAGCGTTGTCATGCCGATTTTTGAATTTGTCTGTCATGCCTGCGGCAAGGAGTTCGAAATCCTGATCATGGGCAAGGAGAAACCCCGGTGCCCGCATTGCGATAGTGCGGAGTTGAGCAAGCAGATGTCGGCCTTTGCCCACCGGAGCAAGGATGGTGCCGGCAACGTGACCTCGTCCGGCGGCGGGTCGCAATGCGGCGGCTGTGCCGGCGGCAGCTGCAGTACTTGCTGAGCAGGAAGATCATACAGGGGGAATCAGTGAGAAAACAGGTCAGGATTGGAACACGAGCCAGCATGCTGGCAATGGCCCAGAGTACGTGGACAAAGAAACAGATTGAGACGCGTTATCCCGGGGTTGAGGTTGAACTGGTGAAGATCGTCACCAAGGGCGACAAAATTCTCGATGTCCCCCTGGCAAAGGTCGGCGGCAAGGGGCTGTTTGTCAAGGAAATCGAAGAGGCCCTCTTGAACGGGGAGGTCGATCTGGCCGTGCACAGCATGAAGGACGTGCCGGCAGAACTGCCGCCGCCCCTGCATCTGGCCATTGTCCCGGACAGAGAAGACCCCCGCGACGCCTTTATCGCCAACAAGTACCGGTCGCTGCGGGAATTGCCGGCCGGCGCCAAGGTCGGCACCAGCAGTCTGCGCCGCCGTTCCCAACTCGGCCTTTTACGTCCCGATTTGCAGATTGAAGACCTGCGCGGCAATCTCGATACCAGGCTGCGCAAGCTGGATGAAGGACGGTACGAGGCAATTATTCTTGCCGCCGCCGGCCTGAACCGCCTCGGCCTGAGTGAGCGGGCGGTATCGTATTTTGCTGCATCGGAAATGCTGCCCGCGGTCGGCCAGGGGGCGCTTGGCCTGGAACTGCGCCGGGATGATGGCGACCTGCTGGCGGCCCTTTCGTTTCTGAACCATGAGGAAACCGCGGTCACCGTTGGCGCGGAGCGTGCTTTCCTGCTGCGGCTCGAGGGCGGCTGCCAGGTGCCGATCGGCGCCTTTGCCAAGGCGCAGCATGACGGATCGCTGCTGCTCACCGGACTGGTGGCATCGGTTGACGGCAGCAGGATGGTCAGAGAGAGCATGACCGGTTCCTGGGCTGAACCCGAGGCTCTCGGCGTCCGTCTGGCCGAGGTACTTCTGGCCAAGGGCGGCTCCGAGATACTGGCCGAGGTTTACGGGACGGGAGAAATACAATGACAGCTGAACCCGATAAGAATTCCGACCGCCGTATTGACCGGCGCTCTCCCAGGGTCTTCCTGGTCGGTGCCGGCCCGGGCGATCCCGGGCTGATTACCATCCGCGGCAAGGAACTGCTGGAAAGGGCCGACGTGGTCATTTACGACTACCTGGCAAACAAAAAGCTGCTGCAGTATGTGGACCGCAATGCCCAGTTTATCTATGTCGGCAAAAAGGGCGGTGTCCATCATGCCCATACCCAGGAAGAGATAAACCGCATGCTGGTGGACTACGGCAAGGCCGGCCGGGTTGTTGTCCGCCTCAAGGGCGGTGACCCGTTTATTTTCGGGCGCGGCGGTGAAGAGATCGAGGAACTGGTCAAGGCCGGCATTCCCTTTGAGGTCGTGCCGGGAGTGACAGCGGCGACAGCCGCCGCCACCTACGCCGGTATCCCGATAACCCACCGGAAATACACCTCGTCCGTGGCATTTATTACCGGCCATGAGGATCCCGCCAAGAAGGAAAGCAGGATTGCCTGGGACAAGCTGGCCACCGGCGTCGGCACCATTGTTATTTACATGGGCATCAAGAACCTTGCCAGTATTACAGAGAAGCTTATCCGTTACGGCCGGGCCCCCGAGACGCCTGTTGCCGTGGTGCGCTGGGCATCCACCTATGAGCAGCGGACAGTGACCGGGACCCTTGCCGACATTGCCGAAGTGGTTGTCCGCAACAAGATCAAGCCGCCGTCAATGGTGGTGATCGGCGAGGTGGTGAACCTGCGGGAAAAGATCAACTGGTTTGAAAACCGTCCGTTGTTCGGCAGGAGGGCGCTTGTCACCCGGACGCGGGAACAGGCCAGCGACCTGGTTGCCGCCCTTGAGCAACTGGGGGTGGAATGCCTCGAATTTCCAACCATCGCCATTGAACCGCCGGAGTCCTATGCTGAAGTGGACAGGGCGCTGGCCGACCTTGCAGGAAATGATTTTATCCTGTTTACCAGTGCCAATGCGGTAAAATTTTTCTTTGCCCGGTTTTTTGAACTGGGAATGGATATCCGGGATCTCAAGGGGCCGCTGATCGGCGTGGTGGGAAAAACAACCGCCAAGGCCTTGGCTGCATACTGCCTCAGGCCTGATATCGTCCCTGAGGAGTTTACCGGTGAAGGCCTGGCGGACGCCCTGGAGAAGACAGGGGTCAAGGGCAGTAAAATCCTCATACCCAGGGCGTTGGTAGCCCGCGAGGTACTGCCGGAGAGATTGCGGGCCGCCGGCGCCGAAGTGTCGGTCGTGCCGGTATACAGGAATGTCAAGCCCAACACCATTCTCGGTCAGAATGCAACAGCATCCCTCCGGCATTTGTTGGAGAACAGGGAGATTGATTTTATTACCTTTACCAGCTCTTCGACCGTAACAAATTTCCTGGCAATGCTGGATGTACAACCAGGGGAAGAACTTGCCGGCCTGCTGGGAGGAGTCACTGTCGCATCCATCGGTCCGGTTACATCGGCAACCGCTGAAAAGAACGGTATTCATGTCGATGTGCAGCCTTCCTCGTACACCATTCCGGATATGGTTGACAGCATTGTCGAGTTTCTACAAACTGAAACCGGGTGAACGTGCCGTTTGCAACATCGCTTGACAGCATGGCGGACCGGCAGGAGCAGGACCGCGAGAGTCTTCTTGCCGCTTTCAGGAATCTTTCTGCTTTTGAACGGTTACTGCTGCAGCTTTTGTCTGTTATCCACGAGCCTACCAACAGATCCACCATTGTCAAATGTCTGCTCAGGGCCGGCATCAGGGGGCCGGACAGCCTTCCTTCGCTGGCTCCGCACCTGAAGAAATTCCAGCGGGCCGGTTTCCTTGATGAACAGTTCCGCTGCCAGGCCGGCATCGCGGAAGTCATCAGCAGGAGCGCCGTTGCCGAGGGGCGGTTCGAGTCAATGGCCGCGGCGGTTCGGGAAGAACTGCCGCTGGCGGTTCATTCCGGCATCAGGGACAGAAAATTCTGGCGGCTATTTCGTGAGATTCGAATTGGTATCTATTGCAGCGATATCCAGTATATTGATAACCTGCTGGGGTTGCTGGCCTCCCAGGATGAAGAGGCAATCGATCAGAGTCTGCTGATTGCCAGAATCTGCACCAATCCCTTCCAGCCGGAGTGGTTTGTAACCCTGCCCGCCTCGTTGCAGTTTTACCTCCTTGACCACATTATATCCCACAGTCTTCGTCACCTGGAACATTTCAGCGCGGTAGCCCGGTACCTGGCCGCCAGGGCGGAGGCGGATTCCCGGGCCCTGGAAGAACGGTTGCCGTTTCTGCGGCTCTGGGCCGGATATCTGCTCTGGCGGGGCGAAACGGCAAAGGTCGATGCGCTGCTCAGCAAGCACGGCGAGTTGTTTGCCGGCAGCGGTCTTCGCGGCAGTGTTGATTTTCTGCTGGGAAGAAACCGGCGTGCCATTGAGAATTTTGAGAAGGACCTGGAACATCTTGCCAGGATCAGCAGCCAGGAGCGGCATGGCTTTTCAGGGGATTCCGGCTTCTTTTTTGTCCTGGCGCTCTGCAGGGAACATGGCCTGCACTATCCCCGGGTAAGAAAACTTGTAAAAAAGGCCAGGACCAGGCAGTTGACGGGTATGCTCGACCACCTTTTCACCGTGCTTGAGCTGATCCTTCTCGCCCAGGACGGCAGGGTCGTGGAGGGGGAGAGGCTTTATGACCGCCTGGCCGGGGAGGAACACGGTATCGTCAGGTTGTTTGCCGCTCTGGGCCGCTACTGGCTTGACGGCGAAATGGACAGCGGCGCGGACGGGGAGGCTTTACGCATGAAATTACAGCCTCTCCACAGGCAGGCGGAGAGCAACGGTTTTCAGTGGCTTGCTTCTCAGTTTGCTGACCTTCTTTTTTTCCTGGGCGGCACTCCTGGTTGCAAGAGGGCTGCGCCTGGTTCGAAGTGTATCGGGCTGCTGGATCTTATCCGCCTCGATGCGCCCTGGAGGCGGAGCTTGAAAGCCCTGCAGCGTGTTACCCGCATTGAGGAAGAGCCGGGCGGCGGCAGCAGCTGTGAAAAAAAACGTCTTGTCTGGGTGATTGACTGCAGTGGACCGGAGATAGTCCTGGCCCCAAAGATGCAGAAGGCGAATGCACGGGGTGGGTGGAGCAAGGGCCGGCCCGTTGCCTTGAGCAGCCTGCCTGCATATGCCAACACCAGGCTGGATTTTCTCACCGAGCAGGACCGGAGGATATGCGGTGCGATCAGGCGGGAATATATCTCTTCGCGTCGGGTTGATTTCTCTTTTGATCTGGACAAGGCGCTGCCAGCCATGATAGGTCATCCGTTTCTTTTTGCAGCGGAGCATGCCGCTATTGTTCCCATCGAGTTTGTCAAGGGAGAACCGGAGTTGCTTGTCAACAAGGAGGGTGATTTTTTCCGGATCAGTATATCAAGGTCGCTTGATGAGGGCGGCGTTACGGTAATCCGGGAGACCCCCGGCCGTTTCAGGATAATCGAGGTGACGGACAAGCATCGTCAGATCGCTCGCATAGTAGGCGGCAAAGGCCTGCGCGTTCCCTTGTCTTCATCGGAGGAAGTGGTGACTGTCGTCAGCACCCTTTCTTCTTTCATGACGGTTCACTCGAGCATTGCTGCTGATGCGGCGGCCTGTAACGGTATTGGTTTTGAAGAGATCCCGGTGGCGACCAGAATCTGCATGCAGTTGATGCCCTTTGGCAGCGGTCTGAAGCTAAAAATGTTCGTCAGGCCCTTCGGTGCCGAAGGACCGTACCTGAAACCCGGACAGGGGGTGGAGAATGTCATGGTGGAAGTCAAGGGCCGAAGGTTGCAGGCGAGGCGGGATCTTGCGGGAGAGGAAGAGAATGCCTGTGCAGTGGAGGCAGCGTGTCCGACCCTGGCTCTCCTTGATGAAACCGACCGGGAGTGGCACCTGCAGGAACAGGAGGATTGTCTGCAGGTTTTGCTTGAACTGGGAAGAATCAAGGATCTGGTAACCCTGGAGTGGCCCGAGGGTGAGAAACTTGCCATTGTCTCCTCGGCATCGTTTGACAGGTTACAGGTGAGGATACACAGGAAAAGGGACTGGTTCGAACTCAGCGGCAACCTGGAACTGGACGAAGGCCAGGTCGTGGAGATGAAAAGATTCATAGACATGGCAAGACGGGCAACCGGCCGCTTTGTCCCGCTGGGTAACGGCAAATTCCTGGCACTCACCCGCGAATTTCACAAGAGAGTTGAAAGTCTCCTCGCTATTCTGCCGACAGAGGAGGATCATTTTTCCGAAAAAACAGGGAAGGCCGTTGCAATCCATCCCCTGGCGTCCTCTGCCCTGGAGGAATTTGTCAAGGATGTCAAAAAACTCGAAGCCGACAGGGGTTGGGAAACGCAGGTGCGTCTTCTTCAGGAGGTCCGCGAGATGCGGCCCGAAGTTCCCTCCACCCTGCGGGCCAAGCTGCGGGATTATCAGTACGAGGGCTATATCTGGCTGGCGCGGTTGGCGCGGCTGGGAGTCGGCGCCTGTCTGGCCGATGACATGGGCCTTGGCAAGACCCTGCAGGCCTTGACCATAATCCTCGGACGGGCACGGAACGGACCAACCCTTGTCGTGGCGCCGACTTCTGTCTGCATGAACTGGTTTACCGAGTCCGTCCGCTTTGCCCCGACCCTGAATGTCATCATCTTCGGCGGCAAGGGGCGGTTGAAGCAGATCAAGTCCCTGAAACCGTTTGATGTCCTCGTCACCAGTTATACCCTTCTGCAGCAGGAAACAAAGTCCCTGGCTCCTGTTGAATGGGAGACCATTGTCCTTGACGAAGCGCAGGCCATAAAAAACATGTCAACAAAGCGCTCCCGGGCAGCCATGGTATTGAGAGGCAGGTTCCGGCTTCTCCTCACCGGCACCCCCATCGAGAACCATCTCGGTGAGTTGTGGAATCTGTTTAATTTTATCAACCCGGGACTGCTGGGTTCGCTGGAGTCGTTCAACCGCAGCTATGCCTTCCCCATCGAACGACAGCAGAGCCATCCCGCCAGAAAACGGTTGAGAAAGCTGATCCGGCCCTTTATTTTGCGGCGCCTCAAGTCAGAGGTCCTGGAGGAACTGCCGCCGCGAACCGAAATTGTCCTGCAGGTTGAAATGAGTGAGGATGAAAGGGCGTTTTACGAGGCATTGCGCCGTGAGGCCGTGCAGAAGCTGAAAAAGGTCGGGCAGGCCCAGGCCTACAGCGTCCGGGTTCTTGCCGAGATAATGCGGCTGCGCCGCGCCTGCTGCAACCCGTGTCTCATTGTCCCTGAAACCCCGGTACAGAGTTCGAAGCTCAGGCTGTTCGGCAAGCTTATTGATGAACTCCTGGAAAACAGGCACAAGGCCCTGGTGTTTAGCCAGTTTGTGGGCCATCTTGCCATTATCAGGGAGTTCCTTGCTGAAAAGGATATCGAGTATCGTTATCTTGACGGCAAGATGTCGGTAAGGGAAAGGAAGATGCAGGTGGAGAAATTTCAGGCCGGGCATGGGGATCTGTTCCTGATCAGTCTCAGGGCAGGGGGGCTCGGTCTTAATCTCACCGCCGCCGACTATGTCATTCACATGGATCCCTGGTGGAATCCGGCGGTCGAGGACCAGGCCTCGGACCGGGCCCATCGGATTGGTCAGGAGCGGCCGGTTACCATTTATCGTCTGGTGATTAAGAATACCATTGAGGAGAAGATAGTACCGCTCCACCCGGAGAAGAAGGACCTGGCCGACAGCCTCCTGGAAGGCAGCAATCTCAGCGCCAAGATTTCGGTAAACGAATTGCTCCAGCTGATTATGGAAAACTGAACAGATTTAATTGATAATTGACAAGCGCGAACCTGTTTCTAATTGTCAACGGTCATCAGAATGAAATGGCAAATGGCACAATGGTTTTAATTCCGCAATCCGCAATCCTAAATGATTACCACCTTCTACCTCATCCGGCATGGGACCACCCGGGCCAACAAGGAGAACCGATTTGCCGGGCGCACGGCCGAGCCTCTGCATGCCGAGGGTGCCGAGCATATCCGCGGTCTTGCCGGGAAACTCGTTTCACGCGGTATTTCCCGCGTCTACTGCGGACCACTGCCCCGCACGGTTCAGTCGGCTGAGATTGTCGGCGATGCCTGCCATGCCCCGATGACAGTGGCGGATGGTCTTATTGACATGCATATCCCGCACTGGGACGGGCTGACCAAGCAGGAGATCCGCGACCTGCACGGTGATGAGTATCCCTCCTGGCTTGCAGCCCCGCAGAACTTCAGCCTGCCGCGCTGTGAATCTTTAGCCGATGTCAGGGAAAGGGCGGTTGCGGTTATTGAAAAACTGATCGACAAACACGCCGGTGAGAGTCTGGCCGTGATCAGCCATCTCATTGTACTGCGCTGCCTGGTATTGCATTACCAGAAGCTGCCTCTGGCGGATTTCCGGTCAGTGAAAATTGAAAACGGTGACGTGGTCCGGGTAAGAATTTCTCATAACCCGGGCGGCAGGGGCGTGGAGGTCAGGTTCCTGCATGACTGAACGCCAGCCTGGCTGTTCATGAAACCTCCTTCCAGGGGGAGCCTCATCGCTCAATGCGGTTTCTGCCGTTTCTTTTTGCCGTGTAGAGAAGTTCGTCCGCCCTTGTCAGCAGGGAGAGAACCGTATCGCCGTTGAACTCGCATACCCCGCCGCTGATGGTCACCTTGGTATCCATATTTTTAAAACTGAGATCAGCAATATTGTGGCGAATTCTTTCCGCGGCCACCATTGCCTGGTCCCGGTCGATTTCGGGCAGGATTACGGTGAATTCCTCGCCCCCATAGCGGCCGACACAGTCGGCTTCGCGAACATTTTCCCTGATGGTGTCGGCTACGGCAATCAGTATCTTGTCGCCGGCAGGATGGCCGTATGCGTCGTTTATGGACTTGAAGTTGTCTATATCCAGCATGATGGTCGATAATTTATGGTTGTATCTTTGCGCCTTTTTTATCTCTTCACCGAGCCGGTGGACAATGTACTGGTGGTTATAGGTGCTGGTCAGGCCGTCTGTGATGGACAGCTGCTCCAGCTTTTTTCTCTGCTCATACAATTGCACGAATATCCTGACCTTGCCGCAGAGGATCTCCGGGACGATGGGCTTGGTGATAAAATCAATGGCGCCGCTCTCGATACCCTTTATGAGATGGTGTGTCTCCCCGTATATGGCCGAGACAAAGATGACTGGCAGTTTGTGATTCTTTTCGTCCATCCGCATGATTTCAACGGTTTCAAAGCCGTCCATGTCAGGCATTTGCACATCCATCAATGCCAGGGCAAAATCGTTTTCAAGCAGTTTGGCCAGGGCCTCGTTGCCAGAGGAGGCCTTGATGAGCTCAAGGTCCATGTCGGCAAGGATTTTCTCCAGGGCCACAAGGTTTTCAGGCCGGTCGTCAACCAGCAATATTTTTGGTTTGTCGTTCATGAGCGCAAGGTTGGTTTTTCGCGAAAATCACCGCCTCTAGTGGTGTACCCGGACAGGTTCTACCGATCCGGCGAATAATTGATTTTTTAAAAAACGAACCGCAGAATATCGATCAAAAAATGAAGAATATCGAAGTGAACAGCACTCAATTGAAGCAGGAGTTATCCTTCGTCATTCGAAATTCTTTGTTCATTATTCGATATTCAAATCTGTGGTGCCGAAAGGTCGTCCTATGCCCTGGGTTGCCGCCGCATCTTGACCGGCAGGATGCCTAATTGTTCACGATATTTGGCAATGGTCCGTCTGGCGACCCTTATATTCTCGTTGGCAAAGACCATGGAGATGGCGTTATCGGTCAGGGGTTTGTTGGGATCTTCGTCTTTTATCATGTGGCGGATCCGATCCCTGACGCTTTCCGCCGCCACGGAATCACCGCCGCTTTTCCGGATCGCGGTGCTGAAAAAATATTTCAGCTCAAAGATGCCCTGGGGGGTGTGCACGTATTTGTTGGTGGTTACCCTGCTGACCGTTGATTCGTGCATGTCAATGTCGTCGGCCACGTCTTTCAGGATAAGCGGTTTCAGGTGGGAGACGCCCTTTTCAAAGAACTCTTTCTGGAATCCGAGCAGGCTTTCCATCACCTTGTAGATGGTGCGCTGGCGCTGCTGGACGCTCTTTATCAGCCAGACCGCATCTTTCAGCTTATCCTTTAGATAGCTTTTCGTCTCCGAAGGGCCGCCTGTCTCATTGGCCAGCATTTCCTGGTAAACCGACGAAACCTGCAGGCGGGGCAATCCCTCGTCATTCAAAACAATGACATATTCGTCGCCGATCTTGTGGACGTAGACGTCGGGGATAATGTAGTGGGTCTCTTCGTCGGAGTAGAGTCTGCCCGGGTAGGGTTCCAGGTGGGTAATAACCTCGATCGCCGCCTGGACTTCTTTCAGCGGCCGGCCGATTGCCTTGGCAATACTGCTGTAATTCCTTGTTTCCAGGCTGTTGAGGTGCTCGCTGATTATGGTTGCCGCTGTTGAGTCCTGCAGGCCCAGGCGTTCGAGCTGCAGCAGCAGGGATTCCCTGACATCACGACCTCCGACGCCGGGCGGGTCCATGTTCTGCACAGCCGTAATCGCCCGTTGGGCTTCATCTGCGCTGCAGTTTATCTCCTTGACGATATCTTCAAGCGAGACCTTGAGAAAGCCGTGCCGGTTCAGGTTGCCGATGACAAAATTGCCGGCCGTCCTTTCCAGTTCCGTCAGGCCGGCATGGGAAAGCTGCCAGTGCAGATGGGTCTGCAGGTTGGGCTTCTTGGCCAGAAAATCGAGCCGGGAGGCCTTGTTCGGGTCCGGGGTTTCGCGGGAAAACGAGAAACTGGTTTCATAGTGATTGTCGTAATCGTCCCAGTTTATTTCCTGCATGGGGGTCGTGCTTTCCATGCTGATTTCGCCGGTTTTTTCAGCCAGGATGGTCTCTGCTTCCAGCGGTTCTTTCTCTGTGATGGCATCGAGGCTGGTTGTGGTCTCCGAATCCTCGGAAACGACCTCTTCCAGCAGGGGGTTCTGTTCTATCTCCTGCCGCAGCGTTTCAGCAAGCTCCATACGGGAAAGCTGCAGCAGTTTGATCGCCTGCTGCAGTTGCGGCGTCATCAGCAGCTGCTGGGTAAGCTTGAGTTGTTGTCGAAGTTCGAGGGCCATATCTATTACATGGTGAAGTGCTCGCCAAGATACATTTTCCTGGCAAGCGGACTGTTTATTATATCGTCGGCCACCCCGCTGGTCAGGATGCGACCTTCGTTGATTATAAACGCGTAGTCACAGACGGATAATGTTTCCCTGACATTGTGGTCGGAGATCAGTATCCCCAAGCCGCGTTTTTTTAAATCTTGTATTATTTGTTGCAAATCTGCAACAGATAATGGATCGATGCCGGCAAAGGGTTCATCAAGAAGAATAAAGCGCGGGGTGGTTGCAAGCGCGCGCATAATTTCGACCCGGCGCCTCTCCCCGCCGGAAAGGGTGTATGCCTTGTTGCCGGCCAGGTATTCAATCTTCAGTTCCATCATCAGGTTCCGGATGCGGTAGTTTATCTCTTCCTTGTCCAGGCCGAGCGGCTCCAGGACAATTCTGACATTTTCCTCAACCGTCAGTTTTTTAAACACCGAGGCATCCTGGGCCAGGTAGGAAATACCCTTCAGCGCTCTTTGATGAATGGGCAGCGTGGTAATGTCCTCATCGTCAAGCAGGATTTTGCCGGCCGTCGGCCGGATAAAGCCGGCGATTGAATAGAAGGTCGTTGTTTTGCCGGCACCGTTCGGGCCAAGCAGGCCTACAACTGATCCGCTCTCGACACGGAGGCTGACACTTTCAACCACTCTTCGATTCCGGTACTGTTTGACGATATCTCTTGTTTCCAGCACGGCCATGCCGTATTTGATCCCATGAAAGGTTATTTTTTAGGTTGCGAACTGTTTTCCGGGTAAATAAAGGCCTTGACCCGTTCTTTCTTATCAGTGCCGCCTTCTATAACACTTTTTCCTTCATCAAGGTAAAGAACAATCCGGTCGCCGGTCACCATGTTTTTGTCCTGCCAGGCCTTGGCATTACCGGTGAGCAAAACCTTCCTGCTGTCAGCAAAATATGTCATGTGGTCACCGGTGGACACCCAGTCCTCCTTGACTATTTTCGTATTGCCGGTTGCCTGGATTTCCCTGACATTCTGATTCACACTGTATGCGTCGCCGTCTTTCCTGCTGTCCTCGTAGTGCACAGCCATTCTGTCCGAGTAAATAACGATGTCCGCCTGCCTGGCGACCACATTGCCGAAAAAAAGAACCTCATTCTCCTTCTGGCTTGATTCCATGCGGTCCGCCTCGATTTGAATGGGTGCGGCGGAGTCCCCTGCCGCGGAGAGCGGCATCTCGGTCAAGAGTATGGAAAACAGGGCAAAGAGAGCAATAATGCAGCACCGGATGGAACCCATTGTATCCTTCTGTCCTTTTCATTTGTGTTTTGCAGTGCCGTCTCCTGCCAGCCTGCCGTAAAAATCTATCAGAGCATACTTCATTGTTGCACGGCTTGCAAACCCGGATTATGCAATGACATCTTTACAGATAAGGAAGTTGCCATTAAAGTAATTGCTCATGAATACCCTGTTGTTATGGAATATTGATGCCTCCGCCAAGAGGCGGCGGAAAATCCTCCGGGGGTATGAATGCGAGACGGATACGAGTTCAATTAAATAAAAATCCAACAGCTTGCGAGTGTCAGCATGAAGGAAGGAATTGAAAAAGCCAAGATTTTGAGCGAATCCCTGCCCTATATCAGGGAATTCTACAATAAAACCGTGGTCATAAAGTACGGCGGCCATGCCATGGTCGATGAAGGTCTGAAAAAGAGCTTTGCCCTGGATATCATCCTGATGAAATACATCGGGATCAACCCGGTGGTGGTGCATGGCGGCGGCCCGCAGATCAATCTCTTTCTTGAAAAGATGAATATAAAGCCAAGTTATATCCAGGGGTTGCGGGTTACGGACGGCGAGACCATGGATGTGGTTGAGATGGTGCTGGTCGGCAAGGTCAACAAGGAGATTGTCGGCCTGATCAACCATTGCGGCGGCAAGGCGGTCGGCCTGTCCGGCCGCGACGGCAACCTGATCAAGGCCAGGAAGTTGCAGATTCAGAAAAGCGAGAGCGCCAATTCACCGCCGGAGCTCATAGATCTCGGCCGGGTCGGCGAGGTTTCGCAGGTGAACCCGGAAATTCTGACCACCATCGACACCAAGGACTTTATCCCGGTTATCGCGCCGGTGGGAGTTGATGATGAAGGCCGTTCGCTGAATATCAACGCGGACGCGGTGGCCGCAGCCATAGCCGGCCACCTGCAGGCGACAAAACTGATCCTGCTTACCGATGTGGAAGGGGTGCTCGATAAGGAGGGGCGGTTGATCCCTTCTATAAAGAGCGCTGAAGTGGAGACATACATAAAAGAGGGCATCGTTGCCGGCGGTATGATTCCCAAGATCAAGTGCTGCCAGGCAGCACTTGCCGCCGGCGTTGCCAAGACCCATATTATCGACGGCCGGACTGAACATGCGGTCCTTCTTGAAATGTTTACCCACCGGGGCGTCGGCACGGAGATCGTGCAATGACCAACTGGATTGAGAGGAGCAATAAAGTGTTTATCGGCACCTACAGCAGGTTCCCGGCGGCAATTGTCCGCGGGGAAGGCTGCCGGCTCTTTGCTGATGACGGCAAGGAATATCTTGATTTTCTGGCCGGCATAGCGGTCTGCAGCCTGGGGCACTGTCATCCGGAGGTGACCAGGGCGGTCAGCCAACAGGCTGCCACCCTGGTGCATGTCTCCAATCTTTTTCATACCCTGCCTCAGATCGAGCTTGCGGAAATGCTTGTCAATCATTCCTTTGCCGACCGGGTTTTCTTCGGCAACAGCGGTGCTGAGGCCAATGAGGCTGCAATCAAGCTTGCCCGCAAATACGCCAAGGGAATCGACCCGGAGCGCTACGAGATAATATCGCTGTCAGGCTCCTTCCACGGCCGGACGCTGGCCACGGTTGCCGCAACGGGTCAGCCGAAGTTCCATGCCGGTTTTGAGCCATTGCCGGACGGTTTTGTCCATGCGCCGTTCGGTGATGCGGAGACGCTGGAGAAAATGGTTTCCGCCAAGACCTGCGCCGTTCTCTGTGAACCGCTGCAGGGAGAAAGCGGGGTGCGGCCGCTGCCGCCCGGATATCTTGCCGCCATCCGGCAGATCTGCGACCGGCACGGCCTGCTGCTCATCTTTGACGAGGTGCAGACCGGCATGGGACGGACCGGCACCCTTTTTGCCTATGAGCAGCTTGGCGTCACCCCTGATATCATGACCCTTGCCAAGGCCCTGGCTAACGGCTTCCCCATCGGTGCCATGCTGACAACTGAAAAAATAAGCGCCTCTTTTACGCCGGGCT
>Ga0180007_10004273_pt1 | contig 15207 bp, 16 predicted proteins | sample MM_PC_MetaG_FD_121122 | JGI IMG/M metagenome (GOLD analysis project Ga0180007, IMG submission 121122) | Groundwater microbial communities from the Aspo Hard Rock Laboratory (HRL) deep subsurface site, Sweden - MM_PC_MetaG | ecosystem: Environmental > Aquatic > Deep subsurface > Groundwater... | reverse complement strand
GCGGCGGTGGTCATCGCAGCAACACTATCCAATATGGGGTTGATGAGCCAGTAGCCTTTCTTCAGCACCCCTTGGGGTATCAGGGACAACAGCATACTGAACCCAGGGGGATACCACTGCTCCGGTTGCTCCAGTACATACACAGCAGGGAGGACGATGGGCAACTTCCTGCTCTTTCGGAACTCCTCGCTGGACATCAGGAAGTAGTATGCGTCACACCCTCGATTCCTGTGCTTCCATATCAGCGCGATTCGCACCAGAAGGGCAACTACTCCTGGAACCAGTATAGCTACTATGATCATTTTACCCCCAGGTGCTCCATAATCTTCTCTAACTTAGCATCCAGCTCGTCCTGTCTCCGTCTAACATCATTGAAATCGGTCTTAATCGGAGAGTCGTGCTTGTACATCTGCTCGTTGCTCACTGCTACCATGCATGGTATGCTGACTACGTACTCAAGCAAGAACCCTAGTGCGGCTAACAATAGTATAGCGGTTGCGAACTGCCAGAACGGTAACTCGTAGTGCAGGTACTGCATCGACCAGTCGCGGGCGGTAGTGTTGTACGCGGTCACCATTAGTAATACCATGCTTATCAGGCTTATGTAGAATGTGGCGTACCCGAACATGAACCTGAACTTGCCCCATGCAAGCAATAGCCCTTGCGCGCCCTTGGCGTTTACCTGTGGTACGCTCACTCGTGGTATCCTCATCTGCTACTCCTCGCCAATATTTTGTCGAAGCACCGTGCCTCGTGCTTCTGTACGACATCCAGACTGTGTTGCGCCAGTGCTGTCTCTCTTGCTTTAGCACCTATCTCCTTGGCATTATCTTTACCCATCAGTAGCGCCACTGCCGCATCAGCCATAGCCTTGTAGTCCCGAAACGGCACCAACACTCCGGCTCCGTCATGTACTAGCTCCTTGTGCCAGTCCGTATCATACGCTACGATGGGAACCTCGGCTAATGCCAGCTCCACCAGTGCGCTTCCCCCTAGCGGCACCAGAGCAACGTCGGACTCTGCCATTATTTGAGCCATCAGGGACGGGTGTTTGACGAAGCGCAGAAAGCGGATGGAGGGGTCATTGTACTTCCGCTCCAGATCCGTTCGCAACGCGCCATCTCCAACTACTAGCAGGAGTGCTGATGGATACTTGCGTTTAATCAAAGCGAATGCGGACAGAGCATCTTCTGGATACTTGATGGAGTCAAGTCTGCCGACCAGCAACACTGTTCCTCCGTTACTAGGTCGGGCTATTTCGCGCTTGCTGGGAGGCACAAAGTGAGCGTCAGCAATCCCTCCAGTGCGTACCAGCTCCGTACTACTCGCTCTGTTGCGTGTCGCCCAGTCCCTTGCTATACCCGAACCGCCGAACACGGTGGCTGCTCTCGATAACACTATTCTCGACACCAGCTTATCTAGCATCTTTAGCCTTAGCTGTGTCTCTCCGCGCTCCTCAATCAGGTCATAGCTGGAGCATATCATCACCACATACGGTACCCGTAGTAGTAGTGACAGCACAAGAGCGAGTGGGCCAGTGAAATAGGGGTCGTGCGCCTTGATGGCCGTCACACCTTCCCTCTTTGCCAATCGTAGTATCTTGGGTAGTAGCAGCGCATCCCATAATCTGTATTCCTGCACGGTGTGAACAGAGGACATCTTGATTACCCTTCTCCTGTGACAAAACGGGTGCACGGTCACTACCTTGTCCCAGTATCCTCCTAAGTCCCTTTGCAGGATGTGGCTGACCACTCCTTTGGCTTCCAGTCCGTCGTAGCTGTCAGGGACGATGCACATCAGTCTGCGCACGGTTTCCTCCCTCTGACTGCAACCGGGAACGGGAGTCTCTGCGTGCCCACGTATCCCAGTTCTTTGAACCATCCCTCTACTTCAGCATAAGTATGTCTGGACTGGTGCTTGGGAGCGTACCAGTCAAAGGTGTCCAGCACTCTCCAATCCGCTCCGGGGTGCGTACTGCACGGGAGTATAGACAGTAGCAACCGCAATACAGGGATTTTATACAGGTAGTACATCGGTATTGCAATGTGGCACAAGGCGTACAGCAGTCTCAGCGGAATCCTCGTCGTGAACACCCTGTAGGCATCTGCTATGGCGTTGTAGACACGTTGCTTTGTTCCTTCAGCTGAATACACCCATACTGCCAGTTCCCCTCCTGGCTTTACCACTCTATCCAGGCAATGGAACGCCCTGTATGCATCTCCGGTGTGATGTAGCACACCAAGGCTGAACACGAAGTCGAACTGCTCCTTGAACGGCATATCGAATATGCTTGCTGTGACTACTTTAGCGCTAGGGACATTGAGTTTGGCTACCGTCGTAATCTGCGGTGAGACATCGAATGCGGTAACTATAGCTCCTCCCTGTATGGCTATCTCCGTGTATCTCCCTGCCCCGCATCCAGCATCCAGTACAGTCTTCCCTGCCAGTTCTTCAGGATAACGGCCTATCTTGGCGATAAACGCTTTCCTGGAGTCGTCCAGACCTGACACGCTGTCTAGCTGCGTAGTCCTGTGTTCCATCCACTGATAGGAAAAACTGTCCATCTAATACAACCTCGGCGGGGAATACCCTGAGCATAACCTGCACAGTTCCGTTTCGTCTTGCTTGGTGGCTATCCGTGCGCGGAATCTACGGTAGTTGTCCCCGTTCCAGATCTCCCTGAAGTCCTGCTCTAATGCGTTACCCATAACGTGGTCCCCTTGAGCGTCCCGGCAGCACGGGACCACGTCCCCATTCCAGTTGACCACTGTAGAGTAGTATATCCACCAGCACCTGTTATGCGGCTTATTGCGTGGTGTCAACACTCCGCGGTCGAACTCGGCGCGGTCGTAGTACCAGTATTTGTCGCCAGTGGGCAGGAACATCTTGCCCTGCTCAATAGTCCGTACACACGGGGCTACCATCTGTACGTTGTCGGCTCCTAAGTCAACTAGCCTGTCCAGCAACGGTATCTCGTGCTTGTTGTGCTTCATCACGATGAATCCTACCGTTATCTTGGTTTGCAGGTGACGTTTCTTTTTCAGCGAAGCCAGTCGGCTCATGTTGTTCAGGGTCTTCCATAGGTCTCCGTTTACCCTGTACACTCCATGCGTCTCCGGGGACAACCCGCTTATCTGAAAACTGACCTCGGATACTCCGCTCTCCGCCAGAGCGTCCACGTCCACATGCTCGCCGTTAGTGCACACGGACACGTATAGCCCTCTCTTCTCCGCTGACGCAATCATGTCGTACGTATCCCTGTTCAGGAACGGCTCTCCCATGTAGTACAGAAACAGCGTGTTGACTTGCTTGCCAACAGATAACAGGACGTGGTTGAACTCGTCCAGCATCATGCTTCCCTTAGCTCTTCGCAGTGTCCCTGCCCCTGTTTCACACACAGGGCACCGCAGGTTGCAGACGTTGGTGGGTTCTACAGTCAGATGAACCGGTAACCCCAAGCATCTACTGGACTTAACTGCTGCTGATACGGAAGATAGTCCCCAGTCAGTTGCCTGGTTGATGTTCAAAGTGTACCTCCTCCCCCGACAGTTTAATCTTCCCGATCACCCGTGCGGGTACTCCTGATACAATGGTGTACGGAGGCACGTCCTGACGTACGAAGCTCCCTGCACCTACAATGGAGTGGGGGCCAACCGTGACTCCCTTGCCTATGACCGCCGTTGCCCCGATGTGACAGCAGTCGTGTATCTTCACAGGTGCTTTCTCGTAGGGGTGCTTCCCTCCGCTGACCGCCCACCTGGTAGTGTCGTGTGTGTATATCTGCACCCCGGCTGATATGCTACAGAAGTCGCCTATTTCCAGTCCTCCTCCGCCGTCCAGCAACGTAAAGGGTCCAATCCAGGTATTCTTCCCTACTTTCACAGCACCGTATACGTACGAGTTATGATATATGCTGGTTCCTTCCCCGAATCCCAGATGCTTCGCCCGATCCCATCGATCGAACAGTAGCTCCTCCAGTGGTAAGTCTCTGTCCCACTTGAAACGCATCTTATCCTGCAACTGATTGTATAGCTCTGTTATTCGTCGCAGCATGGCATGAACCTCTCTACCAGACCTCTCAGTACCATCCCGTACCTGTACCCGTCCGGTCTGACGTCCTCGTTGAGTAGCTTTCTGCGTATCATCACGTCAGTCTCATTGTGTCCTACCATGGCGCGCGGGTAGGTGGTTCCGGACAGCCGGGGGTTTATCTCGAACGCATACACCTTGCCGTCCTGCACCCTACATTGCACGTTCAGCGGTCCCTTGGAACACAGAGCCTGCGCTATCCTCTCGCACTCCCTGCGCACTTCGGGGAAGGCTCCGAACTCACCCTGCGATATCCCTGACGATACCACCAGCGTTTCTCCGTTAGCTCTCGACCGCACCCGCATACGGTTGGACATGCCCATCCTGATTTGTCTGCGCAGTGCTATTGAGCCGAGCAGTTCACCGCTGTCTTGGTCGGTCAGCACTCCCACTGTGTATTCGTCGTCTGCTGTTCCTATATACTGTTGCGCTATAGGGAGCAACCCTTGCTTCCTGATGTATTCGGCGAAGAAGTCCAGCTCCTCTCTATCCTGAGCCATATAGCAGTTGAACGAACCGCCGCCTCCTACGGCAGGTTTCACTACAGCAGGAAACTTCACGGATGCATCTGTGCTACGGTCGAGCAAATGAGATTCGGGTGTGTTGAACCCGTTGTTCTTGAGCGTCAGATATGTGCTCCACTTGTTCATGCAGGTATCTATTACTGCTTTGCTGTTTATCAGTAGCAGGATACCGCTCCGCTCGAATACGTCCCTGTAGACGGATATCACTCTCAGCTCAGGCTCCGACCCCGGGACTAGCACTTCTGCTTCGCTGGTGGCGCAGGCGTTAAGCAAGGCATCTATGTACTCTGGATCGGACGCTGGGGGGAGTACATACGCTCTGCTGACCTGGCGTAGTCCTATGCTGTACTTGGTTATGTCTGCTCCGGCAATCTGGTATCGACCGGGGTGCAGTTTCAACGACTTGACCACTTGCTCACCGACACCGCCTCCACCGACACCAGTAACCAGCACTTTTATCATTACTACTTCACCGCCTCTATCATTATATACTTGAACAGTGGTCGGGACAGAGGAAGCAGTTCGGTCAGTACACGGTGTACCTCCTCGGCTACCTCCTTATTCACCACTGTGCCTTGCCGCAAGAACCATATGTATGTTATCTTCACTTCTCCGAACCCTGCCTTGATGAACGTGTCTCGTAGCTTGTTTTCCCGCAGGGCATCCCCGTGAAACTTGTGGTGTTCAGCTGCTTCAGTTACGGCTATCGGTATGTTGTACCTGTCCTTGACAACGTTGGCAACGCCTGTTACTGACTCGACCTCCCTGTTCAGCACGCCAGGTTCATCCAGGCCTCTTAGCGCTGTCCAGCAGTAGTAGTTCGGGTCTTGGTCGGAGTAGAATATCCCGTTGGGCTTCAAACAACGGCGTGCTTCTCGTAGTGTAGGGAGCAAGTCATCCAGGTGATGCAGGAACCCGTACGCTGTGATAACGTCGAACGAGTTGTCGATGAAGGGCAGGTTGTCGCCAGGAGCCTCTACCACAGCTTCCACTCCATGTATAGTTCTCGCTTTGGCAAGCATGGCTGGAGTGACGTCTATCCCTATGACGTGTCTGAATAGAGGTACGGCAACGCGCAATATGTACCCGGTACCGCATCCGATATCCAGCAAGTCCCTGTTTCCGTGTTTAGCCGCATACTTCTCAAGCAGCTTCCTCACTCTGGCAGTGTTCTCAGCGCTCATGTGCGGCTGTGTTTCGTCGTAACTACTCGCCAGAGCTGTGTGGTAGCGTATGTTGGCTTCTCTGTTGTTCGACATATTCGGTAATCCCTCGCTTCAGGTCGTATTCAGGGCTGTACCCCAGCACCTGTTTGGCGCGGCTTATGTCTACCGCCATGCGGAAGTGTTCCTGCAAGTCCTCTATCCCTGAGCTTGAAACAATAGTCCCCTTACTTTCTGTGATGTCCAGCACCAGCTCGGCTAGTGTTCTCATAGGTGTGGACACTCCTGTCCCCACGTTAAATACCCCGTTAGCGAGCAGTGTCACGGCCTTGACTGTCGCTTGTGCTATGTCCTTCACGTAGGTGAAGTCCTGGCTACGGTTACCTGTGCCGAACAGCACCAGGTCATTACCTAGTAGGGCGTGCTTGACGAACTTGGCTACTACGGAGTGTTGCGGCATACCGTGTCCGTACGGAGCAGATATCCGTAATACCGTCACAGGCAAGCTGTACTCTTCCTCGTACTGCTGACATATTAGCTCCGCTAGGTGTTTTCCCCTAGCATACAGGCTGTCAGGTTGCACTGGAGCGTCTTCAGAAACCGGTATGCGTTCCGGGTATCCGTACACCGCTGTGCTGGACATGTACACTATGTGACAACTTCGTGACTTAACTAGCGAGTGACAACTCCACAACTTAGCTAGCGTCATCACGTTGTCAGCCATGATAGCATTACGTATCATCACGCTATTAGGCTGTTCTCCTCTCAGCTTAGGCATGTCAGCGGCAAGATGCACTATTGCGTCGCAGGGTTGCGTGAAAGCGCTTAGTACTTGCTCACGGTTGGTGAGGTCAACGGGGATAACGTCTCCTTCGCTCCTGGTATATCCTGTGGCTAACACCTGATACCCGTTCTGCTCTAGTATCTTCCACACAGTACCTCCAAGGAACCCCGTAGCCCCAGTTAGCAACACTCTCATCGCAACCAGTTCTCCTTGCCTGCCAGCCTGTAGTCGATACCGGGCCAGGAGAAGTCGATATCTTGCCAGATACCCGTATTGTCGATTATAGTCCTGCATGAGCCAAGGCATTCTAGCAACCTGGCTCGGTTGACGGACTGGTACTGCCTGTGACCGGCTACGACTAGCACGGTATCGAACTCGGACAGTCCACCCGGGAAGTCGAATGATTCGGTGTCACATATCCCGCGTATCTCGTCTGCACTGTAATACGGGTCGTTCACCTTGACTGATATTCCGGCAGTCTTGAGGTGCGCTACGATAGCCAACGTTGGACTTAGCACGTGTACCTTCAAGTCTTCCTTATACGCCAACCCTAGTATTCCCACGTGGCCTTGGGACTTAGCTGCTGCCAAGTCTCCGACCATTCCCGGTAACCCTCTATCTGTGTCGATAGTGGCTTGCAGTATGCTTAGTTCGTCCGCTTTTGGTGCCCCGTCCAGTACATACAGGCTGGATAGCGGGATGCAGTACCCTCCTGTACCGAAGCTGGGGCAGAATGTCCCGATGTTCCACTTCGTGCCGACTAGCGCCAGCACTTCTCGCATGTCTATCTCAGGATAGGCAAGGGATAACTGGTTAGCCAGTGTTATCTCGACGTGCCGATAGGCGTTCTCTACGCTCTTTACCAGCTCAGCGTGCTTGTGATCCTTTGCAGGCAACACGGTGTTGCAAACTATTCCTAGCACGTCTCTCATTAGCTTCGTAGTTTCCGGAGTCGTCCCTCCTACCACTCTGGGTAGCGTCTTAAGGCTCTTGTCAGCATCTGCGAACCAGTCTCTCCGAGGGGCTACTCCGATGAGGATATCCCTGCCGGGGTACAGGCCGGAGCTTCTTAGTAGTGGGATGACCATGTTGCTTACTGTGCCCGGTGTCAGCGTGCTCTCGATTATTACCAGAGGAGGGCAACTGCTTGTTGTTGAGTTGGCTATTTTGGTTAGCACATCGGCAAGGATGTCCAGGTGGGGCTTGTCGTTCCTCTCGGTTGGAACGCAGATCAGGTGTACAGCTACGTTAGGGGATAGCAGCTGCTTCCACTCCGTCGTAGCCCGCATTGTTCCTGACATACTTAGCGGTTTAGGGTTGAATCCCAGCCAGTACTCGATGTTCTCCACCGGAGTGCCCCCGGAGTTTACACTATCCACCTTGCGTTTGTCGATGTCTGTTCCAATGCAGAGTACACCTTTGGTGGCGAAGTTAGCCATGGACGAGTACCCGATGAACCCCAATCCCCAGATGCCTAGCTGCTTCCGACCGTCCAGCAAGTCACCCCTTATGTCTTGCGCAGTTTCTACCGATACGGTCATTTTGGTGTCACCTCCTTTTTGTTTTTGCTGTCTTTGCTCTTCATTGCTCCGGGACGGTATCCTCTCACGCTCACCCCGCTGTCGGACACGTCGAAGTTCTTTACATCCAAACCTGCGTCAGCGTACCATCCTCTCACCTCGTCTGGGGTATGCCTCCACGCATACTTGGGATGGTACCAGTCTAGACTTATCATGACGTTTGTCATGAAGTCGTAATCGTCCCCCCAGAAGCACTTGATGGCATTCCAGTATATGGCACGTTGCAAATCCACGTTGATGTCGGATACCATCTTGCCGAACAAGGCGCAGGCTGTGGCAAAGGTCACGCAGTCCGCATACGACATCATGGTGGTATGTTCTCTGATCATATCGTCAATGTACTCCCGTGCCGCGCTCTTTTTCTTATACACGTATATCGAGATCTGCCCTCTGTGCTTCAGATACTGCAACAGCAACTTGAAACTGGTCATGGTGTCCGGAGTGTGATGTAGCGCTTGGTCACAGGCGATGAAGTCGAAGTACTTACTGGGGAACGGCAGCTTGGTCATGTCAGCCTTTATCAGGTACACGTTAGGCAAGTGCTTCAATCTTTCGTGGGCGACCATCACGCTGTCGCTTATGTCTACACCGAACACGATGCCCTTAGTATTCTCAGCATACAGCTTGACGTCCCTGCCTAGTCCGCAACCGGCGTCCAGTATCATGTTCTTATTCCAGAGGAACTTGCGTAGCCGCGAGACATTTCCCCAGCCGAACTTCTGTAGATACCATGCTCTCTGAAACGACAGGGTCGCATCGCTATACCCGTAGTCGGGGGTGGTCCTCCATTTGTCCCCGAACACTTGAGCTACCTGTTGCTGGTCTTCCGTTATGTCCTGGGTCAGCAGCACAGGTACTCCTCGGTCTATCTCGTACTCGTGCACACCTTGGTGACACTTCAGTGAACCGTGGTATACCTCTCCGTCCTTGACATGGGATGTTTCCAGATACAGCTTGTCTCCGCATTGCGGGCACACCAGATACTCTAGCAGTGATGTTCTCATACCCTGAATCTCCTTATCGCGTCAATTACCCGTTGCTGGTCATCGTCAGTCATCGCGGCGTATAGTGGTATCGTGACCAGCAGAGCGTCAGCCAGTTTAGTGTTAGGGAAGTCGTTCGGGATAAGTCCGTACTTGTCTGCGTAGTAGTCCAGCATGTGGCAGGCGTGTGTGCCCCCCCGTGTGCTGATACCGTCATCTTTCAGCGTGTTCATCATCTGCTCCTTGATGGGACTCCACTTCCGTATGTATGCTTCCCTGTACCCGGCGTTCCCCCTGTACCCTTCTCCTCCTACCAGTAGGCAGTAGGATTGGTACGTGTGACCATATCCTTCCGGTATTATGGGCAGTCTCAGCCAGTCCAGCCCGTCCAGCTCACGGTTGTATATCTCCGCTCTCCGTACCCGCTCACCTACGATGCGGTCATACTTCTTCATCTGCTCAACCCCGATGGCACCTTGTATGTTGGTCATGCGATAGTTGTACCCCAGCAACGACACTTGCGGCAGAGAGTATTGGCCACTACGGTGCCTCTCTATGTCGGTTACACCGAAGCCAAAATCCCGTAGGGCGTATATGGTTTTGGCAAGCATGTCATTATCAGCGGTAACCATGCCACCTTCCCCTGTGGTCACACACTTGCGCGGGTGAAAACTGAAGCAACCGATGTCTCCTATCTTGCCCGCATTGCCGGACGGACAGCAACTTCCCAGCGAACATGCAGCGTCCTCTACGATTTTGACTCTACTGCGCGTGCTCGCCTTCTGCGTAGCCGACCACCCTAACACACTCTCCATATCAGCACACAGGCCGAACAGGTGTACGGGGATGATGGCTTTTGCGTTGTTCGTTCGGACGCTACCCATATCTATGTTGAACGTGCCGAGGTCTATGTCGGCAAACACCACCTTGCCTCCTACGTACTCTACTACATTAGGTGTCGCTACGAACGTGTACGCAGGAACTACTACCTTATCGTCCCGACCTATTCCCAATGCCAGCAGAGCCATGTGTAACGCCGTAGTGCAGCTAGTGCAGGCAATGGCGTACTGCGTTCCCACTACACTCTTCACCGCATCCTCGAACTCTACCACCTTGTCTCCTTGCACAAGCCACCCCGATGCAAGCACAGCTTTGACCGCTGCGTCTTCCTCCTCTCCCAGGCAAGGTTTAGTAATTGGCACCACCGTCTTAGCTGTTGTCATTCACCATCTCCTTTATCTTTTTTGCGAAGTCAGTACTGGGGATGTACCCTAGCACCGTCCGTGCCTTTGCGCTGCTTCCTACTCTCCGTGTCCCCGTGCCATCGGGAAGGTGCACCGGCTTCATGTCCGACTTGGAAGCCTTTAGCACCATCTCGACGACATCCAGTACCGATATCGCGTTCCCTCCCCCTATGTTGAATGTGTCGTTGATGACGTTGCTCTCTGCGGCTAGCAGGTTGGCACGCACTACATCGTCCACGTGCACGAAGTCGAACACCTGCGAACCTCCTCCAAACACGGTAGGAGGAGTCCTGTTCTTTACACACGTCAGCAGAGTTGGTATCAGGCCGTTCTTCTGTCCTGAACCGTATACATTCATGTAGCGCAGTATTACGTGCGGCACCTTTGACTGCCGTACTATCATCTCTCCTAGCAGCTTGCTTACCCCGTACATCGTGTTGGGGTTACATGGGCAAGTTTCGTCCACAGCGAAGAAGCTGTCCGTGTTGCCGTATACCGCTGACGCTGAACTGTAGATGAACTTCTTCACCCCCACGTATTCAGCCGCCTCTACCACGTTGAGCGTACCGAGTACATTAGTGTCGATGCATGCTCTTATATTGTTCGAGCTAGGGTTCATCGGCAGTACTGCCATGTGGAACACGTAGTCTGCCCCTCTCACGAACCGTATCAGAGCTTTCCTATCGGCGATGTCGATACCGCTGTCCTTGTCGATACCGACAACGGTCATCCCATTTTTACGTAGCTCTATTACCAGCTTGCTCCCGATGAACCCGCTACTTCCGGTAACTGTAGCATACCTTCTTTCCAACTGCTCCCTCCTATTGATGATTCAGGCAAATTAGCTTTATCTATAACTCCCCGGGATAGGTGGCACAAGACACTTGTGCATGTTGCGTTTTATCATGCTCTCTATCGGTATGCAGTCTATCAGCAACCCGTCTTGGTGCTGTCCTGACAGATACCCGTCCAGTTCTGCGTAACTTATCCCCATCTCGCTTTCGTCTGTCTGCCCCTCCCACAATCCCGCTGACGGTGGCTTATCGATGATTTGCTGGGGAATTCCCAGGAAGAGTGCCAGTTCCCTCACCTGTGCCTTGACAAGGTTACCGATGGGCAGAATGTCCACTCCGCCATCCCCGTACTTAGTGAAGTATCCGATGGCAAGCTCGGAGCGGTTCCCCGACCCGACCACCATGTAGTTCAGCCGATTGGAGAAGTAGTAAAGAGTGAGCATCCTCAGCCTGGGCTTGAGATTGGCGCTGGCTTTCCGCCCGAAAGCCGGGTCTATGACAGTATTATCCTCAGGCAGCACTTTGAGCGTTGCGTCAAAAACCGGGTCCAGCACTACCACTTTGAAGGGAATGGATAACTTCTCGGCTACAATGCGGGCGTGTTCTTCGTCCTGAGGATTGCTGTGGCAGGGCATCATGACTCCCAGCGTGCTCTGCGGAAAAGCCTGTTTACATAGTACTGCCACAACGGCGGAATCAATCCCGCCGCTCATTCCCAGCACAACGCCTTTTGCTCCGGCACCCTCCACTTGTTCGCGTATCCATGCCACGAGTTTACGATTCATTTCTTCAGGAATCATTTCTTCAGGATTCATCTAGCTTCCTTTCCGCTATGGTTGCCGGGTTACCGTACACCATAGCTCCGTCGGGTACATTCTTAGTTACTACTGCTCCGGCACCAATCAGAGCGCCCTCTCCAATCACTACGCCGCACAGTATAGTGGCATTAGCTCCTATTGCGGCTCTTTGCTTGACCAACGTCCTCCGCCAGTTGTCTCTATTGTCAGAGACAGCGCTAGGATATTTGTCATTGGTGAATACGCAGGACGGTCCACAGAACACGTTGTCGTCCAGAGTTACGCCTTCGTACACAGACACGTTGTTCTGTATCCTGACTCCGTTGCCTACGCGGACATTGGGAGCAATGTAGCAGTTCTGACCTAGCACGCAACGTTCCCCTATCACCGCTCCGCGTGACACGTGGGAGTAGTGCCATACCTTCGTCCCTTTGCCGATGACCGCACCGGTATCTATTGTAGCTGTAGGGTGCACGTAGCGCGAATCCCTGTTCATCAGCGGCACAGGTGCCCCGTTCCGCGCCGACTCCTGGCACGCGGTAATCAATTGTATTACCTGTAGCACTCTCTCCGTAGACACTTTCGGCTTACTCCGCGTTTCCATACAATGTACGAAATCTCGGCACAGCAATTCTAGCGGACGGTCGTCGGGTACGGGTATAACTATGCTGTCCGCAGTCTTGGTGACTGGTTTACCTTTAGCCCAAGCTACTACGTTAGGGTACAAGGTCAACTTGTTCTCTCCGACATCGTCGAACATCGCCATTCCTCTGTCACCGACAATGACCAGCTTACGCTCCTTGTAAGGGTATAGCCAACTCAAGAAGAGTATTGCCTTCATACCTGTGCTGAAGTCCAGCGTGTTGACCGAGACATCCACCGATCCACGTGACAGGTAGTCGCCGCCCATAGTGGACACGCAGACTGGCATCTGCTCCACCAGAAAGAGTAAGGTGTCTATATCGTGTGGGGCAAACGTCCAGATTACATCGCTCCCCTGCTGTACGTATCCGAAATCCAACCTGGTGGACGACAGGTAGTGTATCTTTCCTAACTCTCCTGAATCCACAATCTCTTTCAGTTTGACCACAGCAGGGTGGTACTCCAGCAGGTGGTCCACCATCAGTACTCGTTGTTCCATCTCAGCTAACTCTACCAGCTCGGTGCCCTCCTCTACCGTCAGCGCTAGAGGCTTCTCTACCAGCACGTCCTTACCGGACAATAATACCCTCTTAGCTAGTCCGTAGTGCGTCTCGGATGGCGTCGCAACGGCTACGCCATCTATGTCCGGGTCATCCAGTATCCGTTGGATGTCAGTAACGCGTAGCGCTCCTGTGCAAGTGCTGGCTACGGAGAGTGCTTCGTTGTCGGAGTCACAAACATGCGACAGTACACCCAGTTCATGGAAATTGCGCACTAGGTTCTTGCCCCATCTGCCGCAACCTACTACCGCTACCTTCTTGCTTTTATTGTTTGTCACTTTACCTTTCATCTTTACCTTTCATCCAGTATCCTTTCGTATATATCCATAAACCGTTTTGCCACCACACTCCAGCTGTACTTCCGTTCTACGGAACAGCGCGCCTGTTCCCCCAGTCTGGACCGGTAAGCAGTATCAGCGAGTAGCATGTCGAGGTACTTACTATACTCATCCATGTTGACCGCAATCAGGCCATCCTCGCCATGGTTCACAATACCGCCCATGCCACCCCAGCTGTTTACCAGTACAGGCAACTTGCTGGACATTGCTTCTACGAGTACGTTGGGAAAGCTATCCTGATAAGTGCAGTACAGGAACAAGTCGCTATACGAGAGTACCAAGCTGGTGTCTTCCAGTTGGCCGCAGAATATGATGTCCAACCCTGACGATGCAGCATGTTTTTCCACGTCTCTCCTGTAAGGACCATCCCCTACGACGACATATCGAAAGTTGGCTGTGCTACTCCGCCGTAGCGCATCGATGATGTCTATTACCCCCCGGCATTTGTTCCAAAAATAGAAGTTCATAACCGTTACTAAGTTTAGTTTGTATCGTGTACCGTGCTTGGTTGGTTTGAACCGCTCCATAGATACAGCGTTAGGTATCACTGTGGTGTCGGGGGGCAGCGGAACCTTGTCCTTGATGTACTGGCTGGATGTGGTTATCACCGTCGCCTTCCTGATCGTACTGGGATACCGCAGTACTATGTTGCGCTCTATAGTGAAGTCACCTTGCACGGTGAGTAGTACCGGGGTGTGCCATACCCGCATAGTAGGTGGTAATGGTATAGTGGTATGGACCACGTCCGCATCGGTTCGCATCGCATTCAGCAGTATCTTAGCATACGAGTGGGCATGTGTGGTAGTAACGCCAGCCCGGGTTAGCTCTCGATCTAACCCACGACCCCACTCGCACGGGCCACCGAATCTGGCAGTGAAAATACTTACCTTCACTGTTTCACCTGTTCCACTTTCCCGTATCCTCGTACGCTATCAAAGCAATACAGTAGCTCGTAACCTTCATCTATCAACCTGTCGTTAGTGTCATACAACAGTTTGTATATCTTCCCTTCCCCGAAGGCGAACACGCCACTGGACACCTCGTCCCGTATCAGTATCAGGTCGCACGCCGTGTCCGAGTAGTCTCCTGACAGTATCTCGGCGGTGATATTCGTCATCCTCTCCCTGTACTTTGGCATCAGGTGGGACGCCAAGGTATAGTAGGCATCCATTCCCACGGTACCGTCATAATTAGTCATAGTGTACCTGAGTGCTTGTTCCTCGTCATGAGTAATAGCGTACCGCACCAGGTGGTTTTTGGAGAAAGTAGTGTTGTCCATGTTGGCAGGCATACCTGTGATCATCAGGAAGGACAACGCGCCACATAGCACGATGACAGCGACACGACCTGATACGGGATGTACAGAAGCAAGCAGAGCAGCCAAGGGCAATGCCCCGAATATCTGGGCGATGTACCACCACCTGTGTTCGATGAGCGAAAACCCGAACAGGGATGGCACTAACCCTCCTGCTAAGAGCGCTGCGAATGCTATCACTACGAAGACAGGAATAGGATGATGCCTTTTTCGCAATAGCCAAAGACATCCGGTGATAGCTAACGCGAACCCTACTACCATTCCCGATGTGTTAAACACTATCTCACTAGATGATTGAGCTAGGGTGTCCATATAGGTTGCCGCCGTAGACGTTGACAGCAACGCAGGGGAGTTTACAAGTGCGCTACTTGTCGGTGAGTGGACGATCACCCCT
>Ga0180007_10004272_pt1 | contig 15207 bp, 13 predicted proteins | sample MM_PC_MetaG_FD_121122 | JGI IMG/M metagenome (GOLD analysis project Ga0180007, IMG submission 121122) | Groundwater microbial communities from the Aspo Hard Rock Laboratory (HRL) deep subsurface site, Sweden - MM_PC_MetaG | ecosystem: Environmental > Aquatic > Deep subsurface > Groundwater... | reverse complement strand
TGACAGGGCACTGCTGAATAGTTCAAACCTGTTTATATCTCCTGTGGCAGCTACTCCTGTCTTCATTATAAAATTGACTCCTTCCAGGGTTGTATCCAGTCCCGTCACTTTTATTTCATTATCTTTCCCTTTCTTCCTTAAAAGGAGTCCGATCTGAACAGCAAGAGTATCAGAATCTGTCAGGATACCGCGCATATTATTGGTATAAGTATAAATAGTGGATTTCAGGATCGTATTGATCTCTTCTTTATTTAGTGATGTATATAGATTGGTCGTGACAAGAAATTCAGGATATCGATCCAGGAATTGTACCATCCCTTTTAATAGCTCTCTCTTTGAATAATACATGATATAGTCCTTATTATAGAGCAGAAGGAACCGGTTTCTTTTTCTTCGAGAGAAGGTGTATAATTCATTGGCAATATCATATCCCAAACGTCTGTAATCAGTAATATTGAGTATATGAGGATAGGGTGAAGGGCTGTCTGTTACCAGTGAAAGAAGGACTTTTTTTGAATGAAGGTATTTTTCTATATTTGATGTATCCCTGTTATTCAGATTCTCCATAACAATGATCCTGGCACCTTTTTTATAGAGCTTTCGTACGGTTCTCAGATCGGGTTTATCCCTGTATGCCTCTGTGATGATCTTATAACCGTGCTTGAAGGCAAATTGTGACATATGGAGCAGTATCTCTTTTTCATTATAGGGATTTCTTTTCTGGTAATAGATCCCTAATATATTATCTTTTTTTTCCGGGCTGCAATGGAAGAAGAACACAAAAATCAATAATAATATGCTTAACCGTAAGATCTTTTTCATAATAGGAGAAATAATAATATCATATTAGAATATAAAGTCAAGCCTGGAGGAGATATAAAATAAATTTGACAATTAAAAATTTTTATCTAAATTATACCATAATTTATGAAAGATATGGATTTGACTAATTATGATGAGATCGTTGACCTGGTCAGCAGGGTTGTGAAGGAGAAATTGATCAATAACGAGCTTACACAGCAGAGGGAACAGATGATCCCGATAGGCATTTCAAACAGACATATCCATGTCTGTCGAAAAGCCCTGGACCTGCTTTATGGAGAAGGGTATGAATTGACTAAAGCAAAGGACCTGGCACAGCCGGGTGAATTTGCCGCAAAAGAGAGGGTTACCGTTATAGGGCCAAAAATGAGGCCCATAGAGAATGTAAGGATCATCGGGCCGATCAGAGAGTTTACACAGGTAGAATTATCCGCTACAGACGGTTATAGCCTTGGAATTGATCTTCCAACTCGTCTTTCAGGAGACATTAAAAAGACTGCTCCAATTACAGTAATAGGGCCGAAAGGGTCGGCTAAACTGAAAGAAGGAGCTATCCGGGCCTTGCGTCATATTCATATGAAGCAGGAAGATGCCGAGAGGTTTAATGTAAAGAACAATGACAGGGTGAATGTGGAGATACCAGGTGATTCAGGTCTTATATTATATAATGTGCTCATCAGGGTCTCTGAAACGTATCAATTGGAATTGCATATTGATACGGATGAAGCCAATGCGGCTTATATCAGTTCACAAGCTTTTGGCCGTATTTTATCATTAAAATAAGGGATAATATTATAATAATAGATAATGGGGTCAGACCTTGAAGATAAATATGATTTGGGGTCAAACCTTGAAGATGTTTAATATGGGGGGTCAAACCTTGAAAAAGTTAAAACTCGGGGGTCAGACCTTGAAATGTGAAAGTTGCTCTGCAACTTTCACATTTCAAGGTCTGACCCCAATTTCATATATTGTCAAGGTTTGATCCCCGAGTTTAAACTTTTTCAAGTTCTGACCCCATTGAGAAGGAGAATAATTGAATGTTAAAACGCACTAAATTATGCACAGAAGTAAAAGAGAAAGATATTGACAAGACGATGGTGGTCTGCGGATGGGTCCATTCATGGAGGGACCATGGCGGAGTTATCTTCATAGACTTAAGGGACTATACCGGTATCATACAGGTGGTCTTTAATCCTGAAATATCAAAGGAGTGTCATGATGTGGCCGGAAAGCTCAGGAGTGAGGATGTGATCGCAGTTAAAGGAATAGTCTCGAAGAGGTCTGATGAGACCATCAATCCCAAGATCCCTACGGGAATGATCGAGGTAAAAGTGAATGAAGTGGAGCTCTTGAATAAATCATTAACCCCTCCCTTTGAGATAGACGATCAGGTCAATGTAGGCGAAGAACACAGGCTTCAATACAGGTATCTTGACATGCGCAGGAATCAGATCCAGCATAATATACGAATGAGGCATGAAGTAGTAAAGGAATTCAGGAATTTTTTAAATGATAATCATTTTCTGGATATTGAGACCCCTATCATGAATAAGAGTACTCCTGAAGGGGCCAGGGATTTTCTTGTTCCCAGCAGGGTCAATCCCGGGAAATTTTATGCGCTTCCCCAGTCACCGCAGATCTTTAAACAGATCCTGATGGTGGCGGGTTTTGATAAATATTATCAGATCGTGAGATGTTTTCGTGATGAAGATCTTAGAAAAGACAGACAACCGGAATTCACTCAGATAGATATGGAGATGTCTTTTATTGATGAAGAGGATATTTATGGAGTGGTTGAGGAGATGTTCCGGACGGTCATTAAAAAAGTCTTTCATAAAAATGTAAAGACACCTTTTCCGCGTTATACCTACCGGGAAGTAATGGATAAATACGGTCTTGATAAACCTGATCTGAGGTATGCCCTTGAGTTGACGGATATTACGGACCTGGCCGGTAAAACAGATTTTATGGTATTTAAAGAGACCGTTGAAAAGAAGGGGATCGTTAAATGCCTGAATGTTCCCGGAGGAGCAAAACTGTCCCGTAAGGAGATAGATGATCTGACCTCTTTTGTCTCAATTTTCGGGGCTAAGGGCCTGGCCTGGATCAAGATCACTGATAAGGGACCTGAATCAGTAGTAGTAAAATTCATCCCTGAACCTGTTATGAAGGAGATCATGGATAGGGCAAAAAGCAGGAAAGGAGATGTTCTTTTCTTTATGGCTGATCAGCCTCAGGTCGTTTATGATTCTTTAGGAAATTTGAGGAACAAGTTAGCAGAGATCTTTAAACTGATAGATGAGGATCAGCTCAATTTTTTATGGGTGCATAATTTCCCGTTAATGGAATATGATAAAGTTGAAAACAGGCTGACTGCTATCCATCATCCATTTACTCATCCAAAGCGGGCCTTAGATGACATCGGTTCTGAAAAAGACCTTATCAAGACCCTGAAGGAAAATCCGCAGGATCTTTTTGCCAGAAGTTATGACCTGGTCTTGAACGGGATCGAGCTCGGCGGGGGCAGTATTCGTATTCACCACAGGAAATTACAGGAAGAGACTTTTTCTGCTCTTGGATTAAAGGAAGAGCAGATGAAGGACCAGTTCGGATTTTTACTGGATGCCCTCTCCTATGGCGCTCCTCCTCATGGAGGGATCGCTTTCGGATTGGACAGGTTCCTGATGCTTCTGTTAAAACAGGGATCGATAAGGGATGTTATTCCATTTCCTAAAACGCAGAAAGCGGTCTGTCTGATGAGTGACTCTCCTTCGGAAGTGAGTGAGAAACAATTAAAGGAATTAAGCATTAAACTGGATATTCTAAAGGCGGATCCTGATCAAAGATCATGAAGAAAGAGATAACAATAGATAATCATCAGATCTTATCTGATATTCTTGGAAGTGAAGATAGATTTTTAAAGACGATCTCCAAGAGTTTCGATGTGAAAGTGCGTGCAAAAGGGAATACGATCTTTTTCGAGGACGGAAAAGAAGTAGAGAAAGTCGAAGGACTTTTAAATCTGATCATTGATACCGTGAAAAAAGGATACAGGGTCAACTCGTATGACCTTGCTTATGCCATCAGGCAGATCAATAAAGGCCTTAAAGTGGATTTCACTGAGATATTCTCCAAAAATATTAAAGTTGCACTAAAAGGAAAGATCGTTTATCCCCGGACGTATAAACAACTGGAATATATAAACGCTATTCTGGGCCATGACATTGTCTGTTCCATCGGCCCGGCAGGTACCGGCAAGACTTACCTGGCCATGGCTGTGGCCATTAATTATCTTCTTGAGGAAAAGGTGAAGAAGATCATACTGACACGGCCCGTGGTGGAAGCGGGGGAGAGCCTTGGATATCTTCCGGGAAATCTGGAGGAGAAGATCAATCCATACCTGAGGCCGCTTTATGATGCCATATTTGACATGATGAGTTATGAAAAGTTCACGCGTCTCTCCAGTACAGGCCAGATCGAGATAGCTCCTTTAGCATATATGCGGGGCAGGACCCTGAATGATGCTTTTATCATTCTGGATGAAGCACAGAATACGAATACGGAACAGATGAAAATGTTTTTGACCCGTATCGGGATCAATTCGAAAGCAGTGTTGACGGGCGATATTACACAGGTTGACCTGCCCAATTCGAAATCTTCAGGCCTGGTGCATATCCAGGAAGTCTTAAAAAAGATACAGGATATAAGATTTATCTACTTTTCTTCCGATGATGTAGTAAGGCATTATCTTGTCCAGAGAATCGTTGAAGCGTATGAAGAATATTATAAAAAAAATCAGTGAATTTTATTCTGATCTTGCAGCTCAGGTGAAAAAGCATGATATGGCCTTCAAGCTTATCCTGGCTTTTTTTCTGTTCCTTACGGTCTTTTACCTCTCTACAAACAGATTCCGGAAAGAACAGTTTGATCTTAAAGTCGGAGACATTGCTCCTTATGATATCAAGATCAAAAGAAACATTGAATATGTTGATTATATTAAGACTGAAGAAAAACGAAAGGATCTGATCTCAAAGATCTCACCGGTCTTCAGCTTTGACCTGGGGATCCTGGAAGAAGAAAAGAAAAAGGTGGATGCCTTTTTTGATAAGGTCCTTGAGATCGACAATGAATTTGATCCGTTTGAACGCAAGATCGAACAGGCTAAGAGTATAAAGCTAATGAAAGATGCGAATCTTCTCAAGATCCTGTTTCTGAATTTTAAGGAAAATAATTTCCGCAATAAAGCAAAAGAGGTTCTTACAAAGATATATAATGCCGGGGTGACGGACCTTGACCCGGAGAGCATTACATCCCTGGGACAGACAGGGAATATAATAAAAATCTACAATAATGAACAGGGGGAGGAGATATCGATCCGTGCCAGGCTGGATGACCTTTATTACTTAAAGACCATAAATTATTTTGAAGTAGTTAAAAGCATTTATAGCAGTCTGAGGTGGGATAAGGTTCAGTTCCTGAATGTGTATGTAAAAAGGCATGTACGGCCGAACCTTCTATATGATAAAAAATTGACCGATGAAAAGATCGTAAATGCCATAGGGCTGGTTAAACCTGTCGGAATGAAACTGAAGAAAGGACAGGTGATCGTTCGGTATGGCGAAGAAATATCCGAATCCGATTTTAAGATCCTGAAAGAGGTCGTAAAATATTCATCCGAGACTAGTGTTATCAGGGGATATTTTGTTGTTTTACTGGCTTTATTTATTTTATCTTTACTGATATTTAAGATTTATTCACCGGCCATATTCAATAATTTAAAGACCTTCCTGTTTTTATTGAGCTTTATTTTTATTGCTGTTCTGCTCACATACCTCTTTCCTAATTTCAATAGTTTTTTAAAAGTAAAGATCTTAAGCAGTTTTTATATCCCCATAGGCGGGTTTGCCATTCTGATCCACCAGCTTACCAATTATGCCACTTCATTCTGGGTTCTGCTCTTTATCAGTATTTTAAGCATGTTCCTCGTGGGATTCAATTTTGTTGACTTCATCATTATCCTCCTTATTGGATTTTCTGCTGTTATCCTGTCCGGTAAATTGAAAAAACGGATCTATATGTGGTACCTGGGATTACTCATTGGATTATTCTATTCCGTATTAAATCTGGGAATGACCGGGATCATGAACTTTTCAGAAGAGCAGTTCCTTAATTCCCTTCTTATGGGCTTTGTAAACGGTATTATTTCTATTATCATCAGTATGGGGCTTTATCCGCTGTTCGAATACTTCTTTAATATGCTGACGGAATATAAGCTGATGGAACTTTCGGATCTGAACCTGCCGATCATGAAGCGGCTTCTGATCGAAGGTCCCGGAACATACAATCACTCTATTCTGGTGGCTAATATGGCTGAGACCGCAACATTAGCTATCGGGGCCAATTCCCTTTTAGCCAGGGTCGGCGGTTACTATCATGATATAGGAAAACTGGAAAATCCTGAATACTTTATTGAAAACCAGTTCGGAGATGATAACAAACATCAGAAAATAAAACCATCTATCTCTTCTTCTATTGTTAAATCACATGTTAAATACGGTGAAGAACTGGCAGGAAAATTGAAAGTACCTATAGAGATCATTAATATCATTAAAGAGCATCACGGAACGACCATGATCTCCTTTTTTTACAGAAAAGCCCTTGAGGATGTGAAGTCAGGGAAATCAGAGAAGCAGGATATGCATACATATAAATATGAAGGACCGATGCCGACTTCTAAAGAAGCAGCCATTATCATGCTTGCAGATTCTGTCGAAGCGGCATCACGAGCTTTGAAGAACCCGTCCTATACGCGTCTTCAGAATATGGTCAGAGAACTGATCAATGAAAGATTCCTGGACGGCCAGCTTGATGACTGCTCTTTGACGCTGATGGACCTGAAAAAGATAGAAGAAAGCTTCTCTCATGTACTCTCCGCCATGTTCCATACCCGGATAGAATATCCTGATCAAAACCAGATAAAGAAATTGGAAAATGAGAATTAATATCAATAATACTTCATCTCATATCAAGCTCAATAAAAAGAAAAAAAATGCTATCATACACTGTGTTGAGTTTGTTTTAATGGAAGAACGATCAAAAGGAAACAGGTTGTTCAGTCGGTTCCTTAAAAAGGTTGATCTTCATGATATGCTGGTGGACCTTCTTTTCGTTGATGATAAAGAGATCATTAAATTAAATAAAAAGTATTTCAATTCTCCCGAACCTACGGATGTGGTCGCTTTTTCCATGATCGAAGGGGAGGTTATGGAGAGCAATCGATCGATCGGAGAAGCTGTTATATGTATTCAGACAGCAAAGAGAAATGCAGGAATATTCGGACAGACTTTTGAAGAGGAACTTTTTTTACTGATCATTCATGCGGTCCTGCATCTGACAGGCTATGAGCATAATAATGAGAAGGGGATCATGCGAAGAAAAGAAAAGATATACCTGAACTATATAAAGAAGGAAGTAATTCCTGTATACTTAGCCGGGTGAATATATGCATTTAAAGGATGAAGGAGTTATTCTTAATTCTCACGATTCCGGCGGTTCGGACAGGATCGTAGTGATCTTCTTAAAGAATACGGGAAAGACAAGTTTTGTCTTTAAAGGGATCAAAAAATCAAAAAGCCGAAAATTGAATTCCGATGATCTTGGAAATCATGTAGAGATCCTCTACCGAAAGAAGAATGCTGATCAGCTTCCCTATATACAGGAGATCAAGGTCAGGGACCATTTTTATAATATTAAAAAGGATCATATCAAATTCCTCTATTTAAACTGCCTGGCAGAACTCTTTATGAATATTCTGCCTGCACAGGAAGGAAATTTAAAGGTCTTCAATTTCCTCCTGAAAGCATTGATGACCCTGAAAAGGATACAGCATCAGGAACTGGAAAAATTTATGGTATATATTCAATATCGCCTGGTTCAGGTCAGCGGGATCCTTCCGGATTTTAAATCCTGTTCGCACTGTCATAAGGAAGAGGATGATCTTGTATACAGGCTGCATTTTAATGAGTTATCCTGTCAAAAGTGCCACACTATTCAGGATGACCTGAATATCAGGATCAGCCGAAAGTTTATAAAGATGATCGACAGTATCAACCGCCATAATATTGATAAGATCGAAGACCTTTCTATTGATAAAGAGTTGATAAAAATTATGGATAAAGTATTTAAAAATATTATTATTAAGTATTTAAACAAAGAACTGAGATCCTATAAGATCCTCCAGACGATATTAAAAGATATCGGATATAAACTATGACCGGTCTTGATATAGATCTCGTCTGAATAATATATTTATGCAGGAGCGTGTAATGGAAGAGAAAGTGAATCTTGATTCCATAATTAAAGAAATTTCAGAAAAGTCTGATTACAGTCAGCATGAAGTCAGAAGTTTCTGTGATATCATTCTCGAAAAATTCAAGAGATTTCTGCAGAATAAGGATAAAATAGAGATCAGAGGACTTGGTACATTCTTTTCGAAAGAGCATAAAGGAAGGTATGTTCAATTGAAGACAAAAATAATTGACAGTAAAGATCATTATGCTATCTTGTTTAAAGAGAGTAAAAAATTAAGCCAGACAGTCAATCAAGCAGGAGAAGAGGAATTGTGATGAAAAAGAGGATCAATTTATTCAGTATCCTGTCTTACCCTATTAAAAAAATAGAAAATCCACTGCTTTTCAGGATCTATATCTCAGAATATTTAATCGAGGGATGGTATTCCTGCCCTGCCTGCCGATAAAGCATATAAAAAAGGGAAGAAGATGAAATTATTAGATTTATTTATAAAGAAGAGGAGCTCGAAATTTCGTTCGGCTTATGTGATAATAAATCCTGCTGCCGGTAAAATGCAGATCAACAAATTTCTTAATCTGTCAAAGAGTTACTTTAAAAAGTATAAAATAAAGTATGAATATTCGTTGACCGCTTCGCAGGGAGATGCATCCAGACTGGCCCATAAAGCAGTACAGGATAAGTATGATATCGTGTTTGCTGCCGGAGGGGACGGGACTGTCAATGAAGTTGCAAATGGTATTATGAGTTCATCCAAAACAGTTCTGGGTATCATACCCCTTGGAACAGTGAATATTCTCTCTTTAGAGCTGAATATTCCTCAGAATCCATTAAAGGCCCTTGATCTTATTTTTGAAGGAAGGGTAAATAATATTGATATTGGAAAGGCAAATGATAAGTATTTTGTACTGATGGCCGGCTGCGGTTTTGACTCTTATGCTATTTACAGGGTAAATTTAAAGCTTAAAAAATATTTAGGCGCGATCGCTTATATATTTGCGGGTTTATACAGTGCCATTAAATATAAACCAAAAAAGATCAATATTAATATTGATAATCACAGGATCGATGATGTCGGCTATTTTGTTGTGGCAGAGAATGCCGGTTCATATGGCGGTATGTTCAAACTGGCTCCCTATGCTGATTTTAATGACGGATTACTGGATGTCTGTGTTTTTAAGAAGTACGGATTTTTTGAAGTTATCCGCTATTTCTGGGGAATTGCACTGGGACAGCATATGGATTTTCCCGATGTAAGGTACTATCAATGCAGAAATGTTGAACTCTTTTCAGATGAAAATGTCCTGCTCCATACCGATGGTGAACTGATCGGGTCTCTTCCTGTCTCTGTAACGGTTAATAAAGAAAGGCTGAAAATACTGGTCCCATGAAGATGAAAGGAGATTTATGAAAAAAAGGTTTCTGTTCATTGTTATTTTATTGCTGTTGCTTATCCTGCCCCTCTACGGTGATTTTAAAATAATAAAGGAGAACCGGTATACTGTTCATTATGATCCCAGCCTTAATCTTTTTTCGCTGGAATATGTGCTTAAACTTTTAAAGAACACAGATGAAAAGTTTTTAACTAAATTCAGTGTAACAAATACCAATGCCATTAATCTTTATTTATACAATGATACGATCAAGTTCATGTTTGAACAGAAGGCCATGTGGTGGGAGAATTACAGATTGAAACCGGATTCAGTGGCTATTAATAACATCGAGCTTTTTCTTCAAAAAAACTCCCTTCACGATCTGCTGGATTACGTCCTTTTTAAGTTGGACCTGCTTAATTTATATAAGGACCGATTATCAACCTGGTTCATTAACGGAGTGGCGATCTATTATTCGGAAAGTACATTATTTAAAAACGGATCTTATAAATTTTCTTCACTGCAGGAAATGACAAATAAATTAAATAAATATCAGTCAAAAGAAGAGATGGAGAGTGCAAATTATTATTGTTATAAGAGTATCAAGTATCTTGCGGATCAATATGGCGAAGAAAAGATACTGCAATATCTTAATATGAAAAAAGATCTGAAAGAATTTGAAAACGGGTTTTTTAATTTTTTTGGGATTTCATATAATGAGTTTATTCAGTTTTCTTTGAAGCTTCAGTAGGGCTTGATCTCTTACAACCCGGTATTATAATGAAGAATAAAAAAACATTCTATTTGGTTTTACGCCTTATTATTACTGCATTTTTACTGTATCTGATTTACCGCAGGATCGATCTGGCGTTTATCAGAAATTTATTGCTTACTTCCAATTATCTGTATTTACTGATAGCGGTTTTGATCTTTGTTTTAAGTAATGTAACAGGAGCCGTACAATGGTATTTTTTACTGAGATCCCAGACCGATACAGATCCGGGTTTTTTTGCCATGATCCGCTTATACCTTTTTTCAGCCTTCTTTAATAATTTTCTTCTTTCTAATGTAGGGGGAGATGTTATTAAAGTATATAAATTGATCAAGTATAAATTTGATAAGAATATAATATTTTCTTCTGTTCTGTGGGACCGTTTTATAAGCGTTTTGATCCTGATCTTTTTTTCTCTTATTACCGGATATATCCTTTTTAAAAAAGTGGTGATCCTTTATAGTCTAGCTCTTTTTCTGGGAGCAATTATTCTGCTCCTTATATTAGTCAAGAAGTATAAACTGGGTTCCTTCTTATTGAAGTTTGTAAACATCATCAGGCATAAAAAGATAAATTATTTTTTAAAGGAGTTCTTTCTCTCTTTCAAGATCTATCTTCAGAGGTCAAAATATATCGTACTTTTTTACTCTTTCTCCATTCTGACACAATTTTTAAAGATATTCTTTATGGTACTTATCGCCATGGCATTATCCATCACTATCACTCCATGGGAGATCTTCTTTATTATCCCGATCATTGGAGTGGTTTCTGCATTACCGATAAGTATTAACGGGCTGGGGGTTCGCGAATATGTGGGAAGTTATTTATTCGGGTTTTTGGATAAGGAGAAGGCACTTATGTCTGTTTTTATCACTGTTGGTAATCTGGTCATCATTCTGGGGAACCTGTTCGGTGTTATTTTTATCTTTGATAAAAATAAGCCAAAGCAAAGCCCGGTTTAGATCTCTCTATTTTTAGTTGATATATTAATTATTTAAGGTATAATATGCTTATAAGGAGCAGATAATGAAAAAAGCCTTCAAGACAGTTCTGCTTATCCTGCTTGTCTGTATTCTTTTTCAGGTCCCGCTTCATGCGGAATTAAAAGGAAAAGTAGATCTGAAAAAACCTCTGCTGAAAGTAGTATTTCTGGATGTATGGCAGGGTGACAGTATTCTTCTGATCTTCCCGAATAAAAAGAGCATGCTGATCGACGGCGGATCAGGAGGCAATAAGTATTCCCGTTTTGATGCCGGCAGGATGGTCATTAATCCCTATTTGAAGAAGAATCACATTTCATCGATCCATGACCTGGTCATGACGCATCCTCACAGTGATCATATTGGCGGTCTTGTGGAAGTGTTAAAAGCGAAGAAGATCGATAATGTCTTTGACTGCGGGATGAGTTATACAACGGAGCTTTACCTGGATTGCCTGACGCTGATCGATAAAAAAAAGATCAATTATAATATACCTTCCAGAGGGGATAAAATAAAGGTCGACCCCCTGGTTGATATAAAGGTTTTACATCCCGGTAAAGATTGGAGTTATTCGGATAATCCTAATAATAATTCGATCGTTATAAAGGTGAAGTATAAAAAAGTAAGTTTTTTATTTACCGGTGATATTGAAGAGGAAGTAGAATATAACATTCTTGATTCGGGAGAGGACCTCTCTGCTACTGTTCTGAAGGTTCCTCATCACGGTTCAGACACATCATCTTCTGATGCTTTTCTTTCCGCTGTGGACCCTGAAACAGCAGTTATCATGGTAGGAAAGAACAATAAATTCGGTCATCCCACCCCCTCGATCCTGGCAAGTTACGAAGACCGGAATATCAAATTGTTCAGAACAGATTATGACGGTGATGTTACTTTTATTACGGACGGTTCCCATTATGAGGTGAAAAGCCTGAAAAGGCGGGAAAAGTAGGCCATTAATTTTTTGTTCAATAAATTTATTCTGTAATCGAATGGAGGGCACTTCAATGAAAAAAATTATCCTTTGTTTAATAATTCTATTCTCTTTATCAACAATTCAAGCTTACAGGATGCAGGAGAGGAGTATAAAAGAGGTGACGGACGAAATAAAAAAATCTCCTGAAAAGGCTCCCCTGTATGTCGAACTGGGAGATCTCTATAAAAAAGAGAAAAAATTCGACGATGCATTAAAGAATTATCAGAAGGCAGCTGAACTTGATAAAAAGAACGCCGAGGCATACTACGGTTTAAGCGATGTATACCGCAGGCAGCAGAAGTATGATCAGGCTCTTGATCATGCCTTGATCGCCAGTGAGTTGAAACCGATCAGGGCTCATTACAAGAGTCAGCTCGGCCTTATTACCTATAAGCAGGAGAAATACAAAGAAGCTGAAAAATATTTTAACGAGGCGATCAGCCTTTCAACCAAGAAAAATGGTTTCTACTATTCCATGCTGGGTTTCATCTATATGAAACAGGAGAGGTACAAAGAAGCCGTTGACATGTTCAAAAAGCAGGCAGATCTAAAAGCCTGGGATAAATCGCTCAATGTGAATATTGCACGGGCTTATTATAAAATGGGGGATAAAAAGCAGGGGGACTATTATAAAGAGCTTTCCGGTGATGAGTGGGGTAAATATAAAGAGAAGATGGATGAACTGCATGGTGATTCCGGTCCCAAGAAAAGCTTTAAGAGGAGCGAGGGATGGAGTTATTATAAAAAACAGGATTATGATCAGGCAGTAGTTGTATTTAATAATGACTTGAAAGATGATCCGGATAATCTGGACTGCTATATGGGATTAGGCTATACATATAAAAAAATGAACAAGACCTCGCAGGCTTTAGCCCAGTTCAATAAAGCCTTGAAGAAGGATGAATCGTACGCTAAAGCATATGTGGGCCGTGCCATGATCTATCTTGCACAGAAGAAGTATAAACAGGCTGCTGCGGATCTTGAGTTTGCCGTTATGGCAGACCCCAATGACGCCTTTGCCGCCGGATCACTGGGAAGGGCCTATGTGAACCTGGACAGATACGAAGAAGCGCTTCCTCAGTTAAAGAAGGCGCTTGAGAAGAATCCTGATGACGTATTTATTATCAAGAATTTAGCCAGAAGTTACCAGAAGATGAAAGATTATAAAAATGCCAGAATATGGTATAAAAAAGCCCTTACCCAGGCAAAAGATAAGAAAGACAAGAAATATATTAAGGGGAGCATCGCTTTTGTGACATATATGTATGCGGGAGAACTGGAAAAAGAGGGGAAAGAGAAGGAAGCAAAGCAGATGTATAAAGATGTTATCATAACGGATCCTAATTCGAAGTGGGCCGGTTATTCCAAACAGAGGCTGCGATAATAGAAATGGCATCTGAAAAATTAGTATTCAACATAAAAGAAAAGAGATGGAGCTTTAAGAATAAGATCTACCTGATGGGAGTGCTGAATGCTACTCCAGACAGCTTCTTTGATGGAGGCAGGTTCTATGATCCGGATCGTGCTTCCGAGCGGATACGGGACCTGATAAAATGCGGTGTGGATATTATTGATCTCGGAGGAGAATCTACCAGGCCCGGTTCTGACCGGGTGAATGTAAAAGAGGAGCTGAAGAGAGTCCTTCCCCTTGTTACTTATATAAAGAAAAATTATTCAATACCGGTTTCAGTGGATACTTATAAATCCGAGGTGGCCCGTGCTGTCCTGGCAGAGGGAGCGGACTGTATCAATGATATTTCCGGCCTGACCTTTGACAGGAAGATGGCAAGGGTGATCGCACGGAACAAGGCTTCCGTTGTTCTGATGCATATCCAGGGAACGCCAAAAGAGATGCAGGAGAATCCGGTATATTCGGATTTGATGGGAGAGATCAGGGAATTCTTGAGTACCAGCATCAAAATAGGACTGGACAACGGAATTCAAATGAATAATATTATTATTGATCCCGGTATCGGGTTCGGCAAGACAATACAACAGAATTATATTATTATAAAGAAACTGGAAGAGCTGAAAAGTCTGAACAGGCCGATCCTGATAGGACTCTCTAGAAAATCTCTGATTGGAAAGGTGCTAAAAGATTTGCCCGAGGAGAGGCTGGCGGGAACAATTGCTTTAAATACCGTCAGCATATTGAACGGAGCAAATATGATCCGGGTGCATGATGCACAGGAACATAAAGATGTTATAAAATTGCTGGAATTTTATTTTAAAGCTTGAGAATAAAATAATAATAAATATATTTTATTGATATATGCCCTTATTGGGGATCATCGATAATGTCAATCGAGATCCCCTAAAATAAATTAGGAGACAGTCAATTGTTCTGGCACTATTTATTGGATATTCTTCGATACTATATTCTGCCGATCCTGGATATTCTGGCTGTGGCTTTTTTACTGTATAAGACATACATGATTCTTTACGGGACCCGGGCCATGCTGGTCTTAAAAGGATTGGTAATTATCGGCATTATCTTTTTTACTTCTCTCATCCTTCAATTGCAGACCCTGAATCTTCTTATCAGGGTTTTATTCACCTATGGTATCATAGCATTTATTGTCGTGTTTCAGCCTGAGATACGGCGGGCATTAATGAGGGTGGGAGAGAATAAATTTTTTACTACGCTGACAAAAGGAGATGCCTCCACATTATCGGAGATCATAGATGCGGTTAAATTTTTATCAAAAAAGAAAACAGGTGCCCTGATCGTTTTTAAACGTCAGGCCGGCCTCAGGAATATCGAAAGCACGGGAGTCCATGTGGACGGTTCTATTACAAGTGAATTGATCATTACGCTCTTCTCAAAGAACAGCCCCCTTCATGACGGAGCCCTGCTGATCGAAGCAGGAAGGATCGCTTTTGCCTCCTGCTTTTTACCGTTAACCGAAAAAAAAGCCCCGCGAAGATTGGGTACCAGGCACAGGGCCGCGATCGGATTATCTGAAGAGTCTG
>Ga0180007_10004271_pt1 | contig 15210 bp, 11 predicted proteins | sample MM_PC_MetaG_FD_121122 | JGI IMG/M metagenome (GOLD analysis project Ga0180007, IMG submission 121122) | Groundwater microbial communities from the Aspo Hard Rock Laboratory (HRL) deep subsurface site, Sweden - MM_PC_MetaG | ecosystem: Environmental > Aquatic > Deep subsurface > Groundwater... | reverse complement strand
GGGTGCAGCAGGCGCGGAACCTCTACAATGCACGCAAGTGTGATAGGGGGATCCCAAGTGCTTATGCTTTGCATAGGCTTTTGCTAAGAGTAAAAATCTTGGCGAATAAGTGGTGGGCAAGACTGGTGCCAGCCGCCGCGGTAACACCAGCGCCACAAGTAGCAATCGGATATTGGGCCTAAAGCGTCCGTAGCCGGTTTAGCAAATCCTTTGTGAAATTGTCAAGCTTAACTTGACGAATGGCAGAGGACACTACTAAACTCGAGACCGGGAGGGGTCAGAAGTATTCAAGGGGGACCGGTAAAATGGTATAATCCCTCGAAGACTACCAATGGCGAAGGCATCTGACCAGAACGGATCTGACGGTGAGGGACGAAAGCTAGGGGAGCGAACCGGATTAGATATCAAAAATTAGCGATTTTCGGAATTAGCCAAAAATCATTGTGTTTGCAAAAAAAATACTACAATGATAAGTAGATAATTCTTGTATGTTAATTTTTGACTAATGACCCGAGTAGTCCTAGCTGTAAACGCTGCGAGTTAGGTGTTGCATATTCTACGGGAATGTGCAGTGTCGAAAAGAAGTTGTTAAACTCGCCGCCTGGGAAGTACGGTCGCAAGACTGAAACTTAAAGGAATTGGCGGGGGAGCACCACAAGGGGTGCGGCGTGCGGTTTAATCTAACTCAACACAGAGAACCTCACTAGGTGCGACGGCAGAATGAAAGTCAGTCTGAAGGGCTTACTTGACGAGCCGAGAGGTAGTGCATGGCCGCCGTCAGCTCGTGCTGTGAAGTGTCCAGCTAAGCCTGGCAACGAGCGAGACCTGTATCTATAATTGCTAACAACTGCATGCAGGATTGAGCACATTATAGAGACTGCCCTGGAAACAGGGAGGAAGGTGCAGGCTACGGTAGGTCTGTATGCTCCGAATCTCCTAGGCTACACGCGCGCAACAATGGTAGGGACAATGGGATGCAACTCCGAAAGGAGAAGCTAAACCTCTAAACCCTATCTCAGTCCAGATTGAGGATTGCAACTCATCCTCATGACGACGGAATCCCTAGTAATCAGATTTAATCATAGTCTGGTGAATATGTCCCTGCTCCTTGCACACACCGCCCGTCAAGCCAACCGAGCAGGGTTTAGGTAAAATTTGACTTTTTTGGTCAGATTGAATCTAAGCTCAGTGAGGTGGGCTAAGTCGTCACAAGGTAACCGTAGGGGAACCTGCGGTTGGATCACCTCCTTTTATTTTTTTAAAAAAATAAAAAAGGTATACAACCATCAGCGGTTGGATTGCTCAAAAAACATCGTTTTTTGGCATGCCAAAAATGTTTCACATTTTTGAGTACACCTCCTTTTATTTTTTTTAAATAAAAAAATAAAACTCCGAATTATTCTTTACATTCCTACCAACTTATTATCACGGGCTTAATTTAGAATCCCTGTTACGGGCTTGTAGCTCAGTCTGGTAGAGCATCGCCCTTGCACGCGTTGAATCAAATTTGTCAAAATTTTTGATTAACGTCGAAGATAGGCGGGGGCCTCGGGTTCGAATCCCGACGAGTCCATTCAATAATTTATCAATAAATCATATTCACTTAATTTAGGCAGCTCAATAAGTAATACTATTGGGTGTAGGGCGTAGAACTGGTATTTTTACCAACATATCATGTTTGATGAAACCATGCATAAGAATGGTCTTTGCACAACAAAGTAAAACGCTATTAGGTGGATAGCTCGGCTCATAGGGCGAAGAAGGATGCGACAAGCAGCATTATGCTCTGGCGAGGTGCAAGTAACCTTTGAACCAGAGATTTCCGAATACGACTTCGTTTTTAAATCCGAAAGGATAGTTAACGCAGGGAATTGAAACGTCTTAGTACCTGCAGGAAAAGAAACCAAATGGGATGCTGTTAGTAAGAGCGACTGAAAACAGCAAAAGGCAAACTGAATCTGCTATTGAAAAGTAGTAGAGATGTGGTGTTGTAGGACTGCCTTCCGATTCTCCTTAATTGATTTGAAGTCTTCTGAAAAGAAGCATCATAGAGGGTTATAGTCCCGTAAAAGAAAATTAAAAGAATTTGGCAGTATCCTGAGTATCATCTCTTGGATATGAGGTGAGAAGCTAGGAGACAACAACTCCTAACCTTAAATACCTGATGAGTCCGATAGAGTACAGTACCGTGAGGGAAAGCTGAAAAGAACTCTTGATAGAGAGTTAAAAGCTCTTGAAACCTAGTAGCTATAGAAGGATACGCTCTTTCGGGAGTGTATCGTCCGTTTCGAATAACGTGCCAGGGAGTGTATTTGAGTGGCGAGGATAATCGTGTTAATCGAGCATCCTTAGGGAAACCAAAAGCCCGCAGTTTACGAGGGGCGAGGTATGAAAATGCCTTGAGTCACTTGGATACGACCCGAAGCCGGACGATCTAGCCGTGGGTAAGGTGAAGCCCCTGTTAAAAGGGGTGGAGGCCTGAAGAGGTGCTGTGAACAAGCGTTCTCCTAACCTGTGGCTAGGGGTGAAAAGCCAATCGAGTCCGGTGATAGCTGGTTCCTATCGAAGTTGGCCGTAGTCAAGCTTCAGACGAGATTGTTGAGAGGGTAAAGATACGGATTGGGAGTTTAGGGTTCGAAAGGACTCGGTTCCTTGTCCAACTCAGAATATCTCAACATTGTAGACTCTGAAAGACGGGGACGCGGGGTAAGCTTGCGTTCCGAGAGGGGAACAACCCAGACTACAGTTAAGGTCCCTAAATACTAACTAAGTGTGAAAGGGTAAAGAATGTCTATATCCAAAGACAGCGAGGAGGTTGGCTTAGAAGCAGCCACCCTTTAAAAAGTGCGTAACAGCTTACTCGTCAAGGTTATAGGCGTCTAAAATGGACGGGACTAAGTTAGTTACCGATACTGTAGACATCAGCGATGATTGTGGTAGATAGGCGTTCTGTTAGAGCAGAAGCTAGTCCTAGAGGATTAGTGGATCTTGCAGAAATGAGAATCCTGGCGAAAGTAAGATCAAAGCAGAGTGAGAATCTCTGTCACCGTAAGGGCAAGGGTTCCTTGACAATGAAGTTCAGTCAAGGGTAAGTTGATCCTAATCAACTCCGTAACTCGGAGTAATTAAGAAAGGGCAACAGGTTAAAATTCCTGTACTGTATAAGTATGCGTGGTGACACAAGTTCAATTTCTGACAGTTTGGGCTAGGCTGACATCCCTTGTCTGGGATGTTAATTGGAATAAATCAAGGGAGTATCGTAATGATGAGAACTCGATTAAATCCAAGAACAGCCACTCTTAAGAGTGGTTCAGCTAATGCCTTGACTCCCTGAAAAAGGAATTGAAAAAAATCTTATACATTCATACCCATAACCGGCACAGGTGCCCCTGGGTGAGAAGCTTAAGGTGTGATGGACTAATCTGGTTAAGGGAATTCGGCAAATTAGCCCCGTTTCTTCGGTATAAGGGGTCCCTACTTTCGTATCTTTTAGATGCGATCGTAAGGCTCAGTAACAAGGGGGGTCCGACTGTTTAACAAAAACTTAACTGACTGCCAGCCTGTAAAGGTGTGTATAGTCAGTGACGTCTGCCCAGTGCCAGTACCTGAATCTCCTTTTCAAGGGAGCTAAGGGCTGGTAAACGGCGGGGGTAACTATAACTCTCTTAAGGTAGCGAAATGCCTTGCCGTTTGATTGACGGCCTGCATGAATGGCGTAACGAGATCCCCACTGTCCCTAGCCAGAATCCTCTGAACACTTCATTCCGGTGCAAAGACCGGAGACTTCCAGTGGGAAGCGAAGACCCCGTGAAACTTTACTGTAGCCTGTTGTTGTAACGTGGATTTCATTGTATAGCGTAAGTGGCAGTCGCTTGAGAACTTGGACGTCAGTTCAAGTTTTAGACGATCCTGTAACACCACTCTTTGGAATTTACGTTACTTTACTCGTAAGAGGACATCAATTGGTGGACAGTTTGGCTGGGGTGGCACACTGTTGAAAGTATATCAATAGTGCCCAAAGGTTGGCTCAAACGGGTCAGAAATCCGTTGTAGAGTGCAAGAGCAAAAGCCAGCCTAACTGTGATTTAACTATGACAAATCGCAGTATGGAAACATTGGTCTAGCGATCTGTTAGCTCCCTTTGATTGGGGGCTAGCATTGACCGAAAAGTTACTCCGGGGATAACAGAGTTGTCTCGCCCGAGAGCTCCTATCGACGGCGAGGCTTGCTTCATCGATGTCGGCTCTTCCTATCCTGGTCGTGCAGAAGCGACCAAGGGTGAGGGTGTTCACCTATTAAAAGGAATCGTGAGCTGGGTTCAGAACGCTGTGAGGCAGTTTGTTTGATATCTACTGGAAGTGTTAATTGTCTGAAGGGAAGGACCGCTTAGTACGAGAGGAACGGTGGTTCGACGCCTCTGGTCGACCGGTTACCTGACAAGGTAGGCCGGGCAGCTACGTGTCAAGGGCTAAGTGCTGAAAGCATCTAAGCACGAATCCCGCCTTGAAAAGAGACATAAGACCCCCATAAAAGATGGGTTTGATAGAACAGAGGTGTAAGCATCAAGGCAACGAGATGTTAAGCTTGCTGTTACTAAAAGTCTGACTTAGCAAATGTCTATTCTTATGCATGGTTTTTATCATTTTTTTTCTTTAATTTTTTTACTTAATAGAGATAGCTATTTTATAAACCGTAAACAATATAAAAAGAGACTTTGTTTTAAAATAGTGAGGTGTTTTTTATGAAAAATAGGATAAGAATTGGGGTTTTAATTTTTGATGATGATAAATTATTATTAGTAAAGCATATTGATCCAAAATCAGGTTTTACTTGGTGGGTTCCTCCGGGTGGTGGATTGCAAAATAATGAGACTATTTTTGAGTGTGGTGAACGGGAGGTTTTTGAAGAAACTAATTTAAAGATAAAATTAGATAAATTAGTCTATATCAGACAATTCATTTATAATCATCAGGGTGAAAACACGATTGATGTGTATCTAACATCATCATCTTCTTTTGCAGGAAAAATGCATATTACAAATCTTAAAGGTCTGGGTGGTGATGAACATTTCATTAAAGAGTTGAAATTTTTTTCTGAAAGTGAAATTAAAGAAATTGTTGTTTTTCCGAAGATTTTGAAGGATGGGATGTGGCTGGATTATAAGGCTAATTTTCCTGATTTAAAATTTATTGGTGTTGAAGATGATTCCGAGCATACTTCTGATTAATTACTATACAGAATCAAGCTTCATCTTTTTGTCAATATAAACATAGTTTTCTTTGAAAAGAATCGTATTTTGGCAGGGTTATGATGCTAAACAAAATCAGATGAATTTTTCCGGGAAATCTTCGGATAAATCTTCAATATCTCCGGTTTCGTCGTCGAGAAATATATAAACACTTAAAATCACATTTCTGTTAGTCCTTAATAAATCCGAAAAATTTATATATTATATAAGTTTATACCATAATATAAGTTTATATGTATTAAAATGCAACAAATATTACATTATCCAAGATTGGATACAATTCTGAAAGTGGAATCAATAATTAAGAACACAAAAGAATTATTATCTAAGAACGAAATAGATAGAAGATTATCAAAACAAATCATGAGACCTACGTTGAATGTTATCTTGAAATATCTTGAGGATAGTGGAAAAATTGCAGTTCTAAAAGAAGGAATTGTTTGGATTTATGAAAAGGACATAACTAACAAACTTAGAGAGAAACTCTCTAAGAGCGTAAAGGTTATGTAAACATGAAGAAAGAAATTGAAATCCGATTTGAAAAAGTTGCATATGAGAAATATCACGAGATCATTCTCGCAGTAGAAACAAATAAAAGTTCTAGGTCAAAACCCAACCATGAATCGATTTTAAATTCTATTAATCAAAAATTAGATAAATTAAAACTTAATCCTTACGCAGGAGATCTAATTTCAAGAAAACATCTTTCTAAGCGAACTATAAACTTTTATGGAACTGATCAATTATTCAAAACATCTTTAATAGTGTATTGGAGATTAATCTACACTTTAATTGGGGAAGAAGCAAAAATAATTGTTTTCATTCTAGAATATGTTAATCATGAAATTTACAATAAAAGGTTTGGATATAAGAAGAGGTAAATATGTTTATTGAAATCCTACTAGCAATTTGCTGTGGAGTGATATGCGGTATCTTCACAGGCCTCACACCAGGCATTCATATTAATTTAATATCATTGCTTCTTCTCTCTGCAGCTCCTTTTCTTTCTTCTTTTTTTAGTCTTTTAGCTCTTGCTTGTTTTATTATTTCTATGTCTGTCACACACACTTTTCTTGACTCAATCCCTTCTATTTATCTTGGAGCGCCTGATTCATCTCAGGCTTTGGGTGTTCTTCCTGGTCACAGGTATCTTCTCGCAGGTCATGGTTTTACTGCTCTTTTTCTAACAGTTATTGGTTCTTTTGGTGGTTTGGTTTTGAGTGTTTTTTTGTTTCCGTTATTCGCGTTTATTGCAAAACACGGTTATATATTCATTTCTAAGTTCATTGGTTTTATTTTGTTGGCAGTTGTTATATTCATGATTCTTCGCGATAATAAGAAGCTTTGGGCATTACTTGTTTTCTCTCTTTCAGGAGTTCTTGGGTTTATCGTCATGAACATGCCTAATCTAAAAAATCCTCTTTTCCCACTTCTTTCCGGCCTTTTCGGAGTTTCAACCCTTCTTATTAGTCTTAATGATAATACAACCATGCCCGTTCAAAAAGTTGAGACTTTTGTTAAGCTCCCTAAAAAAACTCTTTTTAAAGCTCTTTTTTCTGGTCAGTTTTCTGGTTTTTTGACTGCAGTTCTTCCAGGAGTTGGAGCTTCCACTGCAGCAGTTTTATCTCTTCAAATTACAAGAAAACTTGGTGATAAGGGGTTCATGGTTTTGATTGGCAGCATTAACACTGTTAATTTTGTTTTGTCGATTGCAACACTTCTTGTTTTGCAGAAGGCTCGAAATGGCGCTGTTATTGTCGTTCAAAAACTTGTTGAAACTATTTCTTTTTTTCAGGTGGTTGTTTTTCTTTCTGTGGCTCTTATCTCCGGATCCGTCGCAGTTTTTTTGGCATTGAAGATTGGCAAGGTTTTTTCAAAGGTAATCACTGTTGTTAATTATAGAAAGCTCATCTTGTCTATTATCTTGTTGATTGTCTTTTTAACAGTTTTATTGTCTGGTATGTTGGGTTTATTGGTTTTGATTTGTTCTATTGCTGTTGGTTTGATTCCCGCAATTGTTAAAACAACCCGCACTCAGGCGATGGGTTGTATAATGGTTCCGGTGATGATTTACTTTCTGCTTTAAATAAGAATTTTTCAAACACTTTTTTGATAGTTTCTATTTTAGTTCAAAAATTCAACAGAAAAGATAGTCGACAGATAACCAGACTATCGTTAAATTTTTGTTATTCTGAGATTCCTTGTAAAGCATCATTCTGAAATTGATTTAAATAATGCTTTAGCTGCTTGTTCAGGACCTTTGCTTTCATAGCCTTTAATGCCAAGCATAGTTCTTATTTCACCAACTCGAATATTTTTTTCAAAGAAGAATTTAAAGTATTTTTCTGCAATATCTTCATGGATTTTCTTGAATTGATGCGGTCCAAATGGATTTGCAAAATAACTTTTTGTCAAACCTATCTCAGATGTTGTTCCCTTTGCCATTCTTTTTCCTTCTTTGAAAACATTAAATGCTTCTTCCCAGTTATGAAAGTAATGAATAAATTGTTTGTCTTCAACAAATTCATAATTATTGGCGTAAAGAATTAAGTTTACTTCATGTCCTTCAATTATTTCTTTTAATGTTGTTATTGGAATTACTGCTCTCGCATTTATTTTATCAGGACTCATTATTATTGAACGATCAAGATTTCCATAAACAAAACCTGGGTGTAAATCATCAAGCCTTACAAAAGCTCCTGTTTCTGTTCCATATGCTTTTAGTTTGTCATTTTCAATACTCAATGAACCCATATCATCAAAAATTATAGTCATATTTCTTAAGTGTTCCTGACTTAACGTTCTGAAAGCTTCCAGTGATTCTGATTTTCCAGCTCCGGAATCTCCAATTATGATTATGTTCTTTTTAATTCCACTTTTCAGTTCTATTTTGACCATTGCTCCATGGACTGGAAGTCTTCCTTTTTTCATACATGCAATATTGTGGAGTGTTAATATCATTTTCTTGGTATATCCAAAATAATTGTATTCATCCCTTCTAGATACAAATCCCATTAGCAAATCATTTTTTTTATCATCATAGAAAACTGTTTGTGGTTCTCCATATTTTTTTAATGATTCTTCATCAACTCCGAAAAGATAAATTGCATCTGGTTTCTTTTCTATTTCAGTTTCATCAACTAAATCAAATAAATTAGCTAATGATATTCCTAAACTAATAAATCTGTAATGAAAGAATACATGTATTATTAACTCTCCGACTTTTGCTGGAAAGCAAAGCCATTCTTTGTTATTAAGATTCATTTTATTCATTGGATTTTCATGTATTTCTTTGAACGAACCACTTCTTTTATTCATAGTTGGATTTAATATTAATGGCGGTTCAATCAAAACTTGTCTAATACGATGAATGTTATTTAATTTCAGGTATTCTTTAGAAAACTTTGTTTTTGATTTTGAAGCAATTATTCCAACTTCAAATCCTGCAGGTACTTGTCTATAAACTTGTGGATGATTTGACGTAATATTTTCACAAATATCTCTATAGCTTCCTCTCACTAAGTGGTTTAATTGTTCAATAGTGGTGTGGAATGAACGATAAGGTTGTTTATGATAGTTTTGTCCAGTTTTGCTCTCAGAAAAAAGTATGAAGAATCTTTCGAAATTTCTCCAAAAATTATATAATTCTTCCACAAATTGATTTAAATTGTAGGTATCTGCAAAGAAACCTTCAAGTTCAGGGTTATTTTTTATTACAGTTTTTTTCTTTTTGATTGTTAATTCCTGAAGGAGTTTTAATATTTTTTTATTTTGTTCTTCTTTGCTAGAAATGTGTTTTGGTATTATTTCCAAGAGAGGGGAATTTTTTCCTCTTAAAAAATCTAGATACATGCTCAGAACTTTTTTAAAGGCTTCTGTTTCAAGTAATTCTTCATTTGTTTGACATAATTCTCCGTTTGAACTAATAATTATTTGATTATCATATTTTGAAAAACTACCTTTCATGCGTATCACCAATTTTATTGCAGAATCTTTCTATTCTGGCAAGTCCTTCTTTTAAGTTGTTCATGCTTGTTGCAAAACTAATTCTTATGCATGCATCATCTCCGAATGGTTCTCCTGGAACTGCTGCAACCAGTTCTTCTTCGAGTATACGTTCACAGAATTGTATTGAGGAAAGTCCTGTTCCTGAAATATCGGGAAATGTATAAAATGTGCCTTCTGGTTTGGAACAAATTACTCCCTTCATTTGGTTTAATCTTTCAACAACATAATTTCTTCTTTTCTCAAACTCCCGTATCATTATTTCAACAGACTCTTGGTTTCCACTAATTGCTTCTAATGCTGCTTTTTGTGCAATACTACAAGGTCCTGAAGTTGAATGACTTTGTAAATTATTCATTGCTTTAATTAATTCTTTTGGTCCTGCACAATAGCCTATTCTCCAACCAGTCATTGAGTATGTTTTTGATACTGCATTAACAGTTATTGTTCGACCATATATGTTTTTGTTTAAACTTGCGATGCTGACATGTTTGTTTTTGTCGAATAGTATTTTTTCATAAGGTTCATCGCTCACACATAAAATGTTGTGTTTCACACAAAGGTCTGCAATCTTTTCAAGTTCTTGAAGCTCAATTATTTTTCCACTTGGATTGCATGGAGAGTTGATAATAATCATTTTTGTTTTGTCAGAAATTTTCGTTTCAATTAATTTCGCTTTAACTTTCAGGTTTTCAGACTCTGCAAAAACAGGTGTTGCTCCACACATCTTAATTTGTTCATTATAGCTCAACCAGAATGGTTTTATAAGTATAACTTCATCTCCTTCTTCTAAAACAGTTAAGCAAATATTCATCAAACTTTGTTTTGCTCCATTACTGATGATTATTTGTGACTCTTCATAGATAATATTATTTTCTTTGAGAAATTTTTCTGCAATTGCTTTTTTTAATTCAATTATTCCTGAAGCGGGAGTGTATTTTGTAAATCCTTCATCAATTGCTTTTTTAGCAGCCTCTTTAATATTATCTGGAGTGTCGAAATCTGGCTCGCCAACTCCAAATGCAATAACATCCATTCCTTGTTTCTTCATTTCGTTTGCTTTTGCAGAAATGGATAAAGTAACACTTGACTTTATTTCTTTTACTCTTTTTGTTAGTTTCATAATCCTTCTATTTCCGTTAATCTACTTTCATTATATAAATTCTACCATTTTCTTTCAGTACAACCATATTTTACTTCAACTATTTTTCAAAATTAATAGTATTTTCTTACCCATATTAGAAAACTCATAATAACGCCCCGTTTGTTCTTTAGGAGTTATGCACTTAACCAAATCTTTCTCTTTTAACTCTGATAAATATCTGCTTATTGTAGGTCTGTGAGTTTTTAGTTTTTGAGATGATTCTGTAGGAATCACAGATTTATCTCGTATTTTTAAAATCGTTTTTCTTATTTTTTCACGACCAACAAAACTAACCAGTTCACACATGGTAACAATTACTTAGCAATAATAGAACTACATTCATTTTTTAGTTTTGATAACCAAAAGATTTAATATCTCTTAATGATATATCTTCTTAATGATATATCTTTTTGTTGGTTGAATAACAATGTTGCAGTTTAATAAAAAAAAGGTGTTGTTTTCAGTAATTTCTTTCTTTTTTGTAGTTTTGTTAATATCTATTATTTTTGGCAAAGGAGTTATCGAAGGCAGGCAGCCCACGCTTTATTCTTTTTCGATTATAAACTTTGCAGGATACCTGTTTTTTCTGATGTTGCCTGTTGAAATATTGATTCCTTATTATCTTTCAATTGGTTATTCTGGTGTTGTATTAATTATTTTAGCGTTGATTACTGCAATGATTGCCCAGATGCTTGATTATAGTGTGGGGTTTTCTGTAAGTGAGCCTTTTATTCATGATGTTATAGGTAAGTGGCGTTACCAGCGTGCTGAAAAGATAATTAATAAATATGGTTCTGTTGCAATATTCTTTTTCAATTTTCTGCCGATTTCTTCCCCTATAATTGTTTTGGCCGCTGGTTTTTTAAGAGTTGATTTTAAGAAAGTTCTTTTCTACAGCTTTATTGGCTTGTTGGCAAAATACTCTTTGATTGTTATTCTTTTTAGATTTATTTTCTAAAATACCATTTTTTCTAAACACATTTGTCATATTTGTTGATATATATCCTTTGGCAAATAGTTTTTTTATGTATGAAAATAGTAGGTTGTCAATTACTGCTGGGCATTGGCTTGAGAACATTATTAAATCATTTTTTTTATATATTGGAAACTCTTTGCAGGTTTTTGGTCTTCCTCTATTTTTATGTATTACACACATATTATCTATTAGGCTTGGGCAGATATGGTTGTTGTCTTTGAAAAAGAGCGTGTATAAACCATCTTTGTTTTTTGAGATTTTTCCTTCTAATTCTGCTTTATTCAATAATCTTTTAGTAATTAGTTTTGCTTCTGACTTTTTGAGTAATAGATTTCCTTTTCTGCAGCAATATGCTTTGCATTCATTTATGCAGTACAAACTAATTGATTTTCTTGCTTGCTTTAATATCCTCTCAACATCACTATCCATACAGTTTCGCTGTTTTTATTTTAGAAACAGGTGTTTCCTCCGAGTCATTTCTTTTTCTTGTGTTAAAGATGTTTTTAACTTGCTTTTAAACCTTTCGTGTGGAGAATTTTGTTTGTAATCATTTCTTTCTTTTAAAGTATAGTTCACCAAATCCGTGAAAATTCATTTTTCCGCTTAGAAAAACTAATAATAACAAACAATAGTTTTATTTTTATTACTTATAAGTGATAAAAAAGCGAAAAGTTTATAAATATAAAAAACCATGATAAAAGAAACGAGGTATGAAATGGCCCCAGAACAAAAGAAAATAACAAAAAAACCCTTTTGGCGAAACAAAAATACATATATCTTAATAGGGGCAACCATACTCACATTACAAGCAGAAAACATATACAGACACATAAAAAATTTTATCAAACCAAACGAAATAACTCAAGAATTCAAAGAAGAGTTCAAAATCCCATTAAAAGGTCACGATTACAATCTGAAATATCTACCCAATATAAGATCCCTCGCATTTGCATTAAAAAGAGAACAAATAGAACTACCATACACGCTGAAAAACTTCAGAATAAAACCTAACAATTTCTTCAGACAAGAACTTACCGAACAAATAAATACTATATTCGGCACAGAGTATTCCGGCTATTATAACCCTATGTCAAAAAACATTGCTATAAACGAATTAGTCTGTACGTCCACAGTTCACCACGAAATCAAACATGCAAAAACCTTTGACACATTAAAAAAACACCCAGAATTCAAAAAACAATGGAAAGAAATAGCCAAAGATGAAAATGGAAACAGTCCATATTTGAATGGTTTCTTCCAATTTTGTGGAAGAGTTATACTCTTAAACAACCTCGTTCCGATAGATACACTCTCAAGCCTAGATGATTTGAAGGAAGGATTCGTATCAGATTATGCAAAAACCAATTTTTATGAAGACGTCGCAGAATTAGGAACCGAAGTAGAACTGGGCTATTCTATAGGCTCAATAACTGGACTTGACTATTTCATCTGCGATAAATCAAACAAAAACACCCGCATACAAAAAAAGATAACACTTTTAGCAGAACACCAGATTATACCTGCAGAATATCCTGAATTTGCAAAACTCAAAGAAAAATATTTCGAATCATTCGGTTCAGAATTCGGTTCAACAGACAAAGAAAAAGGAGAGATATTTTTAGAAGCAAGCAAAGAATTCATCAAAAAACATCCCGACACAATATACAAATCAACAATCTACAAAGCCAGAGGAGAAATCAATAATAATCTAGCCTATTACTACCCAAATCAACTTGAAAGAATGAATTTGATGGTCCAAGAGTATAAGCAAGCATTAAAATGTGAATATCAAGAGTTCTATGAAACAAGCATGATTCTTGATGAATTAACAAATTACTACTACCAGATAAATGACTCAGCCAAAGAAAACATGTGTAGAGAAGCCAGCATAAACTACTTAACGCATGATCTAAAAGAAGCAATACACATAACAAATAGTACAACAAAACTACTTGAAAGCAGAGGATTTTTTGATGATTGAAAAAATAACAACTAAAATCAAGAACAAGATAGACTCATTCTCTAATTTGAAAAATAATTTTCGATTGAAATACAAAAACACCATCGATGCAGTTCTCGACCCAGGATTTGTTCTTGTAAGTGGTTTGGGATTAACATACAAATGCGCCGAATTAATTGCAAACACAATACCATCGCTATCTCAATATCAGCAAAACATGTTATTCGCAGGAATTACAACAACAGCAATGATTGCATTATATAACGGTAAAAAAATATTTTCACTCATAAAAAAACCAATAAATTCATTGCATGAAGAAGCAAAAACAAAACAACAAAACAAAATAATACCTAAAAAAACCACATACATAAAAACATTAATAGGAACAACGCTGATAGCAACAATTTTTTCTTTCAACACAAAAAGTCTTGAACATAATATAAGCGAATATATCATGGATAACAACATCGACAAACAAATAGCAGTAGTGGTTGAAAATTTAGAAACGACAATTGAAGACAGAAAAGAGAAACAAGAAGAAAGAAGATGTAAACAAAAAAAAGAGAAATCCGAAAAAACATTCGAAAAAGATATTGATAGAAACGTTTGTTTATTACTTGGAAACCAGTACAATAAAAAAAGAATAATGAAACATTTCTCAAATTTAAGCCAATACGAAGACATAATAATTAACGCAGCTGAAAAAACGGATTTGAAAAAAAATTATCTACTATCAGTATACGCATCAGAGTCTGGCGGAGAATTGCGAGCCAAATCTAAGGCAAAAGCAGTAGGACCAGCACAATTCATGATACCAACAGCGATAGATCTTGGTTTAGAAGTCAACGATTTTATTGATGAAAGATACCATCCAAAGTCGCTCGAGAAAGGAGCAGTGTACCTGAATAAGTTGAAAAGAAACTTTGGAAATGAATTATTAGCATCAATTGCATATAACTGGGGTTATGGAAGAACAAAAAAATTAATTAAAAAACACGGCACAAATTGGAATGATATAAAAGACGAGCTACCAACAGAAACAAAGAATTACGTAATAAGAATATTCAGCAGAAAAGAAATACTTGACAATATGCAACAGTACGAATTCACATATAATCAAAAACCTTTGTTCTCACAAAAAATAGGAAACTCAAACAACCATGTTGTAAAACAAGGAGAAAATATCTATCAAATAAGAAAAAACTATGGTATGACAATCGACAGCTTGAAAGAATTAAATCCTGAAATAAGAGATTACGCAAAGATTAGACCGAATATGAAAATTAGGGTTGTAAATGGAAAAATGTAACTAGCGTTTATGTTTCAAAAATAATTCATGAGATTCTTTATCAAATACTGGTTCTAATGCAAAAACACAATCTGATAACTGTTTTATCATTGGTTGAACATCTGCTTTTTTGCTTTGTAAATCAATCTTTGCTTTGTAAATAGTATTTAGGTTATATCCGCTATAGATTATTTCTGCAGTTGTTGGTGTTGATTTGATTAATTTTAAACGACGAATACTTTGATTAGATGAGTTTTTAACTTCTATTCCTACTATTTTTTCTCCGTTCAAATCCAAATAATCCATGTTTGCGCAAGTGATTATTGAGAAAGGATAAGCCTTACCATTATCACCTCGCATATTTCCTTGCGGTACAATTGCAAAATCACAAATACTACCATGACTCACATCATAATTTTTAATCGTTTCACCAATAAAAAAACTGTTAGAGTTAGAAGTGTTTATCTCAACAACACTATTAGAATCATCAGTCTTTTGAACTAGTGCGTACAAAGAATTGTTAAAATTGTTCAAAGAGTTAATTGAATAAATATTTTTATTTTCTAAACTTTTTTTTGATATTAATTCT
>Ga0180007_10004269_pt1 | contig 15212 bp, 13 predicted proteins | sample MM_PC_MetaG_FD_121122 | JGI IMG/M metagenome (GOLD analysis project Ga0180007, IMG submission 121122) | Groundwater microbial communities from the Aspo Hard Rock Laboratory (HRL) deep subsurface site, Sweden - MM_PC_MetaG | ecosystem: Environmental > Aquatic > Deep subsurface > Groundwater... | reverse complement strand
GAATAGAGAAAGAGGAAGAATATTGTGGGAGAAGCTAGTCTGGCCGGAGCTTTGATGAAATTGTAGAAGTTGTAAAAAACCTTACTGGCTAAACCGGTCAACCCCAAGCTTTGATACCACCCTCCTCTAATATATGAACCAAAATTACTACCAGCCCCAATATTGAAACTGCCAGCGATTTTAGTGGCAGAATAATTAATAAAAATGCCAAGAATAATTACAGAAATTGCAGCTATGATTAAACGCCATTTTATTTTTTTGACCTTGGTGGTAATGAAAACAAACAGTAAGGCAATTATAAAACTACCCAGAAAAACACTGGCCTGCTGACGAGTGTAAAACATTGTGGCTAGTGGGATAAGTGAAAGAAACTTAAATTTTTTGGGTAACAATAACAGGTAAACAAACAGTAGAATTTCAAAAATAAACACAATTTCACTGGAAAAATTTAAAGCGTACTCTTGAAAAAAAATACTAGAGAAAAATATGATTGCAGAAACTAAGCCTGCCTTAACCGAGTGTAATTTTTTAGCTATACAAAAAACCAAGGAAGCAGAGAGAATATAAAAGAATAGGCTGGCGAGGGCGATGGTTGTGTCGGTTGCCGGGAAAAACTTGAAAACAAAACTTAAAATCCAAGATGGTAAGGGGGAAAAGCTAGCCGGAAACCAGGAACCGGAAGAAAAAGCAGAAATTAATTGAGGACTAAAAAAGGCATGAGAAACTTGTAATCCCTGACCATGAACCAAATTGAGAGCGGCTTGGGCAAACTTGGCGGAGTCGGAAAAGGTGAGGTGAAAAATTGACATGAATAAAGCTATTATATCTGAAAGCAATAACGGTTATAATGGGGAATTGATGGATAGAAAAATTGTAATCACACCAAGCAAAAAACCGTTGGATATTAATTGGCATGAAGTATTTGAGGCTAGAGATCTTTTGTATTTCCTAACATGGCGAGACATTAAAATTCGCTATAAACAGACATTGTTGGGTGTGGCTTGGATTATTTTGCAACCTTTGGTTTCTATGGTGGTGTTTACGATTATTTTTGGCAATTTTGCCAAGATGCCCTCTGACAACATCCCCTACCCTATTTTTGTTTTTATTGGACTTTTATTTTGGAACTTTTTCTCTTCAACCCTAACCAGTTCTAGTAACAGTTTGGTGTCGAATGAGAACATTTTGAAAAAAGTTTATTTCCCCAAAATGCTGGCACCTATTTCTTCTACTTTGGCTCATATTGTTGATTTGGCTCCGACCCTGTTGATATTATTTGGGTTATTACTTTTTTACGAGGTTAAAATTACACTATCAATTGTTCTGTTAACACCAATATTGCTTTTGATGATGTTTGTTTTTTCCTTGGGCATTGGTTTTTTCTTGTCTCCTATTAACGCCAAATTTAGAGACGTGCGCTATATCTTGCCATTTTTTATTCAACTAATGATGTTTGCCACCCCAGTTATTTACCCGTCTAGTATGTTCGGGGGAACGTCTCAAATTATTAGAGTTTTCAATCCGGTGGCCGAAGCGATTGAGGTGTCTAGGTCTGGGTTTTTTGGTACCAGACCAATGGATTGGCCAGTATTTTTTGCTTCTATTTTGTTTACTATTTTTGTCTTTTTTGTTGGTTTTTACTATTTTAGAAAACAAGAAGATACTTTTATTGATATTTTGTAACAGATATGTCAGAAACTATTATTAAAGCCAGCCGAGTAGGAAAACTATATAACCTTGAACAGGGAGGCAAATACTACAACCTTAGAGACCTAATTGCGGACTCACCGAAGAATGTACTTAATAAATATCTAAAAAAGAAAAAATCAAAGAAAGGTAATTTTTGGGCCTTAAAAAATGTCTCCTTTGAAGTTAAAAAGGGAGAGGTCTTGGGGGTGATTGGAAGAAATGGGGCGGGGAAAAGTACTTTACTTAAGATATTAGCCAGGATTGTGCCTCCAACAACGGGGAAAATATCCATTAAGGGCAGGGTTGCTAGTATTTTGGAGGTGGGCACCGGATTTCATACAGAGTTAACGGGTAGGGAGAATGTTTTTTTAAGTGGGGCAATTTTGGGCATGAGAAAAGAAGAAATAAAGCGTAAGTTTGATGAAATTGTGAAATTTTCTGACATTGGTAAGTTTATTGACATGCCGGTTAAAAGGTATTCTAGTGGTATGCATGTTAGATTGGCGTTTTCGATTGTGGTTCACTTGGATCCAGAAGTGTTGATTATAGATGAAGTGTTGGCTGTAGGAGATATAGCTTTTCAAAGAAAGTCTTTAAAGAAAATGCACTCACTGGCAAAGGATGAAGGACGAACGGTGTTGTTTGTGAGCCATAGCATGACTGCGGTTGATTCTTTATGCGACCGAGTGATTTTACTGGAAGAAGGTCGACTGGTTGCTGAAGGAAAAACAAGAAAAGTAATCTCGGAGTATATGAGCGACTATGTTCCTGAAGATGAGATGCCACAGATTGGTAAGGTTAAGTCTAGATCTGGAAGTGGTAAGGTTAGATTAATTGATTTTTGGATGGAGGATGAAAACAAGAAAAGAATCAGCACGGCGATGACGGGTGGACAATGTCGGTTCGTATTTAAGTTTTTGTGCCCAAATGGAAAGCCACAAAAAGATGTAGACTTTGGTTTTGGAATAGCTAATGATGTGGGGCAACCTTTGTTTTTACACTACTCTACTTATACCGAACAAGAGCTTGGAAAGTGTCCGGTTAAGGGTAAGTTTGTTTTTTCATTTGATAAGTTACCGCTGGCAAAAGGGGTTTATAAAATGGGCATGAGAGTCACGGTCAAGGGGGAAGAGGCTGATGTTTTACCAGGAGCGGTTAATATTAAGGTTGATAATGGAGATTTTTACAAAACTGGACTTATAATGGATCAGTCACATAGCCCAATGTATGTTGATGGAAGTTGGAAATTTGAAAAATAAAAATGGCTAAAACAGATTGGAAAACAACTCTTAACAAGATTGATCAAATTGAAGGTTTGCTGGTACCCGGACAGGAGAAAGTTTTATATTTTTTGGCGTCGAAACTGCGATCGGGATCGGTTATTGTGGAAATTGGCAGTTTTATGGGCAAGTCTACAGCCTGTTTTGCTTTGGGAAGAAGATTTGACGATATTAAGATTTATGCAATTGATACCTTTGCTGGAAACGCAAAGGATTTTATTAGGGGTACACAGTTTAAAGGTAAGGGGTTCTTTGCCGAGTTCAGAAAGAACTTGGAAAAACTTGGACTTTACAAAAATATTATCCCCGTAAAAGGTCTTTCCCAAGACGTTGGTAAAACCTGGAATAAATCAATTGATTTATTGTTTATTGATGGTTCACATATATACAAAGATGTTAAAAAAGATTTTGAGCTGTTTTTTCCTTGGGTCAAGCCAGGGGGGCTGGTACTGTTTCACGACGTGCATCCAGAGTTTCCGGGAGTATTAAGGGTTTGGAGAGAAATTGCTAGACTAAAACTTTCGGCTATTGGAAATAATGAAACACTTTATTTTGGCTTTAAACCCAGATCGGTGTTGTTGTTGCTGGCTGACTGGGCACAAATGTGGTTATTGAAGAAAAAAATCAAATGAGAGTGTTTGCGGTTTTGCCCGTTCATAATCGCCTACCCTACACCAAGAAATGTCTAAAAGCTTTTGCTTGGCAGAAATATAAGGATTTTGAGGTGATTGTGGTGGATGATGGTTCGACTGACGGAACGTGTGAGTATATAGGCAAACACTATCCTAAATGGAAAATGATTCAAGGAGACGGAAACTGGTGGTGGACCAAGTCGGTGAGCAAGGGAGTTGATGAAGCCTTAAAAACAGCCAAGAAAGGAGACTTTATTTTAACTATGAATAATGACTGTTATTTTAAGTCTAATTACTTGATCCAGGCGGTTAGAGCCAGTATAGATAATCAAAGAGCTATTGTGGGGTCATTAATCCTAGACGCTGACAGGCCAACCAAGGTAATAGATGCAGGGGTTAAGATCTCTTGGAAAAATAGTTTGATTTATGGGGTGGCAAATAAAATATCAAATAATGTTAATTTCTATAAGGATAGAAAAGTCATTAAGGATATTGATACTTTGCCGGGTAAAGGAACCCTGATACCGATTGAAGTGTTTAAAAAAATTGGTAATTTTAATTACCGTCGACTACCCCATTACATTGCGGATTATGAGTTTTTTTGCAGAGCCAAAAGAAATGGTTTTAAGTTGATTGTGTCTAGCAAGGTGAGAAATTATAATTTCGCCAAGGCAACTGGGTCGAGCCATATTGTAGGTAAAAAGGCTAACTATAAGGATATTTTTTATTTGTTGTTCCATCGTAAGTCTAAACTTAACATCATCGATTATGTTAATTTCTTGCTTTTGTGTTGTCCTAAAGAGTATCTGGTGAAAAATTTGAGAGATGCTTTTTGGAGATTGATAAGTTATCTGTTGATGATTTTTCCCTTTTATTATCTTCCGTCTGTACTTTACCGATTCCGTTTATTTTGGCACAACCTACCGATTTACATTAAGCAAAACCTGGTAATCGCAAAAACAAAGCTTTTTTTACATAATTTACCAATCTATATTAAGCAAAACCCTGTAGCTATGAGGATAAGGTCTTTTACTCATAATTTACCTATTATAATTAGACAGAGTCTCAACTGTTCCTGCTTGGATTTTAAAGTCACAATCCGAAGAAAAAATGTGGCTAACAAGGTCTATAGCAGGCTACCAATTTTTCTGGTTGTTGGATATTTTTTTCTTTTGACACTAAAATATTTTAATCAGTCTGGTTTTATTATCGGAGATCTTGGTCGAGAGTTATATGCTCCAATTAGAGTTTTGATGGGTCAGAAATTGTACCTGGATTTCAGTTGGCTTTACGGACCATTACCTCTTTGGGTTAATTCTTGGCTATATCAAGTGTTTTCGATAAACTTAAGCGTTTTGTATTTCTTAAGTCTTATCTTAGGTTTAATAATAGCTGTTTTTGTATATAGGCTTGGTAAAAATTTCATACCAAACTGGTTATCAATGTTGGTTGCTATGATCTACATTCGGATATCAATGTTTGGTTTTACCTGGCAATCTTTCATCTTACCAGGAAAATTTGCAACTCTTTGGGCGACTTTATTCTCACTGTTATTACTTAATCACACATTATCTAGATATATTCTCAATAAAAAAACTAATTGGTTTTGGGTTGGAATTTTGATTGGTTTACTGGTCATCACTAAAATTGATTATGCTCTGGCTTCCTGTGTGGTCGGGGTGGTAATTTTATTAACAACCGCTAGCTCAAAAAAAACAACTATTACAACAACGCTTTTAAGTAGATTGAGGTGGTTCTTGCTAGGAATGTGTCTTATTGTTGTCCCAACGATTGGATATTTGGTTTGGGTGATACAAATACCCGTAGCGGTTATCTTTGAAAATATCTTTCCAACTTATGCTGCAAATTTCTGGTGGGTAAATAGGCAGTTTTACAATTTTGAGATTATTTCTCGTATTTTAATATTTGAATTGATGGCTATAGCATTGACAGTCTTGTTGATAACAAAGACTTTATTTGGAAAACGGTTAAGTTGGATCATCAAAATCGGGTTGGCCTTGGTGGTAATGGGCTGGATTTGGTTACAGGATTTGGGTGAGTTTAAGTTTGGTATTTTTCAGCCTTGGTATTTAATTTCGGTCTTAATCCTAATAAGTGTTTTGGGTAATCGTTTGATACCCAAAACGGTCAAGACTGGATTGAGCTATCTTTTCTTGTTCACGTCCACATTAGCCCTTCGCGACAAATTATCAGTTAATTCATTCAATTCTTTTTTACCTTTAATTATTATAGTTGCAGGGCTTGTTGCTCATTTTAATCATAGTAACTTTCGTATATTCAGACTTGATCGCCGATTAGGATTTTTAGCAACTGGTCTGGTTTTATTGCTTATGTTGGTCGATCAATCAAAATATTTACATCGAACTCAATACGTTGATAAAATGATTGCTTTTGAGTCTACCAAGGGCTCACTTGTACTTGAACCTTCGCCGGGTGGTGTAATAATAAATGCAGTTGAATATATTATCCAGAATAAATCTGCTACTGATACTGTTGTATCATTCCCAATGGAGACAATTATTCCTTTTTTGACCCAGACAATTAATCCCCTATCTTCAGATCAGTTTGTAAACGGTTTATTTTCTCCTGACAAGGAAAGAGAAATGATTAAACAACTGGATAAATATCGACCAAGTTTTATTACTATTTCCAACTATGAATTCTTGGGTTATTTTGGAATAGACTATTACCAATCAACATCTAACTGGATTGGAGAGAACTACCACGAAAAAATCCGTTATGGATGTATTCATCCATATGAGACAGACGTTGATTGTGGTGGTTATGGAATAAGAATATTGATTCAAAATGAAAACTGATGCCGATGTTGTAATTATTGGTGGTGGGTTCTTTGGTTGTGTCTTAGCACTATTAATGAGAAAACATTTCGAAAATGTAATCGTGGTAGAGGAGGGAAATAATTTACTGACACGGGCGTCATACATTAATCAGGCGCGAATCCACAATGGTTATCATTATCCTCGTAGTTTCATGACTGCTTATAGGTCACGAGTGAACTTTCCGCAATTTACATCAGACTACAAAAAGGCGGTGGTAAAAGATTTTGAAAAAGTATACGCCATAACTAAGCATCAATCCAAAATTACTGCCAGACAATTTGTGAGATTCTGCAACAAGATCGGCGCTTTTATAAAACCAGCTCCTGATTCAATAAAACGATTGTTTGACAATCTATTAATTGAAGAAGTTTTCACGGTTCGCGAATATGCTTTTGATGCTTTGATATTAAGAAAAATGCTAAAGAACAAACTTTTTAAAAGCGGAGTAACAGTTTATCTTAATAAACAGGTGAATAAAATATATCAAGGAAAAAATGATCGATTAATGGTTAGCTTAGCTGATGGTAAAGAGATAAAAGGGAAACTTGTGTTTAATTGCACTTACTCTAGAATAAATCACATACTTCATAATTCAGGATTGCCATTGGTGCCATTGAAACACGAGATAACTGAGATGGCGTTGATTGGGGTACCAGATAAATTAAAAAAACTTGGGATTACCGTTATGGATGGACCATTTTTCTCAACTATGCCTTTTCCGCCAGAAAATCTTCATACCCTAAGTCATGTACGTTACACTCCCCATACATCATGGCTGGAGCCTGAATGCTACAAAGACCCCTATCTGTATTTAGATAACCTAAAAATTGAGACAAACTTTCAGTTTATGATCAGAGATGCTCAGCGGTTTATTCCGACCATTGCAGAAGCAAAATACGTAAGATCACTTTATGAAATAAAAACAACCCTACCAGAAAATGAACTTGATGATGGGCGTCCAATTATGTTTAAAGAAAACCATGGATTTAAAAATTTGTTTTTGGTTTTAGGAGGTAAACTAGACAATATATACGACGTTATAACAGCGATTGAAAAATCGGTGTTTAAGGATTAAACTGACCAAAAATGGTTTTTATGAGTATGTTTAAGAGAAGAAAATTGCCCTGAATAAAACTGATTTTAGTGGGAGTTTTACCACAAAGCGGGTAGCTTCTAACTATGGGGACCTCTTTGACTTTGAAATTTAATTGTGGAGCTCTAACAGTTAGATAAGTTAGTAATTCATAGCTTACAAAAATCGATCTGAACGGCTGTACTTTTGAATCTAGCAAAAATTTACTACTGTAAGCTCGAAAGCCCGGAGTGGTATCGGTAAAATGATATTTGGCGGCCAGGCTTATTAAAGGGGCGTGAATTAAGCGAACGGCCAAATGTCGAACTAATGGGGTGTTAACTCCTTGACCACCAGAGATGAAGCGCGAACCTTGTACGTAGTCGAAACCCATATTAAGCGCTCTAATGAAGTCGGGAATGGCTTGTTCATTATCCTTACCATTACCGTCTATGGTAATAATTCCTAGGTAACCTTGACGGAGAGCGTAAGCATAACCCATCCTTAGTTGGGCACCCAAACGACCTGGTCCGGTTTTAATAAGTAGGGTACGAACTTTATTTTTTTTGAGAAACTGAAGATTGATAGATCCATCGGTACTGCCACCGTCTAAAATAAGAATATCTAGTATGTTAGAAAAATTACGTAAACGGGTAATTTGTTTGGTGAAGCGCTCCCCCTCGTTGATTATCGGAACACAGAGACAATAACTGTTTTTTTTAATCCTAAACTCTGTTATTTTAGATTTAGGAATGGACCAGTTTGTACCGCTAATGTTGGTTTTCATCGAAAAATTATCTTGCCTCGTTTTTTAAGTAAATAGTTTTTACCAGACTAAGTGTTTTATCTATAGTTAAAAGATTTTTTGGATGTTTGTTCATCTCAATAGATATCCAACCGGCATATTTTAGACGATAAAGGGTGTTTGAGACTTTTTTATGGTAGCTTTTGTCTGGTTCAATGGCTTTTAAGTCCCGTTCACTAATGTGAAAATGACCTGACCAAGCCAAAGCGTCGGTAATAACTTGAGCATGGTTTTTTTTGTTAAGGGTAATTGTGGCGACATCTATGTTTAAACGAAAGGCGGGGTGGTTAATTTTTTTAACTAACTCAACGGCTTCGGTATGTGATTTTATAAAATCACAGCCATAAATTACTGAATTGGGTTCTATACAAAAAATCTGATTATGTTTGGCGGCAACTTCGGCCAGTTTGTGAAAAAAATCAACTGCGATTGGCATGTATTTGGACCTAGATAAATTACCAATTTGCCTATTTCTGGGTGAACCAAAAACCAAGGCTTTTACCCCCAATGATGCAGCAAGTTTGATTATGTAAGTAAGATAGACAAGGGTGTTTTGGCGAGCTTTTGAATCCTGAAAGATTGTTAACTCCGGATGCCCATAAAGCAGGGATTGGAAGGCAATAATACTAATACCTTGATTTTGCCAGAATTGCCGATATTTCTCGGCTTCCTTGACTGATACTTTTGTGGGGTTGGGCCATATTTTGGTTGGAGCTAAATCTATTCCTGTAACAGAATGTTTCTTAAGAAGTTTAATGACTTTATCGTCTTGATGCTTGTCCCAGGCCAAGTTTGAGATTGAGAGTTTCATATTACACTGATTGCTTTGATTGATGTGCAAATTGAGTAATTTCTTTTAGTAGCGTCGATTTTGTATAAAGATAGTCGTTGCTGGAACCAAAATGTTTTGCGTACTTGGTTTTCATATCATAACTGACCGGTTTGTTTTGAGTGACATTAGTAAAATCTATCTGAAAACACTTTTTGGCTATTTCTTTTACTGAGATTGGATCTGTAGCAAAATTAACCAGGGTTAACGAATGTTTGGCCGCGGTTTGAATGTCGTGATATATATTGGCAAGGTTGTAGAATTGAAACTTACTATCGAAGTGTGTAAGGTCTAGGGCGTTGTGGTGGATGAGATCATAAATAAAGTTCTTTTTTAAATTGATACCAAAAAGGCCAGGTAGACGAATGATAATACTTTTAGGAAATTGTCGCCTAACGAATTGTTCCAAAAGATAACGGTGTTGGCCGTATGAATGATTTTTTTTAGAGTTTATTGGTGTATCTTCGTAGACATTAATGGGTGATGGGTAAACGTCAACTGTAGAAATCAGGACAAACTTTTTGGTTTTAATTTTTTTAAGATTCGAGATTAGATTTTTTATGCTAGCTAGATCCTTCCTTGGTTCCTTATTTGCCAGCCATTTTACACCTGGAGCGCCAGCGCAAACAACCAAATCGAAAGATTTACCGGAAATTGAGTTGATATTCTTAGAGTTGTAAAGTGAAGAAAACTTTTTCTGGGCCAATATGTTGCTACCAACAAAACCAGTGTAACCTATTAAAGCACTAGTCATCTTCGGATTACATTTAGTAATTTGGTTGTACTTTTTTTATTAACAGCAGAACTGTTTAATTCCTGAGCGATCGTATATACTGGTTCTTTTCTGGATTCGGTAAGTAAACGACCTACATATTCAGAGAGGACCGCAAGGATTAAAAACAATAAAAAGAATAAACCACCACTGACCAATGACGTGGTAATCCAGCCTTCGATTATCTTGTCTTTATAAAGAGCAATACACAGAGTGTAAATGACAAAACATAAACTTAGGAAACTGGCAAATAAACCTAAGAAAGATGTTAAACGCAAGGGAAACTTCGAGTGAGAAACAAGAACATCAAGGGCTTGATATAAATATCCTATTAAAGTGGATGGTTGTTTACGGTTCGACTTTTTTTGGGTGTATTTCAGGGTGATTTTATGAAATCCGATAAAGGTATTGGTATATTTAGCGTGCCATTTTTTGTAACCAGATTTGGCCATGGCGTGGATTGCACTACGGCTGAACGCTCCTGTATAAAGAGGTTGGAGCTCAAATGGGACAGCAAAAACTTTGATGAATATTCTATCGAGAAGTATTTGGGAAATTTTACTAATGGGATTTCTTAAAGGATTTGTTCGTGCATTGGCAATAACTGCGTCATAACCGTGGGAAATTTTATCAAGGAGACGTTTGATTAGTGTTGGAGGATCAAGATTGACGTCTAAGATAATGGTGTAATCGCCGAGGCTGTCTTCAAGAACGGCTAAATAAGCCCCGTCAGAGTCAAATTTTCTGGACAAGATGGCAAGACGAATGTTTGGTATTTTGGTTTGAAGGTCCTTAATTATTTTAGTTGTTTGATCGCTTGAGCCATTATCAATAATTAATATTTCAAAATGTTTGAAAAGTGAAGAGATTGTTACATGAACTTGGATGATAAAGTTCTTGATAGTTTTTTGATCATTTTGGGTTATGGTGGCAATGGTAATTAAACTATCTGCAGATAGAAATGATAATCTTTTCATAAGCTATTATTATACCCTGTTACATTTGTTTCAAACAGGGTAGAATTAGTAATAATGGACTTGAAATCAAAAATTAGAGAGGTTCCAGATTGGCCAATCAAGGGAGTAAGTTTTAAGGATATTACCACCCTGTTTGAGGATAAGAAGGTATTTAAGTATATGGTAGACGAGATGACTAAGCCTTACTTAAAGAAAAAGGTTGATAAGATTGTAGCCATTGATGCCAGAGGATTTTTACTAGCAACTCCGATGGCTTACAAGATGAAAACCGGGGTGTGCTTGGTAAGAAAGAGTGGGAAGTTGCCTTACAAGACCATTGAACAAACATATCAAAAGGAATACGGCCCAGATACCTTGACGATGCATAAAGATACCATAAAACCCGGTGAGAGAGTATTATTGGTAGATGATTTGTTGGCTACTGGAGGAACGATGATGGCAACGGTTAAAATGGTTGAGAAACTTGGGGGGAAAATTGTAGGAATTGCTTTTATTATTGATCTACCCTTTTTGGGAGGAAGCAAGAAACTGAAAAAATATAAATTACATTATTTAGTTGATTATGACTCAGAATAAAAATCATGTTAAGGTTGGTATTGTTGGCGGGAGTGGTCTGGACAACCCGAAGATACTTAAAAATATCAAGACTAAAAAGGTAAAAACTCCTTTTGGTAATCCGTCGAGTGATTTAGTTTTGGGGCAGATTGGAGAGAAAGAGGTGGTGATTTTGGCAAGGCACGGAAAAACACACACTATTCCACCTTCTCAGGTGCCTTACCGGGCGAATATCTGGGCGCTAAAAGAAGAGGGGTGTGGAGTAATTTTAGCAACGACGGCATGCGGGTCCTTAAGAGAGAAAATGAAACCGGGAGACTTGGTTTTTTTGGACCAGTTTCTTGACTTTACTAAACAAAGGAATCTGACTTTTTTTGACAAAAAGGTAGTGCACACACCTATGGCAGAACCTTTTGACAAAGACCTGAGGAGAAAACTAATAAAATTTGCTAAGCAACTGAATTTTCCATACCACCCCAAAGGTACTATGGTTACAATTGAAGGTCCGAGATTTTCGACCAAGGCAGAGTCGAAGATGTTTCGCCTGTGGGGAGCTGATCTTGTCAATATGTCGACGGTACCGGAAGTTGTTTTGGCAAATGAACTTTTGATTCCCTACCAATCAATTGCCATGGTGACGGATTATGATTGCTGGAAAAAGTCGGGGGAGTCGGTTACTTTTGAGTTGATCTTGAAAAGAATGGAAGAAAATGCAGATAAAGTTAAAAAAATATTAATTAAAATTATTGATGATGATTAAAAAAAGGCGGATCAGTTTAATTTGGCCTAGTAATGCTGGCTTTACCATGGCCATGCCGATTGGTTTGGCCTATTTGGTTGGCAACTTAGACAAGAAAAAATATTCAGCCAAGATTATCGATTGTGTACTGGAAGAGATTGATTATGAGGAAATTATTAAAAGAATCTCTCGCTTCAAACCTCAGGTGGTGGGTATTTCTTCTTGGTCAATAAATTTTACTGAGTCCTTGGCGGTGGCTCGGGTGATAAAAAATAAATATCCTAAGTTACCAATTATTTTGGGTGGACCACATGCTACTTGTTACCCAGACTCAGTGATGAAACATGGGGAAATTGATTTTCTATTTATGGGTGAGGCGGAGCTAGTGTTACCGATTTTCCTGGAAGAAATTGGGAAGAAGAAACCTAGTTGGTCACGGGTGCCAGGGCTTACCTACCGGTTGAAGAACGGCCAGGTGAAGAAACAACCTGTGCATTTGACCGCCAACCTGGATGACCTGAAACTACCCGATTACGAAGCAATTAGACTTGACGATTATATTGAGAAAGGATATCGATTGATTAGTTCACATAAAAGAAATGTGCCTCTAGTAACTACCCGTGGTTGTCCTTATGGCTGTGCTTACTGCTCTGCATCGATACTTAACGGTAAAAGAGTAAGGAAGCACAGCGTTGAGTATTTGGTAAAACAGATTAAGTATTTGTATTACAAAAAAGGAATTAGGTCGTTTAGTATTTTAGATGATAACTTTACCTTTAATACTGAATATGCTAAGGATTTTTGTAGGGCGATTATAAAGCTTCATATAAAAAATGTTGAATTTTGCACCACCAATGGAATTAGAATGCAGAAAGGTGACACAGAATTATGGAAACTAATGAAACAAGCTGGGTGGAGGATTATTATTATAGCTCCAGAAAGCGGTTCCAAGAGGATCTTGAGATTAATGAACAAGGGATTGGATCCTAAAATTGTTCCTCCGATTGTTGACGAGATTAAAGCAGCGGGGCTAAGAGTAACGGCTAATTTTATAATAGGTTTCCCTGGAGAAACTAGAAAAGATTTGGAGAAAACATTTGAACTAATTAAAAAAGCTAATATAGATTTTGCCAATATTCATCACTTCCAACCCTTACCTGGAACTCCAATTTATGACGAATTAGTAGAAAAGGGGGAAATCTCAGTTGACTTTTTACCCAGTAGTTACGAAAAAGGAAACAAAAAATATATTACCAAGGGCCTTAAGGATTTTAATTTTTCGAAATTTTATTGGCAAGTAGTTATCTATTGCCTTTGGCGCAACCCTTTTTATGTTTATTATTTCTTGAAAAGTTATCGGTTGAAGTCTTTGCTTCCTCGTTTGGCGAGTGAATTTTCAAGTATGTTTAAGTTTGCCATGCAAACTAGCCAGTAAATATGAAGTGTAAAATTTGCAATAATAAGACCATAGTCAAATATAAAGGGCTTTTTGACGATCGACATGGTTACCCTGGCAAATTCAATTTATTGGAATGTGTGGATTGTGGTTTTATACAGACTAATCCCAGATTAAATAATCAGCAAATTTCTGGTATTTATTCAAAGTATTATCCAAGACAAGATGTTGACATTAAATCGGTTAGAACGGCGGGGGAAAATATGCCAGCCATAGATAAAATTAGAAAAAAAGGTTTAATTGGAACGTGCCATTTTCATACCAAAAAAGGAGAGAAGGTGTTGGATATTGGTTCTGGTGTAGGTTATTCACTAGTGGAGATTAAGGCGTTGGGGGGAAAGGCTTGGGGGCTGGATCCGGATGATAATTCTAGTAAGGTTGCTAATAAACTGAAACTTAATTTTCATAAGGGTTTTATTGACGACTGTCCGTTTGAAAGAAACTCGTTTGACCTGATAACCGCTTCGCAAGTTTTGGAGCATATTCCTAACCCATTAAGGTTTCTCAAAACTGCCAAGAAGTTTTTGAAGCCCAATGGCAGAATTTTACTTAGTTTTCCAAATACTGGGGCCTTATACCAAAAACTTTGGGGGCAAAAATGGCTTCACTGGCATATTCCCTACCATCTGAACCATTTTAATAGAAAATCATTTGAGACTTTAGTTAATCAAAGTGGTTTGAGAACAATTAGTATTAAAACTGCAACGCCTAATTTATGGACCATATTACAGATTAAGTCTTGGTTAAACAACGTTAGGGAAGGAGAGAGAGATGGTATGTGGGATGGAAAACCAGTTGATGCAAAAAGGGGTCAGGCAAAACATAAAGAAAAATTACTTCAATTTTTGCCATTGATTGAAAAAATATTGGGAGTTAATAGGTTAATAGACTGGCTAGGACTAGGTGAAAGTTTTGTGGTGGAACTCAGGCAGAAATAGCTTTAAGATGGATTTGTTTGATAGTTTGGGTCACCCTGGTTATTTGCTTGTTAGTGATGGCTAAACCAGAAGGAAGATATAATCCCCTTTCGGATATGAGCTGGGTGTTGGGAAATTTATTTGTTTTTGAAAGATATGGTTTTAAGATTGGTTGTTGGCTGGGCGGATAAAAGAAGTCTCTGGTGTCGATGCCTTGCTCTTTGAGTTTGGTGCGAAGCTCGTCTTTGGTTATGCCAAATTGCTTGGGATCGACCAATACAGCATACATCCAGTAAACGTTCTTGGCATATTTTTTGGTGGTGGGCAATTTCAACCCAGGAATGTTTTTTAATAACTGGTTATACTGCTTAGCCATAGATTGTTTTTTGGTAATATATTCTTTTATGTGAGTAGTCTCCCCTACCCCTACGGCGGCCTGAAGGTTGGTTAATCTGAAGTTGTATCCCACATCGTCGTGGATAAAACGTTTTTTGGGAGAGTGGCAAAGATCTCTGAAACGCCTGGCTTTATCTGCCAATTTCTTATTATTGGTTACTAACATGCCGCCCTCACCAGAAGTGATAATTTTGTTGGCGTAAAAGCTAAAACAGTTAATATGACCAAAACT
>Ga0180007_10004268_pt1 | contig 15216 bp, 11 predicted proteins | sample MM_PC_MetaG_FD_121122 | JGI IMG/M metagenome (GOLD analysis project Ga0180007, IMG submission 121122) | Groundwater microbial communities from the Aspo Hard Rock Laboratory (HRL) deep subsurface site, Sweden - MM_PC_MetaG | ecosystem: Environmental > Aquatic > Deep subsurface > Groundwater... | reverse complement strand
TTTTCTTAATCCCGACAGAGTTACGATGCCGGATATCGATATAGATTTTTGTTATGAGAGAAGGGGCGAGGTGATAGATTATGTTATTGAAAAGTATTCAAAAGAGAATGTCGCGCAGATAATAACGTTCGGGACGATGATGGCAAAGGGGGTCATACGCGACGTCGGGCGCGTAATGGGCCTGCCTTATGCCGACGTGGATAAAATTGCAAAACTCATACCCAATGACCCCGGGATAACGCTGAAACAAGCCCTTGAAATAGAGCCTGAACTTAAAGCCAAGTATGATGAAGACCCGGTAATGAGGCAGCTGATAAATATTTCCAGACGGCTGGAAGGTCTTAACCGTCACGCGTCGACGCATGCCGCCGGAGTGGTCATCTCGGATAAACCTCTTCAGAAAAGAACTCCGCTCTTTAAATCCTCGGACGATCAGATCGTGACCGGGTATTCAATGAGATCCCTGGAAAAGATCGGTATGCTCAAAATGGACTTCTTGGGACTCAAGACACTTACGGTGATAGAAAGGACCGTAAAGATCGTCAAAAGGACCAGGGAGAAGGACATCGATATAAACACTATCCCGCTGGATGACACGGCTACTTTCGCTCTGCTGACACGGGCGGAAACGGCGGGCATATTTCAGCTTGAATCCAGCGGAATGAGGGATCTTTTGAGAAAGATACGTCCTGAGAAGTTCGAGGACCTTATCGCGATCCTGGCCCTTTACCGGCCGGGGCCCATGGGAAGCGGTATGCTGGATGAGTTCATCAAGCGTAAACAGGGACATATTGAAGCGAAGTATGACCACCCGGTCCTGGAACCGATCTTGAAGGACACCTACGGGATCATAGTTTTTCAGGAACAGGTCATGAAGATAGTCTCTACATTAGCCGGGTTCAGTATGGCAGAAGCCGATAATGTCCGCAAAGTAATGGGGAAAAAGATACAAGAAGCCCTTAAAGACCTGAAGGTGAAATTTCTGAACGGAGCCAAAAATAACAAGGTAGATACTTTAACGGCCGAAAAAGTATGGGACCTTATCGCTTATTTCGCCGGATACGGTTTTAATAAATCTCATTCCGCGGCATATGCCATGATAAGCTACAGGACGGCATATCTTAAGGCCAACTATCCCGTGGAGTTCATGACCGCGCTTCTCACGGGGGAAAAGAACAATTCGGACAAATTATCGGATTATATCAATGACGCCGTCCAAATGGGCATTGATATACTCCCGCCGGACGTGAACGAAAGTTTTAAAGATTTTACGGTAGTCGGAGAAGGCATACGGTTCGGGATATCCGCGGTCAAGAACGTAGGTGAAGGAGCGGCGGAATCCATTATAAGGTCCCGTCAGGAGAACGGCAGGTTCGAGTCTCTTTATGATTTCGCTTTGAAGGCCGACCAGAGAGCGGTCAACAGAAAGGTCGTAGAAAGTCTTATAAAATGCGGAGCGTTCGATTCTACGGGAACATTCAGGTCCCAGGGAATGGCGTCGCTGGACAAAGTTCTTGGGATGGCGGCAAAGTCTAATAAGGACAGGAATACGGGTCAGTTATCATTTTTTGACGATGTTAACGCCGATGAGAGTTTTAAAGAGAATTTTCACAGTTTACCGGACATTCCGGAATGGCCGGAGAACGAGCTTTTGGCGAACGAGAAGGAAATGCTGGGTTTTTACATTACGAAGCATCCCCTGGCCAGGTTCGAAAGACTGCTGAACGCGTATTCGACGGCTAAGATATCGGAGCTCGCGTCCATGTCCGATGGGCAGGAGGTGCTTATCGGCGGGATAATCAATAAGGCGAAGATAACGGTCACAAGGAAAAAGGCCGAAAAAATGGCTATTGTCAGCATAGGCGATCTTGATAATTTTATCGAGGTCCTGGTGTTCCCGAAAACATACCGTAAGACCATGGACCTTATCAAAGCGGATAATCTTGTGTATGTGCACGGACGTTTGAATATGCGTGAAGAAGAACCTAAGATCATAGCGGAAGACATAATCCCTCTTGAGAAGGTCAAGGAAAAGTTTACCAAGGCTGTTCTTATAAAAATGTCCACGGTGGGGCTGGAAGAAAATATGATGATAAGTATCAGGAGCAGAATAGCGCGGTTCAAAGGGGACACTCCGGTTTTTATAGAGTTCATTTCCCCGGAAGGGAGGAAAATACGATTGTCCGCGGACAAGGAACTTTTTGTCCGCCCCACAGACGATCTTATAGACGTCCTAGAGCCGTTGGTGGGAGCGGGTAATATCAAGTTTCTTACTAAATAAAGGTTCGAGTCCGGAACTCTTGATTCCAGTTGAAATAAGGACCGGGGCTTTCGGGAAAAGGGTTTTATTATTATTGACATTAAACATAACCCATGATAGCATAAGCACTTATTGAACGATAGAGAATGAATGGGCAGAGAAATAGCGGATCTTGGATGCGTAAAGGAAATAATGCGAAACAGCTTAGAGCGAAGGCATACGCTTTTTCGCGGTACCGGCTAAAAAATAACAGATAAGAAAGGGAGGAAAAAATGACAAAAAAAGACATAATAATGAAGATCTCCGATGATACGGGCATGAAACAGGTGGAAGTAAAGGAGGTCGTTCAGCGCACCTTCGATATCATAACCGGCAGTCTGTCCCGAGGAAAAAAAGTGGAGCTAAGGAACTTCGGTATATTCAAAGTCAAGACCCGAAAAGGAAGAATGGGCAGGAACCCCAGGACAGGAGCGGGTGTTTCCATTCCGGATAAGAAAGTAGTATCTTTCAAGGCCGGTATGAAAATGAAGATCAATGTAGAAGACGATACTTCAGCCGGGAAATAAGGCCGATTCATCAGGACGGGTGGGATCAAAATGCCGAATAAGAAAACATACAAAGCGCTTCGCGGTATGCCGGACATCCTTCCGGAAGAGGCCGCGGCTTTCGGGATAGTCGAGGAAAGGGCCAGAAAAGTATTCAGGATATTCGAATTCGTTGAGATACGCACACCTCTTCTGGAAGAGACAGAGGTCTTCGTCCGGAGCATAGGTAAAGATACGGATATCGTAGAAAAAGAGATGTATACGCTTAAGGATAGGAGCGATAAAAGCATATCTCTGAGGCCCGAAGGGACAGCATCCGTTATAAGGGCTTTTATAGAAAATAAGCTACACGGATCAGGTGATGCGACAAAACTGTTCTACATAGGTCCGATGTTCCGAAGCGAACGCCCTCAGAAAGGCAGGTTAAGACAGTTCCATCAGATAGGAGCCGAAATAATCGGGGGCAGCGGTCCGGCGAGCGTATACGATATCGAGCTGATAAGTAGCGCCAAAGCGGTGCTTACGGGTATAGGTGTGGAGGGAGAACAGCTAAGGATAAACTCTTTGGGATGCGGCCATGACCGCAAAAAGTACAAGACCTTGTTGAAAAAATACCTTACAGAAAGTGAAAAAGAACTGTGTGATAATTGCCGCCGGAGGATATCCACGAATGTTCTCCGTGTGCTGGATTGCAAGAACGCGGAATGCCGGAAGACCGTCAAGGCTTCTCCCAAAATGATAGATTGTATGTGCGGGGATTGCTCGGCGTATTATAGTGAGGTCAAGAAAGGCCTTGAAGACCTGAATATTGAATTTAAAGAGGATCATGATCTGGTCAGAGGTCTCGATTACTATACCGGTATAGTTTTTGAAATTTCACATCCTTCTCTTGGAGCTCAGGACGCCATTGCCGCCGGAGGAAGATACGACGGGCTTACAAGCGAGATGGGCGGACCGGATGTCGGAGCTATAGGATACGCGATAGGGATAGAAAGAGTGCTCATGGCCGCCGGAGAGCACATAGAACACGGCGCGGATAAAGGAATACTCGTCATAGCCGTAGATGAGGCAGCTATTACCGAGGCAAGGAGAACGGTTATGACGTTAAGGAGCCGCGGCATAGCCTGCGGGATGGAAAATGTCTGCAGGTCTTTGAAGGCCGCTATGAGAAGGGCCGACAAGGAGGATCGGTCCAAGGTCATTCTTATAGGGGAAGAAGAAATAAAGGAAGGCATGGTCCTTTTAAAGGATATGGGAACAGGCACGCAGAGAAAGATGACGCTTGAAGAAGTAATGAGAGAAGTTAACGGAGAATGATCAAAGGGTACGATGCGGAGAGGAAGAAAATGATAAGGACACATACTTGCGGAGAACTTACTGCCGGGGACAAAGGGAAGGAAGTGGTGTTATGCGGATGGGTATCGTCACGCAGGGACCATGGAGATATCATTTTTATGGATATGAGAGATAAACACGGCATAACACAGATAGTTTTCGATCCCAAAAGGAACGCCGATACACACGCGGGAGCGCATGATCTCAGGATAGAATACTGTGTAAAAATAAAGGGTAAGGTCAGTATGCGTCCCGAAGAGACCGTTAATAAAAAGATATCCACGGGAGAGATAGAGGTAGAAGCGGATAGTATAGATATTTTCTCACGGTCAGAGACCCCTCCTTTTGAAGTCAAAGATGATATAGATGTTTCCGAAGAAGTGCGTTTAAAATACCGGTATATCGATCTGCGCAGAGACGTTATGCAGAAGAAATTGACGATGAAGCACTGCGTGTATAAGTTCATAAACGCATTTCTGGACGAGGAGGGTTTTATCTCGGTCGAAACTCCCATGCTTACTAAATCGACGCCCGAGGGAGCAAGGGATTATCTTGTTCCGTGCAGACTCCATGAAGGGAGCTTTTACGCGCTTCCGCAATCTCCGCAGATATTCAAGCAATTGCTCATGGTGGCCGGGGTCGAAAAATATTTTCAGATCGTCCGATGTTTCAGGGACGAAGATCTAAGGGCGGACCGTCAGCCGGAGTTCACCCAGCTTGATATGGAAATGTCCTTTGCGGACGAAAACGATATTATGGACGTATGTGAGCGGCTTTTTAAGGGTCTGTTCAAAGAAGTGATAGGACGGGATATCGAGGCGCCTTTTGTCAGGCTGGACTATGAAGAAGCCGCCATGCGTTACGGCAGCGATAAACCCGATACCAGGTTCGGCGTCCTCTTGAACGATCTTACGGACGAAGCGGCAGAGAGTGACTTTAAGATATTCAAGGAAGTAGCGGCTTCGGGCGGCAAGATAATGGCATTGGCCGCTCCCGGATACGCCGCGTCAAGCCGGAAAGAAATAGACGATCTCACTTCTTTTGCCGCCGAGTACGGGGCAAAAGGTCTTGCGTATTTCAAAGTAGAGAAAGACAGCATCACATCCCCCATAACAAAGTTCTTTTCTCCGGAACTGCTGGAAAAGTTCCGCTTAAAGACCGGGGCGAAGCCGGGGGACATGATATTTATGGTGGCTGATTCAAAAGAGACCGCCTGCGGAGCGTTGGGAGCCTTAAGGCTGCTTATAGGAAAGAAAAAGGGCCTCATAGATAAGGATAGTTTTAATTTTTTGTGGATAATAAATTTTCCGCTTTTTAAATTCAACGCGGAAGATAAGAGATGGGTGTCGGAACACCACCCGTTCACTTCTTTCAAAGAAGCCGACGGAGAATATATCGAAAAAAAAGAGATGGGAAAGGTAAGATCAAGGTCCTATGATCTAGTTCTGAACGGGAGCGAGATAGGTTCGGGAAGCATAAGGATACACGACAAAGACGTTCAAAAAAAGATATTCGAGGTTTTGGGCCTGAGTGATGAAGAATGCGAAAAAAAATTCGGTTTTCTTTTAGAAGCTTTCAAATATGGCCCGCCGCCGCATGGCGGAGTAGCTTTTGGTTTGGATAGACTTGTATCCATTTTTACCGGAGATCCTTCGATACGCGAGGTCATCCCGTTCCCGAAGACCCAAAAAGGGACATGCTTACTGACCGACGCGCCTTCCAGAGTGAACGATGAGCAGCTTAGGGACCTGGGAATAAGACTTAGAAAAGACGGAAAAAATAATGACAAATAACGGGTGAACTTTGTCATTTGAAATTTTTTAAAAAAGGGGGAGGTATGAACAAGATCGTTATTTTGATCGTTATAGCGATGTTCTTAGCGGCAGGAGAAGCGTATCCCAGTACTCAAATAATGAAAGGGGTCGAGGTATATACCTTTAAGAAAGATCGTGTTGATCAGGAGCTTGAAGGAAACAGGGGATATCTTACGGGTAAACCGTCATCGATCCCTTCGAAAAAGAGAACAGATGAAAGGGTTCTTATCGGTGTAGACGTCGAATTGCCGTCCTCTTTTTTCGGAGAAGGGAAAGATAGTGGAGAAGAGGAAGAAGCGGAAGAAAGTTACGGTAAGGCTGACGAGACCGCGGCGCCGGTTATAACAAGAACGACGGACGGATCCGCGGAAAAAAAGGAAATAAAAAGTTCCGTATCAAAAGAGCCGTACGGACAGACGGCGGTGACGGTTGAGATAAAAGAAAGAGCGGGAGAGATAGAAGAGGAAGAATGGATAAAGTAAATCCGACCACAACTTGCGGAACGAAGTGAACGAAAGTTGTATGGTCGGATTTATCCTGAGCGAATCCGAGCCAAGCGAGGATGAGACGAAGGATCTCTCGCGAACGAAGAGAGCGGATACAGATAGTTTTGATAATTTGGAAGGGATTGCTTCGCTACGCTCGCAATGACGGGTAGAGTGGTCGATGGGGATAGGCGCTAAAGAATTCAGGGGTTACTACTAATACTGGAATAAATGAAGACAATGGAAAAAACGATAAGTCTCAGAGATGATTCCGAAGCAAGGATACTTTTCGGGAAACATGATGAGACTCTCAAGAAAATAGAAAAGGCCTTTGGGGTCAGGACCTCCTTTCGTTCGGGCGAGCTGAAGATCATATCCGAGGATCAGAAAGACCTCTCGAAAGCAGAAGGCCTTGTAGGTGAATTCCTTGAAATTATCAGACAAGGAGGGCATTTATCCCCCAGGGACATAGAATATTCCATAAGGAACGCTAACTCGCCGATCCATGTAAAAGATATATTCCTCGATAAGATCGAGGTCAGTTCGAAGAGAGCTTATATCGTGCCCCGGAGCGCCGGACAGAAGCAGTATCTGGACGCTATCCGCGGACATGATATCGTTTTCTGCATAGGGCCCGCAGGGACAGGAAAGACATACCTTGCCATGGCCATGGCAGTTAACGCTCTGAGGAAGAACCTCGTCTCGCGTATTATACTCACCCGTCCCGCGGTCGAGGCCGGGGAAAGCCTCGGGTTCTTACCGGGAGACATGTATGAAAAAGTGAATCCCTATTTAAGGCCTCTGTATGACGCTCTTTATGATATGGTGGAGCCGGATTTGATAAAAGATTATCTGGACAGAGGAGTTATCGAGGTGGCACCCTTGGCTTACATGAGAGGGAGAACACTTAACGACTCTTTCATTATAATGGATGAAGCCCAGAATTCTACCCGGGAACAGATGAAAATGTTCCTGACCCGTTTGGGGTTTGATTCCAAGACAGTTATAACGGGAGATGTAACCCAGAGCGACCTGCCCGGGACTAAGAGATCGGGGCTTATACACGCCGGAACGCTTCTGGAAAAGGTGGAAGGCATAAAGGTCATTACCATGAAGAGTAAAGATGTTGTAAGACATGAACTTGTCCAGAAAATAATCGAAGTTTACAAAAGAGAGTCGGAAAAGGAAGATGAAGGTATCGCTTAACTTTAAAAATGTCCGCGCCGCTATGTATAAGAAAGAAACGATCTCGGTTTTGATCCTTATCTCTTTCGTCGGCGCGGTCTTTATGAGCATGTTCATGAGTCCGCAGCTTTACCAAGGGAGTGTGCATGAGGGGGATATCGCCCTTAAGGACATATACGCGCCCTACGATTTTACGTATTTTTGGGAAATAGACGACGAAGGGACCGCAAAGGCCAAAGAGATAGCGGCGAAGAATATCCCGTTCTTTCTCAGGAGGGATACGGCCTCAGAAAAGAACATACTTTCCGAGACGGAACGTTTTTATGTATCTGTTATTTCTGAGAAAGACAGGAACATTCCTCTGAGCGAGAAGCTAGAAGCGGTAAAGACCGGTATAAACGGAGAATTCCCCGAGAAAACACTGAAATTTATTTTTCAACACCCGGATGTCTCCGCTATCCATGAAAGGACGAAGAACGTTATAAAGAAGGCTTTTGAGGTCGGATACCCTTCCGAAGAAGACCTGAAATTCGTGAGTGAGAACGGGTCCGGCAGGGTAGTGATCATGAACGGGGAAGGTTCTTTGTCGCTGGAAAAGGGCGCTATCGAGCTTCTTAGCGCGCAGAACATGAATGCCATACTGGAAGAGATGGCTTTGGAATTTTTTTCGGACGACCGTAAGACCAGGCAGGCTGTGACTGCGGTCGCCGGTATGTATTTAAGACCCAACACGGTGATAGATGAAGAGAGAACGGAAGCCGCCAAAGAAGAGGCCGTCAAGAAAGTGGGACCGGTATACAAGAGCTGGTCAGTAGAAAAAGATGAGCTTTTAATAGAGAAAGGTAAGAGGGTCAACGCAAGACATATCGCGCAACTTACACATCTGAGAAGAATATTCAGACCCGGAACGAGTCCGGCATTTTTTGTGGGAGTTCTTTTCTTCTTTATTCTTTTGGGTGTTATAGCGGCCGTTTATATGTCTTTTTCTCAGAGAAAAAATATTCTGTCAGAGCCCAAGAACATAGCTATGCCGCTTCTGCATATATTTATTCTGCTTATGATAGCCGATTTCATCATGAGATCGCCTCAGCCCAGCTATTTTATACCCATGGCCAGTCTGGGCATGAGCTTAACTCTGTTGACAGGTTTTGGGATAGCTTTTATCAGCACGATATTGACCAGTATATTCATATCCATGCTCATAGGAGGCGGGGTCAAGATCGCGTTCGTTCTTATCCTGGGCAGTATGGTAGGTATGTTCGTTGTCAGAGGGGCCCGACGCAGGGCGAGAATATTATGGGCAGGCATCATTGCCGGCGGGGCTAAATTCCTGGGGATAGCCTGTATAGGGCTGATCAACGGTATGGGTGTGGATTTCTTCATAAAAGACGGGATCTGGGGGATGGCTAGCGGTATATTTTCCGGGTTCATAGTAATGGGTCTATTGCCGGTATTTGAACATATTTTCAAAGTGTCCACCAATATAAGCTTATTGGAGCTTTCTGACCTTAATCATCCGGTCCTGAAAAAACTGGCGATAGAAGCGCCGGGGACATATCACCATAGTATCATGGTCGGGAATCTCGCGGAGGTCGCTAGCGAGGCTATCGGCGCGGACAGTCTGAGGGCCAGGGTCGGAGCGTATTATCACGATATCGGTAAGATACCCAAGGCGGAATATTTTAGTGAGAACGAAATGGGATCCGGATCAAGACACGCGAAACTCGCGCCTTCGATGAGCTCTCTGATCATATCTAAACATGTGAAAGATGGTGTAGAGATAGCGAAAAAGTATAAATTGAACAATTCCATAATAGCGTTCATAACACAGCATCACGGCAACAGTTTGATCGCGTATTTCTATCAAAAAGCCATGGAGAAGGCGGAGAACGCCGAATCGCTAGATGAAGAAAGTTTCCGTTATCCGGGACCCAAGCCTCAGACGAAAGAGACAGCGATAGTCCTTTTGGCGGATTCCGTGGAAGCGTCCAGCAGAACGCTTGTAGACCCTAACCCTTCGAGCATACGTAACCTGGTTAAAAAGATCATTAACAACAAGTTCATAGACGGGCAGCTGGATGAATGCGATCTCACGCTCAGGGATATGCATAAGATCGCGGAAAGTTTTGAACGTGTACTTATGGGTGTTTTTCATACCAGGCTGAAATACCCGGAAGAGTCCAAAAAGGACGAAGACATTACGGGGACAAATGGCAATACGGATAAACAGCGAAAACAAAAACAACAAAATAAAAATAGACCTGACGAAGATCAGTAAGGCCGCTGAGAACGCTCTAAGGGCCTTAAACAATAGAAACTGTGAGGTCAATATAGTTTTTGTCAGCAGTCAGAAAATGCGTGTTTTTAACAAGAGATATTTTGGAAAAGACCTGGCGACCGATGTTATAGCCTTTCCCGCGGTAAAAGACGAAATTTCGAATCACGAATCACGAATTACGAATTACGTTTTTTTAGGTGACATAATCATCTCGACCGACCGGGCTAAGAGGAACACGAAGATATACGGGTTATCCGTGAAAGAGGAGATAACACTATACGTCGTTCATGGCATACTGCACCTCGTCGGGTATGAAGATACGGATAAAGAAAAGTTCGATAGGATGAAGAAAAAAGAAGATGAGATCTTTAAAAAAGTCAAAAGAACATTGCGGTAAGGGGTTCTCGGCCAGTGTCAGCGCCGCTTTAGAGGGAGTGGTTCATACGCTGGAAAAAGAACGCAACATGAGGATCCATTTTCTGGTAGGGTTCTTTGTTCTTATCGCGGCGATATATTTTAACGTTACCGGACAGGAATTTATGCTGCTCTGTTTCGCGGTCACGTTCGTCCTTGTCTCGGAGATGATCAATACGGCTATCGAGTACACGATAGATCTCATAAGCGATGAATACCATCCGTTGGCGAAAGTGATAAAAGATATAGCGGCAGGCGCGGTATTCGTCAGCGTAGTTAATGCCGCGCTGACGGGATACATTATCCTGGTCAGAAGGGTCTTTATGTCGTTTGACGGGGCCTTTTCACTCGTAAAAAGTTCGTCGTGGCACATAACGCTCATAATACTTCTGGGTGTCGTGGGTATTGTTCTTATGGTGAAGATCCTAAGAAAAGAAAAGAATCTTTTGCGAGGCGGGATGCCCAGCGGACATTCCGCGGTAGCGTTCGCGATATGGGCCGTCATATCCCTTTTTACGGAGAACACTCTGGTAAGCATGCTGGTCTTTCTGCTGGCGCTGCTTATCGCTAAGAGCCGTATGACCGGCAGGATACACACCTTGTCGCAGGTCGTTCTGGGCGGCATTTTGGGAATTGTTACGGCTGTGCTTGTTTTTCAAATGCTTTCTTGATCGGGAGGGCGCGGTATGAGCATGAAAAAAATATGGAACCATATATTGCTGAATTTTTTCAACGGGATAGTCCTGCTTCTGCCTATGGCGGTCACGGCTGCCTTGATAGGGTTCCTGGTCATAAAGGTGAACAATATCATATTGGAGCCTATCATACGTTCTCTTGAGCCGCTCATAGGAGGAGAACTGAACGAATATGCCGCTAAGATCCTGATCTTCCTTTTTGTCATATGCGCGATCGCTTTCATAGGATGGGGAGCGAAAATACTGGTAATAAACAGGGTCTTTTCTTTCGGCGAGAAAGTGCTTATCAAAGTGCCCGTCATGGGAAGAGTGTATAATGCCGCTAAACAGATCTTCTCGGCTTTTATGGGGCAGGGAAAGACCGTTTTCAAACAAGTCGTTCTTATAGAATATCCCAGAAAGGGATTGTATTCTTTAGGTTTTACCACGGGAATAACGAAGGGTGAGATAAAAGAGATGCTGGGAAGCGGGCATATAAATGTTTTCGTTCCTACAACGCCTAATCCTACCAGCGGAGTATTCCTGATATCTCCGAAAGAAAATTTGCGTTTTCTGAAGATGAGCGTGGAAGAAGGCATGAAGATGATAATGTCGGGCGGATCGGTATCGCCTCCGTTCGAAAAGATGTTGGATATTAACAGCTAAATGGTGAAACAATCAAAGGTCAAAAGTCGAAGGTCCGAAAGTCAGCTAATTTAGAACGAGATCATCTTTAGGGCAACGAAGTAAGCTTGAAAGCAAAGAACGGCATTTTCATTATCAGACTTTAGACTTTTTGACTTTCGACCTTCAGACTGTTAACTGTTCACGGATCACGGATGCTATGGCCGTTCAAAAAACAGAAGGGATAATATTAAGAAAATATGACCTAAGAGAGACTAGCTATATTCTTGTGTTTTACACCAGGGATTTCGGAAAGGTCAAAGGAGTAAGAAAAGGGGTTAGGAATCCCAGCCCGCAGTTCGCCGGAGATCTTGAAATATTCACCGAGTGCGAGGTGCTTTTCTATAAAAGAAAGAAGAAAGGGCTGGACCTTATAAGCCGATGCGAGGCATTAAAAACTTTTCTTCCCATAAGAAAGGATATAGAAAAGTTGACATACGCCAATTATTTTATAGAATTAGTAGACGCGGTATCCAATGATAATGATAAGAACGAGGAATTGTATGATATACTGTCCGGTAGTTTGAGTATGCTGGCGGGCGGGGCTAGCCCGAAAAGAATAGCCCGAATATTCGAATTGAAACTATTATCGGCTATAGGCTTTCAGCCTCAGCTGGAAGAATGCGGGAAGTGCGGGGCTCCGGCAGGGGCCGGGTTCAGGTTCGATGTAACGGGCGGAGGGATAGTTTGTCCCCGATGCGGCGGGACCGGAATAAAAATGTCCTTGGGAACTATAAACTTTATGAGAAAGGTCATTTCGAGCGGAATAGCGCGGACATCGGTAATAAGGGTCACAAAAGACGTGGGGAAAGAGGCCGAAAAAGTTCTTAGAAGTTTTTTGATGTATCAAATGAACAAGCCTATAAGATCGTTAAGTTTTCTGGATCGGCTTGAAAAAGAGGGAGTTGTTTAACTTGGAAAACGAACAGGCGGAAAAGACAGTAGGTCTGAAAGAAATAGCCAATCTTTGTAAGAGAAGAGGGTTTATATTTCAGTCCAGCGAGATATACGGCGGGATCGGGAGCGTATGGGATTATGGTCCTTTGGGGATAGAACTGAAAAAGAACATTAAGGACCAGTGGTGGAAAAGCATGGTGTACGACCGCGATGATGTGGAAGGTCTTGATGCCGGGATACTCATGAATCCCGAGACATGGAAAGCGTCGGGACATGTGGGCTCTTTTGCCGATATGCTTTTAGACTGCAAGGTATGCCGCAAAAGGTTCAGGGTAGACCACCTGAAAGGCGATAAATGTCCGGAATGCGGAGGGGAACTTACGGAACCCAGGAGTTTTAATCTCATGTTCAAGACGCGGGTAGGATCGGTCGAAGAAGAAGCCCAGGACGTGTATTTAAGGCCAGAGACCGCTCAGGGAATATTCGTGAACTTTGAGAACATCCTTACTTGCAGCAGAAGGAAGCTTCCTTTCGGAGTGGCGCAGATAGGGAAATCTTTCAGGAACGAGATAACGACCGGAAATTTCATCTTCAGAAGCCGGGAGTTCGAACAGATGGAACTGGAGTTTTTTGTCGAACCCGGCCAAGACGAAAAATGGTATGAGCATTGGCTGCAGGTAAGAAGAGATTGGTATGTCTCGCTCGGGATACGCGAAAAGAAACTGAGATTGCGTGAACATGAAAAAGACGAACTTGCTCATTATGCCAAGAAATGCCATGATGTGGAGTTCCTTTTTCCCATGGGATGGTCGGAACTCGAGGGTATAGCTAACAGGGCGGATTATGATCTTATGCAGCATTCAAAGATCAGCGGAAAGGACCTTAAATATTTTGACAGTGTTTCGGGAAAAAGCTATTTCCCTTATGTTATTGAACCTTCGGGCGGAGTGGATAGAGCTTTTCTGGCGTTCCTTACGGATGCTTATCGGACGGAAACGGTGAAAGATAAGAACCGGGTTTTTCTTTCGCTGGACAAACGGCTCGCGCCCATAAAAGCCGCGGTATTGCCCCTGCTGAAGAATAAACCCGAGATCGTGGAAATGGCAATGAAGATCAGAGACGATATAAAGGGGCGATACCGTGTTGTCTACGACGATACCGCGGCTATAGGAAGGCTTTATCGCCGCCAGGACGAGATCGGGACACCATACTGCGTTACTGTGGACGTGGATTCTTTGACTGACGGGAAGGTAACTGTAAGAGAGAGGGATACGATGAACCAAGAGAGGATAGACGCTTCCGCTGTCAAGAGGTTCATGAAGGATAATTTGGATCTACAATAAGTCGTTCAAAAGAGGATAAGGAGGTCTTTTCCTCTTTTAACCCATGCGCTTCGGCAAAGCCCCGTGCTTTAGCGCGTGGGAAATAGCCGGGGCCGGGGCTCCCCTCGCTTTGCTCGGGACATTGCAGGATCAATTGGGAACCCTGTGGCTTCGCTCCCCTCGACAAGCTCGGGACAGGCAGGGCAAGCAAGCCCCGGTCTTTAGACCGGGGTATCGGTGAATTGACTGGACAAAGGAAGGAGAAAGAGCAAATGGTAACGAAGAAGCAAGGCAAGAAGAGCGCGGGATCGAAAAAATATGTTTATTATTTCGGAGGAGGGATGTCCGAAGGAAAAGCTTCGATGAAAGAACTACTCGGAGGAAAAGGGGCCAATCTCGCGGAAATGGCAAGCATAGGTGTCCCTGTGCCCCCGGGTTTTACGATCTCGACCGAGGTGTGCCAGTACTACTATGAACACGGGAAGAAAAAGCCCGCTGAATTGGCCAAGCAGATAGAGAACAATATCAAAAAACTTGAAAAAGCCCTGGGCGTTAAGCTGGGAGATCCAAGCAACCCGCTTTTGGTGTCGGTACGTTCCGGAGCGGCGGCATCAATGCCGGGTATGATGGATACCGTACTGAATCTGGGTATAAACGACGCGGTCGTTAAAGGCCTTATCGCCAAGACAAAGAACGAAAGAATGGCGTGGGATTCGTATCGTCGTTTCATCAATATGTTCGGCGATGTTTGTATGGGAGTAGATCATGAACATTTCGAAGAAGCTCTTTCCGGAATAAAAAAGAAATACAAGAGAGCTTTGGATACGGATCTTACCGTTGAAGAACTGAAAGAAGTGGTCGAAGTTTATAAGGAAGTTTACAGGAAGAACGTCGGGAAAGATTTTCCTGCGGATGCCCGCGTGCAGCTGGGATACGCCATAGACGCTGTCATTAAATCTTGGAACATCGATAGAGCTGTCACATACAGACGTCTAAACAAGCTTACGGAGCTTAAAGGAACGGCGGTAAACGTCCAGGCGATGGTGTTCGGGAATATGGGGGAGGATTCAGGGACAGGGGTCGCGTTCACGCGGAATCCATCGAACGGAGACGATGAATTCTACGGCGAGTACCTGATAAACGCCCAAGGAGAGGATGTGGTCGCGGGGATAAGAACGCCCCAGCCGCTTTCTACCCTTAAGACCAAAATGCCGAAAATATACAAACAGCTGAACGATATCAGGCTCAAACTGGAAAGACATTACAAAGATATGCAGGATGTAGAGTTCACTATCCAGGAAGGTAAACTATTCATGCTTCAAA
>Ga0180007_10004267_pt1 | contig 15219 bp, 14 predicted proteins | sample MM_PC_MetaG_FD_121122 | JGI IMG/M metagenome (GOLD analysis project Ga0180007, IMG submission 121122) | Groundwater microbial communities from the Aspo Hard Rock Laboratory (HRL) deep subsurface site, Sweden - MM_PC_MetaG | ecosystem: Environmental > Aquatic > Deep subsurface > Groundwater... | reverse complement strand
GCGGAGGTGCGCCTCGGGCCCCCAGGTGGTCGGGCTCTGAGCGAGGATATCCACCCGTCCTCGATAGCCCGCCTCGGTATGCCCCGAGAAGATCCCGAACTCCCCGCATAACCAGCCGTCGATCCGTTGAACACTTCGGAGGTGGAGATGTTCGATCCGTCCGAGGTCATGGACCGTGTACCCATGGAGACGGGAGCCGAAGGCGGAGGGCTGGTGCCCGATCTCGGCGTCGGGGATGGCGAAGAAGATGGGGGGCTCGCTAGACCCCTCCACCAAGAAGGAGTGATACAGCTCGACTGGCTCCATGTTGAGGAAAGCACTCCCTATGACATAATCGTCAGCTATTGGGAGTCGATTTGTCTCCGTATCCCTCCGGAGCTTCTCAGGATTTTCCCCCACGAACTGCGCCATGTCCTTGCCGATCCCGAGGACATCATCGACGGGATCGAGCTGGAAGGCGAGCCACTCCCTGACCTTCGAAGGGATCTCGATGAAGACGGGCTCCTTCGCTGATGCCTCAGCCGAGACCTTCGCCTGCCTGATCAGAGCTCTGGGACGAGCAAGGACCGGCGCGAGCGCCAGCTCTCCCTGGACAGTGTCAAGAACCTTCTCGGCCTTGTCGATGAGCCCATAGGAGAGGTAGAAGCTGACCAGTCGTTGGATGTCCAGGGCAGCCTCACTGATCGCCCTGGCCCGGGTGACCTCCCGATATTCATCCCTGGTCTTGGCGATTGCCTCAGCATCCTCGAACTTGTAGGACCGGATGAAACAGCTCAGCGCCCGACGCTTGGAATCCTCAATGTAATCAGGAAAGTACATCCCGAACTCCGGACCGTGTTTATGCTTCTTCTCAAAGAATGTGGCGGCGTAGATCGCCGATGCCTCGGTGTCCCGATTGAGCAGCTCGAGGATCTGGGCATGGAGGAGGAAGGCGAGCCCGACCTCGGGCCGGAGAGCCTCGGCGCCGCCGAGCATCCGGAGGGCGGCGGCGAACTCCCCCCGCTCGAGCTGGCGCCGGGCGAGGATGAGGGCGGCGATGTAGCCGGAGTCGTGGGTCGGGTTATCGTCTCGAACGATCGAGAGCCAATGTTCAGCCCCCTTCGGATCTCTCTCCAAACGCATAACCCCCCAGGCGAGCTGGAGTTTCAAGGGCATCCGGATATCTGACCTGGTCATCTGCTGCTCGAGCAGCGCGAGGTTTCTCACTGCACTCCCGGCGGGGTCGCCGTGGTGGACCAGCAGGGGAGCCAACGGGCCTCCCCAATGCCGAATGTGGGGCTCGGCCCCGTTTCGGAGGTGGCGCTCCTCATGCAAGGGGTAAACCCACTCCCAATCCAGCTCCTCATTCCAAAAGCAGACCCGATTTTGCACTAACCTCGTCCCCTGGTACCTATAAACCAGGGAAACCGCGTCGGTCCTCTTCTGGTCCGAGAGAAAAAGCTGAAGGGCTCTCGATAAGGTTACATTGTCCCCCCACAACGGGACGGGCTCCAGCTCGTCTCCCACGTCGATCATGAACGACCACGAGGTTGTCACCTGCTGATGGGCGAACTCCCTGGCCGCTCCAAAGTCGCCGATGTAACCCTTCCCAGCCAGCTCGAAATTGTAGGGGCAAACATACTGCGCGACCCGGATGGGCTTGTCACTCCGGTGATTGTTCCACCAGAAGAGAAGGTGACCCAGAGCCTCCTGACCCTCGACCTCTCCGCCCGTATGACAGATCAGCACCTCGTCGACGTGGTGTAGCAGGGTCTCAAAAAGAGGGAACAGCTCCTCACAAGGGGTCCTGCGATAGAGGACAACCGCGGTCAAACCAGGAATTCTTTTCATGGGTTGGAACAGTAGCAGAAAAAGCGGTGGTAAGTAAACCTACCTGGAAGGGTTCAGGTTTTTCGGAGGGAACATTCTAGCAATACCCATCGCCACTCCACCGAGAGCGCGGGTGAAGTCGTGACACGGGGCGCAGATATAGACGGCCCCGATCGGGCCTACCTTGATGGTGTGCAGCCCCTCCGAGCCCTTACAGATCATGCAATGCGAGGGGGTTACGGAAGCCTGATAGGCTTCCGAGCTTGTCGCCGCTCCGCCGCCGCTTGGATTCTGGCTTTTTCCACTCCGCATCTACCGCAATCCTCTGGTCGCTGGACCTGGCCTTGAACACCTTGGCGGGTCTGGTACTGCTGGAGTGCCACTCCGGCGGCCACCTCGGTTCCCGTCCTCCAAAGCTCCGCTAACAAACCCATGGAGCTAGGATAATACTTTGGTGAGCAGTCGTCCACCGCGACCAGCGGTGGAGACGACATAGACCCCGTAGGCAAGCCCCCCGATCAATGCCACCCCAAGCCCAGCCTTGATGAACCATGGCATATAAGCATCAGGGGGAGCCCCTCCTACCTGAGCGGGGCTGGGGGTCTCTGGGGGAGGGGGAATATCGGCTAGAGTACCACCGGCGGCGATGGTCTCCCGGATCGTCTCGTTGTGCGTCCGCCTCGCCTCGACCGCGGACTCGGCCGCAGCTACCTGGTTGTCAGAGATGTGAATCTGCCGCTCCAGGTCCGGATAAAGCAGCGCGAAGAGACTCCCGGTAACAACCCAATAATCCAGGATTAGGAGGACTATAGCCCCGAAGGCCAGGTAGACGGGGAGATAGTTCAGCTCGGAGGTCCCGAAGGTCCCCGCCACCTCGGGGTGATTCCTTCGCAGCTCCCATGTCCGCTCTATCGGAACCGCCCGTCCGAGCCCGGACACCGCGTTTTGTCGAACCCTGAGAGGCAGCTCGGGGACCTTGGTTGGGACAGGTAGAAGAGATGCCGGGACCCCGAGACGGAGCAGCGCACTCCTCACCGCGTTATCAGTACGATATACAGTCTGTCTTGCCGTTTCGAAGAGAGCCAGCTCCCCCTCGGTGATCGGTCTCGAGGCGGCCTGGAGCATGATCCCTGATCGCATACTCCAAAGCCGCTCCTCCGTGTGCTGGAGGAGCTCCATCCCTTCCCGCCAGCTCATCCCGGTAACTTCGATCCCGAGTGTTGCCGCCGCTCGTTCTACCCAGCCCATTTAAACCTCCGAGATGATCAACGACACCCGGGCGGCCCCACCGGTGTTCTGGTTCGACCCATGAAAATAGAGCTTCCCTGCGGCAACGAAGCTGATCGAGTCCCCATCTTGAGGGAGCAACGCCGAGTGCTCCAAGCTCCAGGTATCTTCCCGGCTCAGCCAGACCAGTTTGTGAGGGTATTGTGCTGATATCCGGGGGTGGGCCATGAGCACCACCTTGCATTTCGAAGACCCGAGATCGAACTGCTCCACACCATTTGGTAGCACCGTGATCGTCCGGGTGATCATAACTGGACCTCCACATAACCCTCCATCGCCACCAGGAGAGCCCGAGTAGCTCCCCCTTGCCATCGGGCTCGAACAGTAAGACCTTCTCCTGGCTCCAACTTGAAACAGCCCTCGGGCAGGTAGTCAAAGACCATCCGGGCTCCTCCGAAGGGTTCCCCAAACAACCAGAAGGGCCGTTCCCAGCGCATCCATGCGTCACGATCCTTCGAGATCTTAACCAACGGGAAAGTCGCATTATCAGAGCAATACACCGAAAGCGACTTGATCAGAATGTCTTCGTCATACCAGTTTTTAGCCTGGAAGACGGCGTTGTTCGCGGTGGCACGATACTCCCCCAACTTGTACTCTTCACCACTCTTCGCGCCCTTCCCAGTCAGGGTGTAGCCGAAATTACCCAAGGAAGTTGTATCAAATGTCAGACTGCTAGCTGCATTGACATTTCCCCCCAGATGGACCCGTAGCGTTTCACTTCTCTTCAGCCGGTAGGGCTTCCAAAGTTTCCAGAGGTAGCGATAGGGGGTCGAGACCAAGTCACCGAGGTTGGCGCTGATCTGGTTCGAGATCTGCCCGGAGTCGATCGGGTCGGTGTGCCACTTGAGCTCCCCACCGATCCGCCGATGGACAGCGATCTCCACCGGGAATGGTCCGGCCTGTCCCGCCCCGGAGTTGATCGAGAGGGCACGGACCAGCAAGGGGGAAGAGAACGGGTTGGAAAAGTCGTCTTGTCCTGCGACACCCAACCGCGGATACCGAGGGATGTACCCAATCACCGTCCCAGCGAGAAGGTTCCCTGTCGCCCCGTGTTGAATGAAAGGCTGGTATTCCTTGATCATCTTAGCCCTTCACGTCTTGATACAACCCGATCGTGCTGACCGTCGCGGTGACTGCTGCGCCCGTGGTATCTAGGAGATCGAACATCCAAGCCTCCCCCGGCTTCAAGATGATCGGGCGTTGGGGGGTCCAAACCGAGGCTGCCGCGTTGCGGTGGGGAAAGTGAACCGAGGCGGGAACCAGAGTCTGGCTCCAATCGGGTAGCCCCCCACCTTCGACCTTGACCCGAAGACCGCGCTGGAGCGCGGCCGTCCCGACCTCCTCCATATAGATCTGGAGGCCACCACAAACGATCTCAGTGTCCTGCTGGTTCTGGACCTGGGCGGCCACCTGCCCACCGGAGGGGATACTAACCCGGTCGGCGGGGAAGAAGGGCATCCCCGTTTTCGGATTGTAGCCAATGAGGATGACGTTCGCCAACCGAGCTCCGCCGGCGACTGTGTCTTGGAGTCGCACAGTGAGCCCCTTGTTCGCCGCCAGTCGGATCGGGCGGGGCAGCTTCAGCAAGGGGTATCCTCCGTCTACCGCCCGGCTCATGATCCGGGTGTTATGAAAGGACCGCATATGCGCGTAAGTCTCGTTGATGGACTTCCCTCCGAGCCGCCCCATCCGTAGCTGGATGTTATTCCCTTCGTCATCGAGACAAATGTGGTGGATCTCCATATCCTTCTCAGTCGGGTTTATAAACGTGGTCGGGTCCGACTGCTGAACATAGGTCGTTGCTGGGATAGTAATCTGCTCCCAATGAATAATCGGGGAGGCCAGAGAGGGGGACTGTATATCCATGCCCCCAGCGTAACACCGAGGGGGCGGTATTGGGAAGTAGTAAGGAAGGAGCTGTACGCTACTGGGTGTATCGCATCCGGGTTCCGCGCCACACCTCACGCACGATGAAATCAGCGCTGGCCGTGGTGAACGCCCCGCCAGGCATCTCCAACGTGCTGCGGAACGTCTTGTTCGGCCCGACGAACAGCGGGAGAGCCAGCGGCCGGATGTTGTTCAAAATCGGGGCGCCGTTCGAGTAGGAGAACTGCGCGTTCACGTTGGAGAACCCACCGAGCCCGGTCCCCTGGGGAACATGGCGACCGATGGCCTGAAAGAGCTCCTTGTCTCCAGCGATCTTGATCGAGAGGTACAGGCTGTCCAGAACCTGTCCAATGGCAGTGAATGGCGCATCGTAATCCAGCTCGAGGGCGACTGACGCGATATACATGCTATCGCTGTCGGGCATCTTTCCCTCGTAATTCACATTGATATGCCTCTTATCCGCGCGGACAGTCCCGTTGTTCACGCCCGGCAGGGTAGCACCCTCCGAGTAGTTGAAAAGCGTAACGTCGGCAGACTGAGCCGAGCCCAGAGCTGCTGCGCTCCAGATAGGATAGTCCCCGAGGTCGGAAAGCTTCACCACCTGACCATCGGGGAGCTTCACTTCTTGTCTTCCATCTGCGAACATATTTATTCTCCTCTTCCCGGTAAACTCCCCGGGCTAGAAAGCTACGATCCCGTTCTTTTCCCTACCGTAATTGGGTGATCCACCCCATGCGGCGGTATTCATCCCAGAAAAGGCATTCCCGAAGGTCCGCTCGGTCGGAACGTCCAACCGTCGTCCAGCAGCGTTTTGCGCCTGGAGTCGTCCCATCGCCATTTGTCGTTGCCGAAAGAGCTGCGCCTGGAGTCGTCCCATCGACGGCGCCGTGGTCGGCGGGGTGATTGCTGTGGTCGGAGCAGAAGCACCGGCCGAGGTCCCGGCCATGTACTTGCCCGCGAGGAACAGCGTTCCATATGTGATCCCGAGCAGCCCGGAGAGCATCGCCGGGGCGAGTCCTCTCCAAGCAGCCAGCGGGATTGCAAGGACCACGCCTGAGACACCGGCAATTTGCTGTGCCCACTCGGACAACCAAGGGGGTTTGTCAGGGGACTGCCAACGTTCGATCCCCATATTCACGAGGACAGGAACAATCAAGCCCCCGGCCACACCCAGGCCGGCATCAGCAGCGCTCAGCCGGGAAAGATCTCCTACCAGAAATTTCTTTTGTTTTGACACTTTACCCTCCTATGAGCGCGACGGATAACCCGCCAGGTGCTCGAAGCTGTTATTACTTGCTCCGCCGCCGGATCTTGCGCCCCGGCTTGCGACAGAAGACTTTGCGACCATCACCCCTGGTCCGTTGACAGTAGGTTCTACCACTCTTGCCTCGGTGACAAACACACCGGGTTGCTTTCGCCATCGTTGATCTCCTCGATCTCTTCCTGTTGTCCATCAGCACGTAAAGAGAAGCCTAAGCTGGAAAAAAGGAAGGGACCAACTTGAGAGAAACTGGTTTAGCGGTACTTTTTCCAGAGGAAGTAGCCGCCAACCCCTACCAGTAAAACAACTCCCCCGACAAGCAGGGCATTGGTCGCTCCGGTTTGGCTGGCGGAGTCGAGTCGCGCGTTGATTGCATCAGTTAACGCCCCCTTGAAAGCTGAGCTTTGGATCTCATCGTTCCCGGTGGTGGTCGAGGCATCCCCGAAGGCGGAGCGGAGCCCACCGAGCCCGGAGAACGTATGTGGGCCTGATCCTCCCTCACGGATGATCACGTCGGAATAAGCCCCCACTACCGGACCAAAATCAGGAGCCACAAGCGGTCGAAGACCAGCTTCCCTTCTCCTCTGATTCTCCGCGGCGAACCGGATTGAGTCGAAGACCTCAGAGCTGACTTCGACCTTGGGGATGAAATCTCCGAGAACCTTCGCGGTAGTCCCCCTGGGGACATAGGTCTCGATCGTCGGACTGGCCTCGCCGGGGCGGAGACAGACCGCTCCCCAAGGCTGCCCCCGGACAATCACTGTCACATACTTCTCTCGGATCTCCTCCCCAACCTGCCTCGATCCAAGACCAGGAACAGCCAGACAGTTGTAACCCATGACAGTCAACGCCAATTTCAACTGGTTTTGATCCGACCTGATCCGGATCTGCGTTCCGGCCAAGCCACCGCCGAGGATCTCTTGTCCCGCCGCGGCACGAATGAGCTGGGCACGAAGCCACGTTTTGATCCGGCTCATTTCACTGAGCCGGAAAGGTATGAGCTGAGTTGAGGGGTCGAACCCTCCACGATATCGCTTGTAAAACTCGATCGACCCCCGGGAAAACGGTTTCGCCTCACCCTGGCCACGATAATGAACGTTTCGCTGGCCGGCAGTATTCAAGAACTCGGTATGATCACGGACCTCGGTTACCCGGGCCGCGTCCTCCAACCAAGCCGCGGCAATATTCAGCTTGTCCTCACTGAGCCCGGCGTAAGCGAGCCAAGAACGGACCTCTATCTGAGCCCGGAACATCTCGGCCTCACCGCCGAGCGCCTGGCAAACTGCGACCGCGTTTTCCCGCAGCTTGCCTCGAGCCGCCGGCGACAGGCTTACCGCCTCGAGCCAACCCCGGATCTTGTCTTGCCGATCCATATCCTCGGTGGTCCGAATGTTGGCAATGGCCGCCTCGGTGAGCGCAACCTCCTCACATTGGGCGATAATTCTCAGCCGGTCCCGGAGGATGAAATGCTCCGACCTGGAGCCCCAGGTGTACTTCCAGCCCGCTTCCTCCGCGGAATAGAAGAGGTGCCGCCACGCCGAGAGCACCCAAGCGACCAGATCACAAAGCAACTTAACCACGTAGAGGATGATCCCGATGGTCTCCCCTAGCACGGCGATTGACGAGAGGTTGTCGCACACCTCACCAATGGCTGTGAGCAACGAGGAGGTATATTCTAGGTTATCACCCTCAGTCCGCTGGATCGTCTCGATCAGGTTGTAGACCGAGCCCAAGGTGACGGCGGCGGAGGTGATCTCCACCTCGGCAGCTCCGACCCCTGCTGTAACCGCCTGAGCCCGAGCGACAGCGGCAGGAGAGGCGTTTCTCCCTGATCCCGATCCCCGGCAGGTATTGATGATTCCCATTACCGAGTCATAGCCCGCCCGACAAGCATCCTCAATCGACGAGATCTGGGCAGCAGAAAAACCCTCCTCTGGAACCAAGATACTACCGCTGGTCCCGGCGACGGGGATCTCTCGGATCATGGGGAGCGTCCCTCCCCGAGCAACCCGGATACCATTCAGCTCCCGAGTGAGAAACTCCTTGAGCTTTTGAACATCCCCAACCGGAGACAGATGAGGATGGGTGTCGAGATAAGCGATCCCCTGCTTTGCTTGAACCGGAGGATGTATCCCCATGGCGACGTGCCAGGTATTGGTGTCAGAATCCGTCTCCGAGAGCCCTAGCCCACGTTCTCTACCACCGAGCCCGCCCAGCGAACGGGAAACTCCACCAATTTCTGATATCAGCATTTCTCAATGCTCCTCGGCGTAGCTCGAAGATCCACGCCTTGACATATTTGCAATCAGTTGCTGGATACTCATCACCAGGAGCTCGCCCGTCACTCCAGGTAGTATCCAGGGCTAATGGGATTCTGGGGTCGTCCCGGGGCAGGAACACCAGGGGGTAAACGTGCCATAGTCCTCCCCGGGTGCAAATCACTTTCGCCCCGGTCTGGAATCCGATCAGGCTAAGGATCGAGGCGACGACAACAACGTGACAATCACAGTCACCCCCTCCAGCTAGTATCACCTCCATCGCAGTCGGATAGAGGTCGAAGTGGAGGGGATCGGGGATGTAACGGATATTCGCCTTGGCCCAGGAGAAGACAGCTTGGACGGCCGCCATGTCGTCACGGTCCGGAACCTCACCAAGGACGCTCCGGATCACGAGCTGGCGAAATGCCATCACATCATCCCCGGTGATGGATCGGACTACCTGAGTGCTGATCAGGTCAACTCGGTCCTGTGGGGTCCTGACGGTGTGGATGGTGAGCTTTGACACGGACCCAGCCTAGCAGAAAGGCTCGGGGTCCAACATGTTCAGGCGTCTTGCTGCTGTTCGTCCTCGGCTATGACTTCGGAAGTTTTAATCTTGAGAACCTCCAGACATGCATAGGCGATCTTCCCCGCTCGTCCCTCGTCCAGGTCAAAGACCCGCATCAATGAACGGATGAAGTCCCCAGGTCGTCCTAGCACCGCGGCGATGGCCGGGACCTCATATTCGTCCCGGGTGAAAAGGAACTCGCCAAGCGCTTCACCGAGCTGCTGCGGGTTTTGTCTCAGGTCAAAGAGGGCAGCGATGATATCTCTCCAATCGTCGTCATCCCCTTTCGCCAGCTTGTTCCACTCCTCAACAGCGGCGTCCTCTGGGTCAGGAGCTATTCCAGGTCCCGGCGTGGGAAGCTGGGCCGGGGAAGTCACCGGCGGCATCATGGACGGAGGCGATTTCACCTGTTCTCGGAGCTGGGAGAGGGAGGCCAATGGTCCTTGGTCGAAATGGGGGGCGGCCTGCGATGATGGAACGCTCCGGAGCTGCTCTGGGGAGAGCATGGTCGTGATCATCTCAGGGAGGCCCTGGGCGGCGTTGAGCAGCGGCTCCAACCAATAAGGGGTGTCCCCTTGATTCAAAGATCGTTGCATCTCGAACATTGCCTGAAGCATCCCCCCGGTCGTGGCGGCCATCGTGGCGAGGGCCTGAGCTGTCTTCTGGGGTTCTTCACCCCTGGCCTGCATCATATTGAACTGGTGAACCAACATATTCTGCATCATGCCGGATATAGCAGTCAGCTCCCCTGACTTGTCGGGGGTAGCGGTGGCTACCGTTGCCATCTCCTTGACGGCAGATAACGCGGCGGTCTGAGCCTCCGCATTCTTGCCCGCCAGCGCGGCGACCACGGGGGCGATCGCCGCGACCATTCCTGACCAGTCGGTCCTGGCTGGCTCCGGGCGTGCCATTTGAAGTTTCATCATCTCGAACTGAAGAGCCAAGGAGGAATCCGGACCTCGGGGCTCGGAGAGCTTCTCCCGGAGGTATTTCAGCTCAGCCTCGAGGATAGCAACACGGGGGTCCGATGGCGGAGGAGCATGGTTCGTGGGCTCCATCATCCGTAACATTTGTTGCTGCATCATAAATTTAAAAAGTTTGTCCATATCATCCTCTTCCTCCGCCTTTGGTTTCGGCGTTCCCATTACCAACGCAGCGGCGGCGGCCGGGTTTGAGTCGATCATCAGCTTGGTTTGCTCGTGCGCCTTCATGACTGGTATCCCAGCCGAGATGAATTGCGAGACCAAAGCCTCGTATATTTCATGCTGCTGTTTCATCATCATCCCTCCGCTGGGGCTCAACGTGGACCCATCAGTCACCGACGGGATGTTTACCCGGAAGCTGTAGACCGGCCCAGCGCCTCGAAACTCCGGGTTGTAGATGTCGATCAGGTAGGTTCCACCGGAGGGGTCTCGAACATGCATCCAGCCAACAATGTCGTTGAGATCCTGCGCCTTGACGGCAGACAAGTAACCTTTCTCAACCGTCCTCTTCATCCCCCCGAGGAGGCCCTGGGCTATCTCTTCCTTTCGGATATTTACCTCAACCAAAGTCAGCGCACCGAGAATCCGTCCCAGCTCCCCCCGGTCGAGGTAGGCATAGGTCGTCTTGTTTGATAGCCCTGTTCCGCTAAGACCGGCCTGCTCCCGAAGGATTACATTCTCAGCCGCCAGCTCGGCGGTGGTTTTTTTCGTTGTCATCAGCTAGTCCTCATTATTCCCCAGCTCCGCGATGAACCACCCGGTAGCCCCCTGGATGAAAGAGATGAGACCAACAGCCATCACTCCCCCAACAGGTGGACCCAGCCACCAGGGCGCGCTCAATATCAACTCGGACAGAACACCATGTCCTATCCGCCACCCGGTGACTAGGCCCACCCAAAAAGAGAAACACGGCGCACACGCTAGCACCCCTCGACAGAACCGAGGGAGAAACCGATAAGCGACTGCCCGGGGACCCGCTGTGATCGAAGCGGCCGTTCCGAGATAGACCAACCCGAATGTCAGAAGTGCCCACTCAATCAGGAGAGACATCTTAATACTCCGTCAACCGGCTGATTATCCCACCGACACTTTTGAGAAAGGTACGCTGAGGGGCGAAGTCCGGACAGGAGGCTGCCAGGGTATACCACGCCGTCATCGCTCCCGTAGCCCGGCACTCCCCCCACTTTCGCAAATCTCCCAAATGTTGGGCGGCGTTGACGCCGCCCATCAGCTCCCGGAGCAGAAACAAATACCGTTTGGTGTTGAAGACTTCTTGGGCTTTCCCGTACTCGAAGTTTCGACAGTGCCCACAAATCCGGGCGTGGGGATTGCTGTTCTTGAACAGCTCCATCTCGGTCTGGTTCGGTGTGATCACGCCGCCAAACGCGGCATGGGCACTTCGGGCCAGCAAGGGAAGCCCTTTCTCTGAAAAGGTCTTCCTCGCCTCCAGTGTTTTTTCCCTGTCTATATGATCCGGATCATCCGGTGTCGTCTCCGGACGGACCAGATTCAGAAAGAATCTTTTTGGATCTTGCTGTACAGGTTTTGACACGGAGCTCCTGCTGAGGGCGGAGAACGCCCGTTCTGGTGTAGAGGTCCGAGACCAATGGATGTTCAAGGAGCTGGTCGAGCCCCCATAGCTTCTGGCCGATCCGGACCAGACCTCGTTCTGAGTCGAGGACGCCTTGCTCCCAGGCGAACAGCAATCCGGCTTGCGCCGATTTGAGCCCGGAGCGGAGAACCATGGCACCATCACATATTTGACCAGCCTGATCAAGAAATTTCTCGGCAGCTCGCTTCCGCCAGGCCAGCTCCACCCAGGGGAGGAAGATCTCTCGGAGGCGTCGCATAGGGTTGGAATTCCTATGCAGGGGACAGACCCAGCTCGCCCTTACTGGGAAGCGTGCTCCTCGATAGGTGCATGATCCCCACCGCTCCCCATAGGGGAACTCCCGTTGTCCGTCCCAGCCCGTGACGATCCCATTGAAGGTCGCGTAGCAATCGCAGCCTTCACAATTAGGAAGTTTCAACAAAAGAGTTTCCCATCTCTGATCACGATAGTCCCGTCAGAGATCAGCTTGCTTATCTGCGTTGAGATTCTTGTTCTTGCGTATGCTTCGTTTTTCACCTCGAAGATACTCGGAAAAACGATCCGTAGTGCTGAGATCAATGTTGCCCGATCGCAGGGGCTGTTTTTCCTAGCCGTCTCGATCACCGCGGCTCGAAACCCCCGGAGCTGGGAAGTCTTCCCCTTCGAGGGCACGTCGATGGAGTCGTCCCCCGTCATAGCCCCAAGCCTCGTTTGGAGTTGTTTAGCCAGCTTGGTACGCTCCCCCTTCAGTTTTTTCACCTCCGTTCGGCGAATTTCCAGCCACGTCGTTATCTCCTCCTCCATCTTTCCGATTTCTTGGGAGAGCTCACTGACACCATTCACCAGCTCCGAAATTGTTTTCTCAGTCATTTCTTTCTCGTATCATGGGTTTACCAATGGGTCAACCCTTTTTAGCCGTGGCTGTCAATCGCCTGTCGTTTTCCCTCCGAAATTGAAGCAGGCGACAGCCGCTAGGGGGCTGCCTGTCTTCGTCACCCCCATTAGAGTAGTCAAACCCCCGTAGGGGGTTTGACCACTCTAATGGGGGTGCCAGATTAGCGACAGGCTGCAAACGCCCCCTTTGCAGGCGTTAGCCTGAAACAGAATAGCGCTTTCCACGCGATCGGCCCTTCACCGAAAGAAAGCCCTGTCCGACCAAATTTGAAAAGAGAGTTTTCAGCCTTTCGGCCCCATGGGGTAAATCGGGGCGCAGCTCCTTCAGGTGGGCCATGATAGCAGTCCGATTTTGAGGACCGTTCTCCTCGAGGAAACTGTAGATCGTCTCAGCCCGCCATTGCTGGTCCTCGGGTTGGCCTGGGAGGAGATCTTTCCCGGTGATTCCTGGCCGTGTTTCTCGCGCTGGCGTCTCTGGTGGGGACGGCTCCCCTAGAATCGGCTCACACCGTGGGTTAGCATAGATCAACTTCATTCGACTGAGCGAGCGAGGATCTGCTTTCTCAACTACCTCTTTGGCTACCCCGGTCAACTCCATCACTTCGTAAAACTCGGCAGGACTCAGCTCGTTTGAATTACGCACGATTCCGCAGAATGGGATCGTCTCGCCGGGACATTCCGAATCCCTGGATTTAGCCTTCCATAAATTTGTGAAGGTTGGATCATGATCATCCCTAGTCAGTAATATGATTTCATCGGAAAGATTCCTGAGAGTATTGTCACCTCTGATCCGGTCTGATAAGCTGGTCTCATCTCGCCCCTTCGACTTTCGGAAGTGGTGCAGGAGCAGCACCAGTGCATTCGACGCCTCCGCTAGCTGTCTGGTGAACGTGAGGACTGCTCCAAGCTGGTCCATATCGCACAGGTTGGTCAACGGGTCGAAGACCCACAAACGCGGGCGCAGCTCCTTCGGAAGCCGCTCCAGCAAATCGAAGATCCGTGTCTGGAATCTCGGGTTGTTCAGGATTGGGGTCCCATTGTACATCTTCAGGTCGCTTGGGGCGACCAGAGTCAGCAGCTTTGAATCTCCGCCCCGCCACCGTTTCAGGTCGATCTCGCGGCCGAGAAGTAATGAGATGAGCCGGCGGTCTAGCATCGAATAGCTACTCTCCCCGGAAAAGTAGATTACTGGTCCTTGGTCGCATTCTAACTTATTCAACCACTTCCCCCCCAGGGATATTGATAAAGCTAGGTCTAACGACACCCATGTTTTACCAACGTTAGACTCCCCGGCTAGAACGGCGACCCCGCCCCACCGGAGCACTTCTTCTACCACCCATTTCTCCATGATCCAGTCTCCTCCTTGTAACCTTTCAAAAAGACAGCCTCCGAGCAGTGAGAGCTCCCGGGGCATCTCTCCCCCAGCGTTGCGCCAGCTCTCCTTGTGCTTGAGTTGTCGTTTGGCCCTGATAGTCTCTAGTAGATAGGCAGGGGGCAACCGCACCCATTTCTCCATGGGTCTCCTTCATGATGCGTGGGGTAGCCTATGAGAAATCGCGGATTTAGTCAAATCGGCCTGGGCTGGTAGCTGATTATACTTGCTCCATTGGATCGTGAGTGATACCATCCCCTTTAGTTACTTGGGCAGTTGCCCCCTGGTCTCCAAATACCCCATGATGCGGTTTAGGCCACCTGAAAAGGTGGCCTAAACTTTTTTCTTGACATACCTTTTTGGGTATCATAGGCTTCTCTTTGCATCATGTGGAGGCCCGGTTGTCATACTCTATGGCCCTCCTAGCCGGGAGGGAAGTCTACAAAAGGTCAGGTGTAACCCTCTATCCGTTCCAGGTAGAAGGGATTCATCGTTGCACCCAGGGGAATACCCTGCTGGATTTTGAGATGGGGCTGGGTAAAACCCTGACTGCTATCCTTTCTGTCCGGCATCTCAACCGGGTTTTGTTTGTGGTCCCCAAGATCGTCATTCCTCACTGGCTGAGGGAGATCAGAAGGGGGACGGGGAAGGAGACGCTTGGGCTACTCGGAACCAAGCGCCTTCGGATCAGGTCCGGAGGGGACGGTTGGGTAATCGCCTCGCACGAGGCGATCACAAATTGGGGGAGGGTGCTGGGCCAGCGTGAGGGGGAGCTGATGCCGCTTGCCGGGGTAACCCCCGCGGATGTTCCCATGATCGACAGAGGGAGCTGGGACGCCCTGGTCGTCGATGAGGTCCACAGGTTTGGACCGCTTAGCAAGCGCACCGTGGGGCTGCTCTTGTTAGCCAGGAAAACAGACCGGGTAATCTGTCTATCAGGGACCCCGATGCAAGGCGGATCCCACCGGCTGTGGACGGTCCTCCAGCTCCTCTCCCCCGGACATTGGGGGGACTACTACACATTTATCAAGAGGTATGCCGCGGCTGAAGAGAACGAGTTCGGCGGGCTCACCCCCAGGGGGGTCTCGAACGCAGCGGAGCTAACTCGGAAGATCACGCCTTTCTTCCTCAGCTTTGGCAAAGCTGAGGTTGCCCCCTTCCTTCCAAGGCATATTATGACCGAGGTCGAAGTCCCTTTGACCCCCAGCCGAGCGATAGACCTCGGCCTTCAAATTGATCTCATGCTCAGGAGAGTAAGAGATCGGGGTTATGAAAGCATCGGGGACCTCTTCAAAGACCGCGACGTAGT